>ENA-OQBL01000288-OQBL01000288.1-human-gut-metagenome-genome-assembly--contig:-NODE-288-length-28687-cov-3.768978_pt1 | contig 28687 bp, 27 predicted proteins | sample MGYA00242747_ERZ504553 | MGnify/ENA primary metagenome ERZ504553 (study PRJEB26092, sample SAMD00036240) | human gut metagenome | host: Homo sapiens | study: EMG produced TPA metagenomics assembly of...
CTTTGTATCCGCATACACACATCTTACATTTTTCCATATCCAAGATCCAGTACTTCATGTACCTTACGTCCTTCTTCCAGGATTGTATCTTTTCCAACGACTCCGATATCCGCTGCGCCATATTCTACATATGTCGGAACATCCGGTCCTTTTGCAAGAAAGAAACGGAGTTTCAATTCTTCATTGGTGAAAATCAGCTTCCTGGAATCTTTATCTTTCATCTCTTCACAGGTAATCCCGATTTTCTCAAATAATTCTAATGTCTGTTTTGCCAGACGTCCCTTTTCCCAGGGCAAATGTCAGGTATCTCATAATGTCTAACTCCTATCTGTACTATTCACGATCTTCTGCTCTCCGGTAACGAGATTGACCATCGTTACTTCTCCGGTCTCCTCGATATATACCAGACTTCCGGCATAATAATCATTTCCGTAACGGATATAATCTTCCAATCCACTGTTTTCATCCTTCTTCAGAAGTTCTGCATTCTTGGCTTTTCTACGGAAATCCTTCGCAAGGCGGATTGCTTCAAGCTGTCTTCCTTCCGCATATATGATGATCGTATTCTTTCTTGGATATACGATGCGGATCTTCTGACGGGTCAGTGCACTCACCAGTTCATCAATTACAATCGCAAAACCGATAGATGGTGATTTCTTACCGAACTTTTCGATCAGATGGTCATAACGTCCCCCCTTTACAACTGCATCCCCGGTTCCGTAAGTATAACCACGGAACACGATTCCTGTATAGTATCCATAGGTTCCTGTCATGCTCAGGTCAAAAGTGACAAATTTTTTCCACTCCGTAATAGCGCAGGATGTGGTATATCTTCTCCAGGCGTCTGATTGCCATCACACCTTTGGAATTCGGCGCAAGGTTTTCCGCTTTTTCCAGGATATCAATTCCTCCGATCAGTTCATTCAATGCTGAAAAATGCTTCTTTGGAGCTTCTCTTTGCCTGAATACTGTCCAGAAATTCTTCTACACCGAAGTAATTGCGGTTACCGATCAGTTCTCTTACTCTTTCTTCCGCCTCTTCATCCAGACTTGCATCTTCGATCAGGCTCTGGAAGAAATCAACATTGCCGACGCAGAGCTGGAATTCTTTCAGGCCGATCGTCAGCATTGATTCGATCACCAGAGCAAGCATCTCTGCATCTGCTTCTACTGAATCATCTCCGACAAATTCCGCACCCATCTGCGTTGTCTCTCTTAAACGTCCCTGATAGCTGGAATGGTTCACGAATGTATTCCCTGTATAGCACAGACGGATTGGAAGATTCTCATCTTTAAACAACGTTGCCGATGCTCTTGCGATCGACGGTGTGATATCCGGTCTTAATACCAGTGTGTTTCCGTCTTTATCAAAGAATTTATAAAGATCATTGGCCGGTGTCGTTCCGATCTCTTCACGGAACACATCAAAATATTCGATCGTCGGAGTCTGGATATCATGATATCCATATAAATGAAATACATTTTTTCAATCTGCTTTCCAACGCAAGTTTCTTACCACATTCTACGTTATATATATCCCGTACTCCCTCCGGAGTGTGTAATTTCTTCTTCATATGTCCTCCAAGTAGTAATGTTCTTTTTGGTACTTTAGTGTGCTACCATGTTAAAAAATTCACTTTGCATTATACGCAGTTTCACCTGTTTTGTCAAGTTCATCCCGAAGTTCCAGATCAAGATTCAGTGCATCCAAATACGGAACATAGCATCCACGGAAAAATTTCATAAAAAAGCGCTCATCCAGCTCATCAAAACGGAAGCTCTTTCGACCCCCGTTCTGCGCCCGCATCCAAAACTTATACAGTTCTTCAAAACGCATATAATATAAGATATTTCTGGAAGAATAGTAGATCAGGATAAATGCGATTCCCTGCTGTTTTTCAAAGTTCTTCATAAACTCTACCTGATGTTCATGAATATTCTGAAGCGGAAATGTCTCCGCCACACATTCTTTTGCATCAAAACACACCGGAATTCCCTGTACCGCTCCAATATAGTCGATCGTACTGCGCTGCTCAAAATAAGCGAGCGTGATCTGTCTGTGTTCTTTATCCATCCGCACCGGTGTGATCGGGGTCGGAATCTTCTGCATCAGTGCCAGATTCTTTTCCAGATACCACTCATTGGTACGGTTGACCATATCTTCTAATGTAGAACCTCTAAGGCCTCTCGAGTTCCATGTTCCCATGCTGTCTCCTTTATCAGTTTCCAGAAAACCTCCGGTACCTTTGCATAAAATGTCTTTCCGGAAAGATTCTCCAGTTCTTTCTTCATCCCCGGCATTGTAAGCTGATAAGCATGCAGTACCTGGTCTTCGATCTTCCATTCTTTTTTATAGCGGTCATTCCATTTCTTAAAGCCGTATTTGTAATCTCCGAGAAGCGGATGTCCGGTACTCGCCAGATGTGCACGGATCTGATGGGTACGTCCGGTGATCAGATGTACCTTCAGAAGCGTCATCTCTTCATTCCACGCGATCGGGACATATTCTGTTTCTATAGGAAGGCCTTTTGCATCTTTGGAAAAGCCTCCCTTTGAAAGGCTGACACGGTTCGTCTTCTCGTCTTTCACAAGATACCCCCTGATGTGTGCCGGCTCCGTGATCCTGCCCTTTACAATACACAGATAATATTTTTTCAGTGTACGTTTCTTGAATAATTCTCCCATCTGCTGTAAGCCTGCCAGACTCTTCCCGGCAACGATCAGACCGCTGGTATTCCGGTCCAGACGGTTGCAGATCGACGGGCGGAAGGTCTTAAGATTTTCTCTGGTGAGCTGCCCGGATTCCAGAAGATATGCTGTCACATTCTCCACTACCGATACATCTGTTTCCTTCGCCTTCTGCGACAGCATTCCGGACGGTTTATTGATAAATATCACATTCTGATCTTCATAGATCACGTCCAGCTTCACCGTATTTTTTATGCTTTCTTCCACCGTCTTTCCAGCTGCCTGAAATTTGGCAATGGTATCATCTGCCAGAAACAGTTTCACGCTGTCTCCTTTTTTCAGATGTTCGTTCCCGGTTGCTTTCTTTCCATTCAGCACAATATTCTTTTTACGCAGCATTTTATAAATAAAGCTTCCCGGTGCTTCGCTCAGATATTTGCGCAGCAGTTTATCCAGGCGTTGTCCCGCCTCATTGTCATGAATGATCAGTTCTTTCATATTCTCTTCTAACTCCCGCTGTTTTCTACATAGAAATGTTTAAGATGATCTTCCGGATCTTTTTTTCTCTTCGTAATGATTCTTTCTGTTCTACCGCTGCCATATTATTCATGCCCTCCGCACGCGATAAAAATGCAGTATAGTCATGGAAAATCTTCACCGTCATCTTATCATAATGATTGTCTTTCAAAATATCTTTGATATGACGGGCGAGTGCCGCCTCATCGGTCTTCGGATTGCTTGCATATCCGCAGACAATGTGCCCGGATACAACCACTGCATCCAGAGGCATAACCTTCTGTGAACTGGTAATGATCATATCATATGCCTTCAGGATCAGAGGTGCTTTTTCCTCCAGCTCCTGATATTTTGCTTCTTCAATACTCTTATATGGTGCCATTGTGATAAATTCCACCAACATCTTTGCTGCCGGAAGGCATCCGACTACCGCTACAACGGTAAGCAGATTCAGTCTGGATCCGGTCTGAATATACCCGGTTACAAAGATTGCGATCACAATTGCAAATTCTACGACCGCTCCCAGAAGATATTTCTGTTTTCTTGCCTTTACATATCCCGGCTGTCCTTTTTCTGTTCTCATATTGTCTGTCCTTTTTGTTTTCTATTTATAATTTTTCTGTAATCGTCTTTTTCTATCATGAAAAAATCATTTTCCCAAGCTCATAGACATTCCGTATATGCCTTTATATATCCGCATGGTTGATCTTCATCATCCCCCATACAAGCAGGCGATCCGGAAGGATCTTGGAAAGGATTCTGGAACCTTTCATTGCTGCTCCATATACCGAAACGCGTCTTCCACGCACGCTGTCTGTAAGTGCCTGTGTCACCACCGCTTCCGGTTCGGCACAGAGTGCTTCTTTTTCACTTGCCGCAAGCGCACCGGCCCGATCAAAGAATTCTGTACGTACCGGTCCCGGACACACTGCCGTTACCAGGATTCCCCGTTTCTTCAATTCTGCTGCCAGTCCCTGTGAAAAACGCAGTACATATGCTTTGGAAGCCGCATATACACAGAATCCCGGCTGTGCACAGAACGAAGCTGCCGAAGCCAGATTGACAATCCGGCTGCCTTTCGACAGATACGGCAGGCAGATTCCTGTCATTCTGGTGAGTGCTGTACAATTCAGATCAACCATGCCGCACTGTTCTTTCAGATCAATGTCACTGACGTTACCGATCTTTCCATATCCTGCCGCATTTACAAGCATCCTTACATCTGCCTGCCGGCGATCCAGTTCTCTTTGCAGTTTTTCAAAAATATAGTCTCTCTGCATATCCCCGTCGAAGATCCTGACCGGGATCTTTACCTGTTCCTGCAGACTTTTCAGACGGTCTGTCCGTCTTGCCACTACCCATAATTCATCCAGGTTCTTATACAGCTGCGGGATCTGAAGCGCAAAATTCCCTGCCCATTCCCGACGATGCTCCTGTAACGATCGCTATTTTCAACTTTAACACCTCTCTACATCCATCCTGCTGCCGGTTTTTTCATCATTTTCCCTTTTATGCTATTTCTCTTGCTGTTATTTCTTCTTATGCACATTCCGGATCGATTTCTTTTTCTGTCTGCTGTTCTGTCTGTCACTTTGCACAGTATTTCTTCTGGAATGCTCGTTTTTGTTTTTCCCACGGTCATTCCGTCCCGGTTTTCCGGAAGACTTCTGATTCTGCGTTTTCTGTCCCGGTACTTTCTGCTGTGATCTGCCTTCGAATTTTCTCGGGCGTATCAGACAGTGTTTATCAAATCCTACCAGATCCATGCGGTGTGCCTTCTTCAGAGCCTCCATGACCAGATCATAATTCTTCGGATCCCGGTACTGGATCAGAGCTCTCTGCATTGCCTTTTCATGCGGATTCTTCGGCACATAGACCGGCTGCATCGTTCTTGGATCCACGCCTGTATAATACATACACGTCGAGATCGTTGACGGTGTCGGATAGAAATCCTGTACCTGTTCCGGCATATATCCAAGATCCCGGATATGCTCTGCTAGTTCTACCGCATCTTTCATTCTGGATCCCGGATGTGAAGACATCAGATACGGCACAAGATACTGATCTTTGTGGATCTTCTGATTCATCTTATTGTACTTTTTCACAAATTCCTGATATACACTGTTCTCTGGTTTTCCCATCAGTGTAAGAACATCATCCGATACATGCTCCGGTGCAACCTTTAACTGTCCGCTTACATGATAACGGCAGAGTTCCTCCAGAAATGCATCACTTTTATCCGCAACAACATAATCGAACCGGATTCCCGAACGGATGAATACCTTCTTCACTTTTGGAATGTCACGCAGTTCTTTCAGAAGTTTGATATAGTCTCTGTGATCTACTTTCAGATTCGGACACGGCTTCGGGAACAGGCACTGGCGGTTCTTACACACGCCACGTGTAAGCTGTTTTTCGCAGGATGGCTGGCGGAAGTTCGCCGTCGGACCTCCTACGTCGTGGATATAGCCTTTGAAGTCCTTTTCCTGCGTAATCATCTTCGCCTCATCTAACAGCGACTCGTGGCTTCTCACCTGCATGATCCTTCCCTGATGGAAAGTAAGTGCACAGAAGCTGCAGCCGCCAAAGCAGCCACGGTTGCTGATCAGACTGAACTTGACCTCTGAGATTGCAGGTACGCCGCCGTCCTTCTCATAAGAAGGATGGTAGGTCCGCATATAAGGCAGTCCGTAGACATCGTCCATTTCCCCTTCCGAAAGCGGAAGTGCCGGTGGATTCTGTACTACATACAGATGAGCATTATATGGCTCTACCAGCCTTTTCCCGGCAAATGGATCGGTATTGCAGTACTGTGTATAAAAGCTTCTTGCATACTCCAGCTTATCCTGCTTCATATCTTCGTATCCCGGAAGAATCTCCGCGTCATAGACACTGTCCAGACTCTTCGTCTTATAAACCGTTCCAGCGATAAATGTGATATCACTGACCGCAATACCGCTGTCCAGAGCTTCTGCGATCTCAATGATCGAATGTTCTCCCATTCCATAAGATATCAGATCTGCACCGGAATCCAGCAGGATCGAACGTTTTAATTTGTCTGACCAGTAATCATAATGTGCCAGTCGTCTGAGACTTGCCTCAATCCCTCCGAGGATGATCGGTGTCTTCTTATATACCTGACGGATCAGGTTACTGTATACAACCGCTGCGTAATCCGGACGCTTTCCCATCACGCCTCCCGGCGTATAAGCATCCGTTCTGCGGTGCTTTTTCGACACGGAATAATGATTCACCATCGAATCCATATTTCCCGCAGAAACAAGGAATCCCAGTCTCGGTTCTCCAAGGATCGTAATGCTGTTCTTATCTTTCCAGTCCGGCTGCGCAATGATACCGACTTTAAATCCATGCGCTTCCAGAAGTCTCGTAATGATCGCATGTCCGAAAGACGGATGGTCTACATAAGCATCTCCGGAAATATAGACAAAATCCAGCTGTTCCCATCCCCGTTCTTCCATATCCTTTTTGCAAATCGGTAAAAATTTATTTTCTGACATTCTCTATCTCCTCTTCTGTCAGCAGCCGGTATTCTCCGGGCTTCAGATTTTCATCCAGGCACAGGGTTCCCATGCGTTCTCGCTTCAGATAAGTAACTTCTTTACCCACTGCAAGGAACATCCGCTTCACCTGATGGAACTTTCCTTCATGGATCGTAAGGCGGATCTCAGATTCTTCCGCGCTCTTCATAATGTCAAGTTTTGCAGGTCTTGTCATCTCTTCTTCCTCTGCGCCGATATCGATTCCTTCTGCGAACCGCTTTACATCCTCTTCTGTAACCATTCCATCTATTTTTGCATAATAGACTTTATCCACATGCTTTTTCGGTGCCAGCAGACGGTGTGCCAGATCTCCGTCATTCGTGATCAGAAGTAATCCTTCCGTATCTTTATCCAGTCGTCCGACCGGGAAAAGATCCTTTCGTTTCTTGTCTTTGATCAGATCGATCACCGTAGTATCTCTCCGGTCCTCGGTCGCCGATACCACGCCGCCCGGCTTGTTCAGCATATAATATTCATACGACACATAGGAAATGTTACGGCCGCCTATTGTAACTTCATCGCATGTCTCATCAATCTTCGTATCTGCTGCTTTTACCACCGTCCCGTTAACGGTAACTTTCCCCTGACGGATCTGCTTCTTTACCTCCTGGCGGGTACCCACACCCATCTCTGCCAGATATTTATCCAGACGCATCATCTTAACACAGCCTCCATCCCGGCAGATATTTGTTCTTCAATGTACCATTCGATACCTTTCCCCATCCAAGCGGGAATCCGTCTACACAGACCAGATACCAGCCTTTTGCCTTTCTCTCTGTCAGATCATCTACATCCAGCGTCTCCCCTTTCAGATAACGTCTGACTCTTTCATCTTCGCATGGAAGATCAATGATCTGTGCATATTCATCCTTTTTCAGGCACATGGCAAATGCCTGGCTCGGTTCAAAACGGTTCTTCTTCAGTTCTCCAAGCAGCAGTCCGGTTCTTAAGAAACGGATTCCTCTCACATCCGGAAGCCCTTCCGGCATATAGTAAATGCGCTCTCCATGGATATCCAGTCTGGAACCATCCAGTTTCCATGTTACCTGTTTCATGAATTCTTCCAGATCTGCCGGGATTTTTCCTGATTTCTTCTTTGGTTTCAGCTCTTTTGCCGGCAATGGTGCTCCCTTTTGCAGAAGGGCAACGTAATGTCCCTCCCCTTTCATCTTGTGCGGGAAGATGCGGACTGTTTTTTTTCAGTTCTTCATCCTTTTCTTCTGTCACTTCCGGTATTCCCGGGCAGAATCCCTCATAGTTTTCCATCGGAAGTACATGGAATTCCGGATATTCTTTTTTCAGGTGTTCAATGATTCTCTCATTTTCACTTGGATCAAATGTACACGTCGAATACAGCATGAGACCGCCCGGCTTTAACATTCTTGCAGCCTGCAGGATGATATTTCTCTGCAGATTACTGAAGAATTCCGGTCCGTGTTCTTCCCATGCTTTTACCATCTTTTTATCTTTTCGGAACATTCCTTCTCCGGAACATGGTGCATCGATCAGGATCTTGTCAAAATATTCCGTAAAATAATTCTCCAGACGTCCTGGTTCCTCACTTAACACCAGAACATTTCCGATTCCGAATACCTCAATATTCTTAAGCAGTCCCTTGGCTCTCGAACTGCTGATATCGTTGGCAATCAGCACGCCTTCTCCCTGTAATTTTGCTCCTAATTCTGTCGCCTTTCCTCCCGGAGCCGCACATACATCCAGAACCTTATCTCCCGGCTCTACCGGAAGACGGTTCGCCGGTGTCATAGCACTCGGCTCCTGAAGATAATAAAGGCCGGCAAAATAATACGGATGCTTTGCAGGAGACACTTTGTCCCCGTCATAATAGAATCCATTTTCGATCCACGGGATCTTTCTGATCTCAAACGGACATATCTTTTCAAACTCTTCTACCGAGATCTTGCCTGTATTCACTCGCATGCCATAATATCTTGGTTCTTCATAACAGGCAATATATTCGTCAAATTCATCTCCGAGAAGTGCACGCATCTTTTCTTCAAATGCTGCTGGCAGATTCATATATTTCTCCTCCGTCGTTATTATTTACAATTTTTAAGTACCAGTTTCAGGAATTCCCAGCTTCTCTGCGTAGACGCAATATCCAGACGTTCATTATAAGAATGAATATCCAGAACATCCGGTCCGCAGGATACGCAGTCCAGATCCGGACGTTTTCCGAGGAAGATTCCACACTCCAGTCCACCGTGGATAATGCAGATCTCCGGCTCTTTTCCATAAACTTCTTTGTATGCTTCTACCATGACCGGACGGAGTTCTGACTGTGGCTTGTACTGCCATGCCTGATATTCGCTGGAAAGCGAACCGCTTCCTCCGAATGCTTTTGTCACAGCCTCTACTTCTTCCAGCACCTGCTGCTTTCTGCTGTCTACTGCACTTCTGATCAGGAATGCTGCCTCCACTCCATTTTCTTTCATAGATACCACACCGAGATTTAAAGAGGTCTCTGTCGCGCCGGCTACTTTACGGCTGTATTCTTTTAATCCATTCGGGCATGCCGTCAGGTATCCTACTACTTTTTGCGTAGTATCTTTTGAGAACACTACTATATTTTCTACCTTTTTTCAGTTTCTGTTTTTACAGTCAGGCCTGGTTCTTCTCCCATGAATTCTGCATTCCATATACTTTCCATGTCCCGGATCATAGCAAAGATCTCTTCGCAGTCTTCCGGTTCTGCAAGGATAGACGCGTGTGCTTCCATCGCAATAACGTTGTCTTTCGAGCCGCCATAGATTTCGCTCAGACGGTAATTCTTCTCTCCTGCAATATGATACAGCAGACGTGCCATCATCTTATTCGCATTACCACGTTGTCTGTGGATTTCTTCGCCGGAATGTCCGCCCAGAAGCCCCTGGATCGTAATCTTGATCACCTCTCCGGATGCAGTCTTCTTTTCTACCGGGATCAGTCCCTGATAACGGACTCCGCCCGCACATCCAACCGTCAGAGTCTTCTCTTCTTCCGAATCCAGGTTGATGAGTTTCTTTCCTTTTAATACTGACAGGTCGATAGCCTCGGCACCTTCCATTCCAAGCTCTTCATCTACGGTAAATACTGCTTCGATTGGTGGATGTGGAATATCTTCGCTGTCCATCAGTGCAAGCGCCATTGCAACCGCAACGCCGTCATCTCCTCCAAGCGTGGTATCTTTCGCCTTTAAAAATCCATCTTCTACATATAATTCCAGTCCGTCATTTTTAAAATCATGTGTGGAATCCGGTGTCTTTTCGCATACCATATCCATATGTCCCTGCAGGATCACCGGTTCACTTTCTTCATATCCAGGTGTTCCAGGCTGGAATATGATCACGTTATTCACTTCATCCTGAATCACTTTTAAGTCTCTTTCCTTTGCAAATGCCACCAGATAATCACTGATACGTTTTGTATCGCGGCTTCCTCTCGGGATCGCACTTATTTCTTCAAAAAAACCGGAAGACTTCTTTCGGTTCTAATTCATTTAATACTGCCATTTTCCTACACTCCTTCTATATTACACTGTTATCTATTATCTAACAGTCTTCATAAAAAAATCAACCTTATCCATACAATGAATTAACAAGGTCCTCCGGGAGATTCCTATGTCCAGACGTCATTTCCTTACCATTCCGATACTGATTTTTTTCTTATGTATGCTGTCATTTCCACAGACAGTCTTTGCCGGTGCCAGTTACGGACTCCTCCTGTGGTTCCGGCATGTCCTTCCCACATTACTTCCCTATATGGTCCTGATCAATATTCTGATCCGCACCCCTGCACTTCACTGGATCTGCCACATCACATCACCGTTTCTATGTCCGCTCCTTGGCACTTCTTATTATGGCACATTTGCAGTACTCACCGGCTTCTTATGCGGATATCCGATGGGTTGCCAAGACAGCCTCCGACCTTCTGGACGCTCAGAAAATTTCGCGTTCGGAAGCCTCTTACCCTTTTGTCTTTCTGCAACAATACAAGCCCTGCTTTCATCTTAAACTATGTTGTCATTCAGAATCTGAAAAAGGATTCTATTTCCATTCCGTTTCTTCTTATTCTTACACTTACGCCTCTTATGATGAGCTTTGTCTTTCGTCTTTTCTACCGCGCAAAAGACCATATCCATCCATTTTCACACTTGATGCAGGTTTCTTCTTCAACTGCTTCACAGTCTGAAAATTTATCCGGTAATTACTTCGACCGTTGTATCATGAATGCATTCGAATCCATCACAAAGGTCGGTGGATATATGATGATGTTCTCTGTCCTGATTCAACTGCTTGCGTCTGCTCTTCCAGACAATACAGCCTCCCTTCTTCTGTATTCCAGCCTGGAGATCAGCACCGGAATCCGACGGCTTGCGTCATCCGCACTGTATACCTCCCATAAGATTATTCTGTGCGCTGCACTTACCTCTTTCGGCGGCTGGTGCTGTATTGCCCAGACATATTCCATGATCTCCGACAATCACTTACCAATCCTACCCTATATAGCAGAAAAACTGGCCACCGCATTGGTAACCAGTCTTCTTATCTCCGCTTACATATATGCTATTTGATTGTATCTTAATCCAGTGTGTCATCTTCCTGAATATCATAACCAGAGACTGACATATCATTCGGATACTGATTCTCATCATCCAGATAAGCATCCTGTCCATAAGCATCCTGCTCATAATTATTCTGCGGATATTCGTCTGCAGGATATTCATCCTGTGGATACTCCGACTGTACACTCTGTTCTGTCTCCGGCGGAACATCCAGCTCTGCTCTGTTGTTACGCACCATGTCATAACATTCCTGAAGAGAATTTACAAGACTGTCATACTTCGATGTATACGTATCCAAGGTACGTCCGATCGCACTCTCTGCCTGAGAAAGAAGATCATCTGTATAATGAATGGCTCCGATACGAATCTGGTTTGCATCATTTGTTGCATTATCCAGAATCTGCTGTGCCTGTGCAGTTGCTGCAGTTACGATCTCATTTGCCTGCGCATACGCCTGCTGCATGATCTCATGTTCACTTACCAGCTCATTTGTCTGAATCTGTGCTTCCTGGATCATTCCGTCTGCTTTTGCCTGTGCATCAGCCAGAATTGCGTCTTTGTTCGCAATAATCTTCTGATAACGCTTGATCTCATCCGGTGTCTTCATACGAAGTTCTCTTAACAGTTCATCCATCTGGTCTTTATTTACAATAATTTTTGTTGTCGACAGCGGCTGGAATTTACAACTGTCAATATACTCTTCAATTTCCTCTATGATCTGCTCAATACGGCTGCTCATAATATTTACACTCTCCTTTTATGTTTCATTTTCCCCCAGACTTTCTGCTCTATGTAATCCGGCACAAACTGGGATATATCTCCTCCGAAGGCTGCCACTTCTTTTACCGTGGTAGAACTCAAATACGAATACTGCAGATTCGTGGTCAGAAATATCGTCTCCACATCTGACGCAAGTTTATGATTGGTCTGCGCCATCTGTAATTCATATTCAAAATCAGTGATTGCCCGAAGTCCCCTTATTACAATCTTCGCATTCAGCTTATGGGCAAAATCCACCAATAATCCTTCAAATGGAATAATCTTAACATTTGGTATGTCTTTCGTTACTTCCTCTAACATTTTAACACGTTCTTCTACGGAAAACAACGGGGTTTTTGCTTTATTATTCAGCACTCCGACTACCAGTTCATCTACCATTTCAGCAGAACGTTTTATGATATCCAGATGTCCGTATGTGACCGGGTCAAAGCTTCCCGGATAGATTCCTGTTAACATATTTCTTTCCTTCCCGCAGGTTCCAAAAAATACATGCTTATTTGTCTTATATTCTTTTTCTTTGATAATGTTATATCCAAGATCTTCTGCATAATCAAAGTCTGTCTCTTTAGAAGCCTCTACAATGATGATTCCTTCCTCTGCCAGCAGCGATGATTCTGCCAGATAAGTCAGCACACTTTTTTCCAGTTCATGATTATACGGCGGATCCATAAAAATATAATCAAACTGTTTTTCTCCTTCTAATTTATAGAGTGCTGTCATCACATCCATCTGCATGGTCATCCCTTTTCTTTCAAAATGTGTCTTCTGAAGGTTCTCTTTGACACACGCCATGGCTTTCGGATTCTTCTCTACAAATACCGCTTCCATTGCTCCCCTGCTCAGAGCTTCGATCCCGATCCCGCCGCTTCCGGCAAACAGATCCAGAAAGATACTGTCGTACAGATATGGAGCGATCATGTTAAATAATGTCTCCTTGATCCTGTCTGTTGTTGGTCTGGTATCCATGCCTTCCAACGTCTTTAACTGTGTTCTTCTTGCACTTCCTGCAATGACTCTCATATTCTATCCCCTCTCTTTCCTGTCTGTTCCAAGCTTTCTGTAACGGTTCATACAGGCATAGATTTCCTGTATACGCGGTCTTGCAAGATTTCCCGGTACGGTATTTCCTTCGCACACACCGGCAAGCCCTTTTTTATCCAGAACGTTCTCCACCTGTTCTATGGCCTGTCCAAGTGTCTTCCTGCCATCAAATATCTCCTCTTCCAGGAAACGTACGATCTGCCCCAGTGTATTTAACTGCTCACTGTCCACAAGCTGTTCTACATACCGCAGATCAATCGTCTCATGACCGATCATGACCGCATCGCATCCCATTGTTTTTAATTTCACCCTGCCTTTCTGGCGGATGCCCGGATTCTTACGCACCTTCCGGTCAAACGATGGCTGTTCCGGCTTTTCTTCCGGAAACTTCAATGCCGGATAGTCTGAAGCCGCTTTCTTTGCCAGTTCCGTGATTTCTCTCGGAACATACTTATCCATCTGAATGATCTGATCCGCGATCTGGAAATAGGCTCCGGAGCTTCCAGCTACCAGCACCGTCGATATTCCATATTCCTGATAAAGATCCCGCACACGCTCAATAAACGGTGTAATCGGCTCCATGTCACGGTGGATCACCTGCTGCATCAGCTCATCTCTCACCATAAAATTCGTTGCACTCGTATCTTCATCGATCAGAAATACCTGTGTTCCTGCTTCCATACTTTCTATCACATTCGCCGCCTGTGACGTACTTCCGCTTGCATCTTCCGTGTCGAACGCATACGTATCTTTTCCGTTCGGCAGATCATTGATAAACATGGAAATGTCTGTATGCCGGATGCTTCTGCCATCTTCTGCGCGGATCTTCATTGCAGTATCATCTGTGACTACATATTCCCTGCCATCTCCTGCAATATGAGGATATACACCACTCTCCAATGCTTTCAAAAGCGTTGATTTACCATGATAGCCGCCACCTACAACCAGAGTGATTCCCTTTCGTATTCCCATTCCGGTGAGCACCCCTTTATATGGAAGCTTCATCGTAACTTTCATAGAATCCGGCGAGACAAACGGCACCGCATCCTTCATCGGTCTCTGGGAAACGCCCGATTCTCTCGGAAGGATCGAACCGTCAGCAACAAATGCTATCAGTCCCTCTTTTTCAGCTGTTCCCGGATATATTCCTGATCCACGGCAAGTTCTGCCGCCCGCTTCACTGCATTCTGGTCCATATTCTTATAATACAGGGCTTTCTCCACACACGCCGGCAGATACTGATACAGAATCTTAATCAGCTCTCCTGCCTGGATCGTACGTCCTCTTGCCGGGAATCCGACCTCAAACCGGACAATAATATTCCCTGTCTTTTCCTCTATCTCACAGGCCGTACGTTCCAGCACTTCCTGACCACATCGTGTCACCTGGATGATCCCGCTTTTTCCGGAACCATGTGCCTGAAACGAGTACCGTTCCAGTTGCTTTGCAAAATTCCGCAACAGATAATCTGCCACAGCCATCTTTTTACATTTGCTGTCATATAGATTTCCCGGAATCCGGGCCGCTCTTCCTGCCACCTGTATATGCAGCCTGGACGGTGCCGCAAACGGATCTCCCTGTACATGATCAATCCCCAGTATATATGTTCCAAACTGGTATGCGCCTCTGGTATCCTTATATGCCGGATATCCTCTGTGATCAATGCGCTCCAGTATCTGTTTTAAATCTTCTGATGTCTTCATATTTATAATGTTACTGTTCCATTTTTATTCTCTATTCTATCCTTTACAGATCTGTCTATCTTATTCACTATTCTCTTTCTCGCAGATCTGCTTTTCTTATTCGCTTCTCTCTTTCCCGCAGATCTGCTTCTCTTATTCGCTTCTCTGGATTCTACAGATCCACAATTCTTGCTCTGTGATGGATCGCCGGAAGATACTTCTGAAGCAGATCTTTCGTTTTAAATTTCAAATGGCTGGTGTTGATTCCCGGGTTGCAGCCGAACCATTCTGCCTCTGCAACTTCCTTATCTATAATTACCTGCACATAATCATCTTCATCGGTCAGAAGCCCTGCAACACTTGCTGATCCCGGTGTTGTGCCAAGATGTTCCAGCATCTTCTCCGGCGGCGCAAATGACATATGGGACACGCCCAGTTTTTTACTGAATGAAGAAGTGTCAAATGCTTTGTCTGCCGGCATTACCAGCAAAAAGAAGGTTGTCTTCTTCTGGTTACAGAGGAAGACATTCTTCCGGATCTCTGTTCCGATCGCTTTATCCACTTCTGCACATTCTTCCATCGAAGATGCCGGATCATTATCCACCTGTTCATATGGTATTTTTAATTTTTCCAATGTATCGTAGAATTTCCGCTCTAACGGCATTCTTTCGTCTGCCGGTGCTTTCGTTCTTATTTCACTGATATACATAACAATAAACCTCCGTTTCCGATATTTATACTTGTTAACATTATATCGAATCTGCACAGTGATTGCAATTTTTACATTACAATTTTATCCGTTATGAATTTCTGTTTTTTTCATTCTATGTTATACTATAGTTGGTATTTTATATATTTTCAAAAGGTCATAAAGGAGAAAAAAGACATGAAATACGTATTAGCATCAGCTTCTCCCAGACGGCAGGAGCTGCTTACCCAGGCAGGATTCACATTCGACGTAATCCCGTCTGCAGTCGATGAAAAGATCACCAAAGATATTCCGTCCGATGTCGTGATGGAACTGGCGCACCAGAAAGCTCTTGATGTATATGAATCAAAGATAAAAGACAATCCCGCATATCAGGGTGAAGACTGTATCGTCATCGGTGCCGACACCATTGTGTCTTACCGCGGTGAGATTCTTGGGAAACCAGCAGATAACGAAGAAGCCTTTGATATGCTTTCCATGCTCGCAGACCGCACACATCAGGTCTATACCGGAGTTACATTTGCAGGGTGTATCCGTGGGCAGCAGATCTTACATACATTCTACGAAAAAACGGATGTCACCTTTTATCCGGTCACAAAAGAGGATCTTCATGCTTATGTTGACAGCGGTGATTCTCTTGACAAAGCCGGCGCTTACGGCATCCAGGGCGCATTTGCCATCCACGTAAAAGGGATCGAAGGTGATTATAATAATGTAGTCGGCCTTCCGATCGCACGACTCTACCATGAACTTGATTCCATTTTGCCAAAGGAGAAGATACATTATGCATTCTAGCCGGAGTAAACAGAAATACGAAAAATCCGCACTCCGTATCTCCATCACAGGAAGTACGATTTTCGTAATCCTGGAGATCGTTATGGCGGTCATCACAAGGTCGCAGGCCGTCCTTCTGGACAGTGTCTATGACGGCGTCGAGATTCTGATGGTATTCGTGTCACTTTCACTGGTTCCGCTGATGTACAAGCCGTCCAGCGAAAGCCACCCATTTGGTTACCAGCAGATTGAATCCTTATTTGTTGTTGTAAAAGGTGCGATCATGATTGCTGTTACCGTCGGACTGATCATTAACAACATCCAGATCATCTTCCACGGCGGCCAACATGTCAACTTTCCATGGTTGCGTATTTTCGAAATGAGTGCCACCTTAGTCCAGTATTGCTGTGATCTTCCTGCTTCGCAGGATGAACAGTAAACTGACTTCACCGATCGTGATCATGGAGATCCAGGAATGGCAGATCGACTCTGTCGCATCGTTTGGTATGTGCATCGCATTCTTTCTGCCGCAGATCATAACCGGAGAATGGTTCCAGCCTTTGATTCCTTATCTCGACCCGATACTGGCGATCATCCTGTCCCTTTTTATGCTTCCGGTTCCGATAAAAACCGTGATCACGGGACTTCGGGACCTGTTCTTACTCCCTCCGGAGGAAGAAACGGTTCAGGAGATCAAAGATATCGTATCTCCGATTCTTGCCACATACGGGGACACAAAATTATATTATGATATCCTGCGTACCGGACGGAAATTATGGATCAGCGTGTATATCACCATGAACCGTGATATGATCTCTATTTCCAAGTTCAAATCCGTGCAGAAAGAGATCATTCAGGCTCTTTCAAAAGAATATCAGGACTTTTATTTTGAACTGCTTCCGGACATTGAATACACCGGAGATACAGAGGTCTCTGAGCCTGTTCCTGATGAAGAAGAAACTTAATCTGCAAAACCTGCCACTGGCAGATTTTCTTGTATACTTTGGTATGCGTAAGAGGCTGCCGGCAAAATCGCCGGCAGCCTCTTTTTGAAGGTAGTTCTATGAATCAAAATTGTGGTAACGTCTGAATCATTTGTATTTCTGTATCTTCTTATATTTATTTACGCTTACTTGCTTACGTATTTTGCGGCAGCATCTTCGATAGACGCTCTCATGATCAGCATCAGCTCATCGATCTGTTTCTTTGTTACGATAAGTGGTGGAATCATACGGTTTACGCTGTCTCCGATGGCTGTGATCAGTGCCATTCTGTCCAGGCATCCGTGTTTTACTTCTACTGCGATTGGAATATCATATTCGCATCCAACCAGAAGTCCACGTCCTCTTGCTTCTTTTACATGTGGGAGTTTTGCAAGTTCCTGTTTCATGTATTCTCCCATTTCTTTTGCATTTTCACTTAAGTTGTTATCAAGAATCTCTGTTACTGATGCAAGACCTGCTGCACATGTTACACAGTGTCCGCCATATGTAGAGCCATGTGTTCCTGCTGTAAATGCCTTTGCTACTTTTTCAGTTGCACAGCATGCTGCTAACGGCATTCCGCCTCCAACTGCTTTTGCCATAGATACTGCGTCTGGTTTTACACCATATCCCATGTAAGCCATCGGTGCTCCGGTACGTCCCCATCCTGTCTGAACTTCATCAAATAGAAGTAACATATCTTTCTCGTCACATAATTTACGAAGTCCTTCGATGAATTCCTGTGTTGCAGGATGAACACCGCCCTCGCCCTGTACAGGCTCAATCATGATAGCGATTGTATTCTCTGTTACCTTTGATTTGAAATCTTCAAGGTTATTATATTCTGCATAATCGAATCCAGGAAGCATTGGTTTGAATCCCATCTGAATTGCATTGTCCGGCTGGCCTGTTGCAGACATTGCTCCGTAAGTTCTTCCATGGAAACCATGTTTTGCTGTAATAATGTGATATCTTTCCGGTCCGAAATTATCTACACCATATTTTCTTGCCATCTTGATCATACACTCATTTGCTTCAGTTCCGGAGTTCTGATAAAAGATCTTATCCATTCCGATCGTATCACAGATCTTCTTAGCCAGTAATGCCTGTGGAATGGTGTATGGATAGTTGAATGTATGCATGATATCATCTAACTGATCCTTGATTGCTGCAATGACTTTTGGATTTCTGTTACCACAGCTGTTAACGGCAACCCCACCGTAGAAATCCAGATATGCATTTCCTTCTTCATCGTACAGATACATGCCTTCTGCTCTCTCTGCGATGAAATCATATCTCTCATAAGTCTCCACCATATACTTATTAACCATGTCCTTCAGTTCTTGTGCTGTAAGTCCCGTATCCTTTAATCTCATAATAAAACTCCTCACTTTCATCCATCCTAAAAATTTGTTGAATAATTATGATCTCGTTCGTCTTCCTATCCTTTTATCACTCTATCAATAGAACGAAAAAAGGCACCACACCCTAACGGGTATGGCGCCTTTGCCTTTCAACGATTCACAGTATATACCTGTGTTTTGAAAACGTCAATATGTTTTTTGAAAATTTTTCAAAAATATTTTTCCAGACTGCTTCGCTAAAGTGTGCCACCGGCGGCTTTCCAGCATGCTAAGGCACACATAGAACCTGTCACTGGCAGGTTCTATCGCATACTAAAGTATAAAAAATAGAGTGTCATACGACACTCTATTTCTGCACATATTAGTTATACTTACGTTTTCTAGCAGCTTCAGATTTCTTTTTGCGTCTTACGCTTGGTTTTTCGTAATGTTCTCTTTTACGAATTTCCTGCTGAATACCAGCCTTTGCACAGTTTCTTTTGAATCTGCGTAAAGCGCTATCTAACGATTCGTTTTCTTTAACGATTACATTTGACATAGACTCACACCTAACCTCCCCTCCAGTCCTATATTGTGCATCATACGACTGTTCGGGTATTTTTATTGCACTACATATGATTATAACATATTTTTTTTCTCACGTCAACAACTTTCTTCCACTTTGGAAAAAATTGCAAAATTTCGCGAATTGACAGTAAAATTTTATGCAAGCTGTCCTTCTAATGCTTCTTTTGCAGCCTTCAGAGCATCCTCTACACCTGCCGGATTCTTACCGCCGGCCTGCGCCATATTCGGACGTCCGCCGCCACCGCCGCCAACTAATTTGGCAACTGCTTTGATCAGGTTACCTGCATGAGCTCCCTGTTTCATAGCTCCGTCTGTAGCGGTAGCCATCAGGCTTACTTTACCATCATTAACAGAAGCAAGCAGGATCACACCTTCGCCCAGCTTCTCTTTTAACTGGTCTCCAAGATCACGAAGGCCGTTCATATCTACACCTTCCAGGCTTGTAGCAAGGAATTTCACACCTTTTACTTCTTCTACCTGGTTCATTACATCACCCATGGCATCTTTTGCAAGTTTGCTCTTCAAGCTCTCTACTTCGCCCTTTAATGCCTTATTTTCATTCATCAGATGAGAAACCTTCTCTTCGATGTTTTCCGGTGTTGCTTTCAGTAATTTTGCAGTCTCATGAAGCTTCTTCTCCTGAGCGCTGTAGTAATCCAGAAGTCCTTTGGATGTCAGGGCTTCAATACGGCGTACTCCGGCAGCCACACCTGTCTCGGACAGGATCTTGAATGCCATGATGTTTCCTGTATTCTTTACATGTGTACCACCACAGAATTCGATAGAGAAATCACCCATACTTACAACACGTACAATGTCTCCGTATTTTTCTCCGAACAGAGCTGCAGCTCCCGTCTTCTTAGCCTCTTCGATCGGCATATTTTTAATTACAACCGGAAGATTCTCACGGATCTTCTCATTTACGATATCTTCAACCTTCTGCAGTTCTTCTGCCGTCATGGCAGAGAAATGTGTAAAGTCGAAACGCAGTCTCTGTGCATTATTCAGAGATCCTGCCTGCTCTACGTGATTGCCAAGTACCATACGGAGAGCTTTCTGAAGCAGATGGGTTGCACTGTGGTTGTTCTCAGCAAGTGCACGGTTCTCTTTGTCAACCTTCAGAGTCACCTTGTCGCCGACTTTGATCATACCCTTTGTAACCTGGCCTACATGGCCGAATTTACCGCCTGCAAGCTTCACAACATCTTCTACGACAAATTCACCGTCTTCGGTACAGATGATACCTTTATCAGCTTCCTGTCCACCCATTGTTGCATAGAATGGAGTCTTGGCAACGATGATCGTACCCTTATCTCCGTCTGTCAGTGCATCTACAACTTCTGTCTCGCTTGTCATAGCTGTCACATCAGATTCAACCTCTAACTGATCATATCCGACGAACTCAGAAGATAATTCTGCATCCAGCTCATCATATACACTGGCATCTTTACCACTGTAGTTGTGTGTACCGAATGTTCCTTCGGATTTTGCACGCTGTTCTTTCTGTGCTTCTTCGAATCCTTTTTCGTCATAAGTCAGACCCTTTTCTTCCAGAATCTCACTTGTCAGATCGATCGGGAATCCATAAGTATCATAAAGCTTAAATGCGTTCTTTCCAGAGAGAACAGTCTCACCATTCTTCTTCATCTCTTCTTCCATGTCTGCAAGAATAGAAAGTCCCTGGTCAATTGTCTTGTTGAACTGAGCTTCTTCTTTGGCGATTACGTTAAAGATAAAGTCTTTCTTTTCTTCCAGTTCCGGATATCCGTCTTTCGATCCGTCAATGACAGTCTGTGCAAGTTTTACAAGGAATGCTCCCTTGATTCCAAGAAGTCTTCCATGACGGCATGCACGGCGGAGAAGACGTCTCAATACATATCCACGTCCGCTGTTTGATGGAAGGATACCGTCTGAGATCATAAATGTTACTGAACGGATGTGGTCTGTCAGTACTCGGATTGAAGTATCTGTGTTATCATCTTTCTGATATTCCACACCTGCCATGTTACATACATGGTCTCTTAAAGCCTTTAATGTATCGATGTCGAACATAGAATCTACATCCTGCACGATACATGCCAGACGTTCCAGTCCCATACCTGTATCAATGTTCTTCTGCTCTAATTCTGTATAGTTGTTATGTCCGTCATTGTCAAACTGTGTAAATACGTTGTTCCAGATCTCCATATAACGGTCACATTCACATCCGACGGTACATCCAGGCTGTCCACATCCGTATTTTTCCCCACGGTCATAATATACTTCTGAACATGGTCCGCAAGGTCCTGCTCCATGCTCCCAGAAGTTATCTTCCTTTCCAAAACGGAAGATTCTCTCTGCCGGGATTCCAATCTCTTTATTCCAGATCTCGAAGGCCTCATCGTCATCCTGGTAAATAGATGGATATAATCTATCTGGATCCAGTCCTACTACTTCTGTAAGGAATTCCCATGTCCAGTGAATTGCTTCGTCTTTAAAATAGTCTCCAAATGAGAAGTTACCAAGCATTTCGAAAAATGTACCATGTCTTGCTGTCTTTCCTACGTTCTCGATATCTCCTGTACGGATACATTTCTGACAGGTGGTAACACGTCTTCTCGGCGGTATCTCCTGTCCTGTAAAATATGGTTTCAATGGTGCCATACCAGAGTTGATCAGTAACAGACTCTTATCGTTATGAGGCACTAATGAGAAACTTTTCATTGCCAGATGTCCCTTGCTTTCAAAGAACTCAAGAAACATTCTTCTTAATTCGTTTACGCCATACTTCTGCATAATTTCCTCCTGCTCTACATTCATGTATCAAATCAGTATAAATATTTTTATCAATACTAACTTTTAATTATAAAGAGAGACAGGCGTTTTGTCAATCATTACGCCTGTCTCTTTTAAACTTAAATATGCATAAAACGCGCATAAAATATCGTCATGAACGACATTCCGGATTCTTGTTTTCTCATTCGGAACCCTCTTATTTTAACTCAATCTCACCGAGTTCCTTTGGTGGAAGCTGTTTGCTGGATGCTTTCACAAATTCCTGTACTTTCTTCTGTGCTTTCGGTACCGGAATATTCGTTCCTGCTCCGGCTACACATCCGCCCGGACATCCCATTCCTTCGATCAGACATCCGTTCATTCTTCCGATCTTCGCCATAGAAAGGATCTTCTTACAATCTGCAAGACCTTCTGCATGTTCGATCTTTACTTCCACACCCGGATAGTATTCATTCACACATTTTTCAATCGCGGATGCAACACCGCCTGCAACTGCATATCCACGTCCTACACCTGTTGCATTATGGAAAGATGACTCTGCTTCATATTCGGAAAGATCAATTTCCTTCGCATCGAACATTCCCTGTAATTCCTCAAATGTCACTACAAAATCAACATCACTTCTTACGCTTCTGCGCATTGCTTCCAGCTTCTTGGCCGCACATGGTCCGATGAATACTACTTTTGCATTCGGATGTTCTTTTTTGATCGTACGTGCAGTAGCGACCATAGGCGTCAGCTCCTGAGACACTTCATCGATCATATCCGGGAAATATTTCTTTGCCAGCATTGCCCATGACGGACAGCAGGATGTCAGAAGGAATGGAAGTTCTCCCGTTGTAACCTTTTCCACATAATGGTGTGCCTCTGCAACAGCTCCGATATCAGCTCCAAGAGCTACTTCGTATACCTGTGAAAATCCAAGTTCTTCCAGTGCTGCCTTTAAGTTTCTCGCATTGATATTATCTCCGAACTGCCCGGTAAATGCCGGTGCGATCTCAGCAATGATCTGCTCGCCTTCCGACAATGCTCTTGCAAGCTGGAAGATCTGGGATTTGTCTGAAATTGCTCCAAACGGACAGTTTACCATACACATACCGCAGGATACGCATTTGTCCGGATTGACATATGCACGTCCCACTTTATCGTTTTCAATCGCATTGACACCACAGGCTTTTGCACAAGGGCGCTCTTTCTTGGAGATTGCGTCATATGGACAGACACTCTTACATTTTCCACATTTGATACATTTTTCCTGATCAATGTAGGATTTTCCGTTCACCATGGAAATTGCACCCTTTGGACAGACTTCCATACAAGGATGTGCCAGACATCCTTTGCACATGTTGCTGACCTCATATCCTTTCGCCTCACATCTCATACATGCAGACGGGATAACCTGCATAAGCGGCGGCTCATAATATTTGTCTGATATGTTACTTGCTTCTACTCCCGCTGTCAGATGTACCGGTTTATCTTCAGGCCTGAGCGCAAGTCCCATTGCAAGTCTTACCTGCTCTCGTACAACTGCTCTTGCACGGTAGACACTGTCACGGTACTGTTCCGTCTCATCATTCACCAGCGCATATGGGATTGCTTCCATATCGTCGCATAAAGTATCCGCATCCGCTTTGAAACCAAGCGCTGCGACTTCTTCAAAGACTTTTCTTCTCAACCGTCTTACGGTTGTATTAATGCCTCTCATCATAGTTGGAGTTCCTCCTGTTTTTCCTTTGTCATTTTTATGACAGTCTATAGTTCTATTATAGACGCTTGAGAAAATCTTATCAACTAATTTTGGGGATTAATTTATTAACTGGGTTGGCCTTTCGGTCCGGGTATCCACCAGCCTGTTGAATTAAGTACCAATTTACAGCAGAATAATATTATGCTCTCTGCAAGCCTCCCGCATCTCTTCCGGCCACAAAACTTGCCTGCACTTCGCCGACATGAGCACGGTCAAGAAGCAGCATACAGAGTCTGGACTGTCCAATACCGCCTCCGATGGTGTATGGAAGTTCTCCGTTTAACAACATCTTATGATATGGGAGATTCTTTCTCTCTTCGCATCCTGCTTTTACAAGCTGCTCTTCCAGAGCTTTTTCATCTACACGGATACCCATGCTGGAGATCTCAAGTGCACAGTTCAGTGTCTCGAACCAGAACAGGATGTCTCCGTTTAACTGCCAGTCATCGTAGTCCGGTGCACGTCCGTCGTGCGGCTCGCCGCTTGCGAGTTTGTCACCGATCTTCATCAGGAATACACAGCCATGTTCTTTTGTGATCAGATTTTCTCTTTCCTTTGGAGTCTTATCCGGATACATGTCTTCCAGTTCCTGGGAAGTGATGAAATAGATGTCCTCCGGAAGTTTCTTTACTGCCTGTGGATATTTGTACCATACCTCATGTTCCATATGTTTGATGATCTTGAAAATATTACGTACGGTAGCTTCCAGTGTCTCAACAGTACGTTCTTCTTTTTGATCACTTTTTCCCAGTCCCACTGGTCCACGTAGCAGGAATGTAAGTTGTCAAGTTCTTCATCTCTGCGGATCGCGTTCATATTTGTATAAAGTCCTTCACCCGGCTGGAATCCGTATTTGTATAATGCCATACGTTTCCATTTTGCAAGGGAATGTACAACTTCGATTGTCTCTCCCGGAACGCCTGCGATATCAAACTGTACCGGTCTTTCCACACCGTTCAGGTCATCGTTCAGGCCACTGCTTTTTTCTACAAATAACGGTGCAGAGATTCTCTCCAGATTCATCTCTTTTCCGAATTCCTTCTGGAACGTGTCACGAATGTACTTGATTGCTTCCTGTGTCTCTCTTACGCTTAAGCGAGGGTCATAATGTTCTGGTAATATTAATCCCATTTTTTCTGTCTCCTTTTTGTCTACTGTATATTTTTATGAAATTCTTTGCTCACTGATTACTCTTCTCCAAATACTCTCTGTGCATAATATACGGACTGCATTGCATCTTTGCCGTAAAAATCTGCCCCGATCATATCTGCATAATCCTGATTCAGCACAGCTCCCCCTACCATGACTTTACATTCAGGTTTACGTTCTCTCAATAACTTGATGGTCTCTTCCATGCTTACAACCGTTGTTGTCATAAGCGCGCTTAAACCTACCAGCCGGATATCCTGCTCAACTGCAGTATCTACGATCACTTCCGGCGGTACATCTTTCCCCCAAATCGATCACATCAAAACTGTAATTCTCCAGAAGGACTTTTACAATGTTCTTACCAATATCGTGAATATCTCCTTTTACCGTTGCGAGAATAACTTTATTCTTCGCCTGGACTTCCCCGCCTTCCTGTGCGAGTACGTCCTTGATCACTGCAAATGCGATCTTTGCCGCATCGGCACTCATCAGAAGCTGCGGCAGGAAGACAGTTCCCTTTTCAAATCCTTTTCCCACCATATCCAGTGCCGGGATCAGGTGTTCATTGATGATCTCCAGCGGTGCCTGTTCCTTTAACAGTTCTCCTGTTGCATGATGTGCTTCTTCTTTCAGACCTTTTTCGATGGCCTCTTTTAAAGTCAGTTCTGCCTTGGCTGCCGGTGCAGGCGTTCCTGCTTTCTGACTGCCATATACACGGATATAATCCTCGCAGTTCTTGTCGTAATTCATCAGCGCACAGAATGAATAGTAAGAACACATCATATCTTCCGAAGACGGATTAATGATTCCGGCACTTAAGCCATTCTGCATGGCCATCGTATAGAAATTCGAATTGACTGCCGGACGGTACGGAAGTCCGAATGAAATGTTCGATACACCAAGTACCGTACATACACCGTAAGTCTCTCTGACTTTTTTCAGTGCTTCCAGAGTGACCTTTGCTCCTTCCGGCTCGGAACTGATCGTCATTGCCAGCACATCGATTACAATGTCCTTTTTGTCAATGCCATATTTTTTCGCTTCTTCGATGATCTTTCCTGCCACACGGACTCTTCCATCTGCCGTTGCCGGAATTCCATCCTCGTCGATCGTAAGCCCGATCACAACACCTCCGTAACGCTTAATAAGCGGGAAGACAGCATCCATATTTTCCTGTTTTCCATTTACAGAGTTCACCATCGGCTTACCGTTATAGATACGCATCGCCGCTTCCATTGCTGTGATATCAACGGTATCGATCTGAAGCGGCAGGCTTGATACGCTCTGAAGCTCCATGATGACTTCTTTCATCATCGCCGGTTCGTCAATATCCGGAAGTCCTACGTTGACATCCAGAATATGTGCTCCCTTATCCTGCTGCGTAATCCCCTCTTTCAGGATATAATCCATGTCGTGGTCTTTTAATGCCTGTTTGAATTTCTCTTACCGGTCGGATTGATTCTCTCTCCGATGATCATCGGCTTGCCGCCAAGGATGACCGCATGTCCGTAAGAAGATACCATTGTGATATCTTTCTTTGTTGCCGGCTTTACGCTCATCTCTCTGGTCGTCTCAACCATCTTCTGGATATGTGCAGGTGTTGTTCCACAGCATCCGCCGATCACATGTGCTCCCATCTCTACGATCTTTGCCATATATCCGGCAAACTGTTCCGGTTCTACATCATAATAGACTTCTCCGTCACGCTGCTTCGGAAGTCCTGCATTCGGTTTTACGATGATCGGAACCGATGCGTATTTCAGAATATCCTCCAGAATCGGAAGCATCTGCTCCGGTCCCATACCACAGTTGATTCCCAATGCATCTACACGAAGGCCTTCCAACATGGTAACCACCGCCGGAACATCTCCTCCTGTCAGGAGTTTTCCCTTTTCATCGAAGATCATAGTTGCAAATACCGGAAGTGAAGTATTCTCTTTTGCAGCAAGTACTGCTGCTTTCACTTCGTAACTGTCACTCATGGTCTCGATATGGATCAGATCAGCTCCTGCCTGTTCTCCATAGATCATCGTTTCTTTAAATGCATCATATGCATCTTCAAACGAAAGATCTCCCATTGGCTTTAATAACTTACCGGTTGGTCCTACATCTAATGCTACATAAGTCTTTCTTCCGTCGTGCACGCCACGTTCTGCAGCCATTTTTTGCATTCTGGATTCCTGCTGTTACGATTTCTTTGAGTCCATACTTGGAATCATGAAATTTGATCGCATTAGCACCAAATGTATTACTTAAGACGATATCACTGCCTGCCTCAAAATATGCCTTATGGATATCGATGATTTCTTCTGCATGTTCCAGGTTCCAGACTTCCGGTAGTTCTCCCGGCTGTAATCCCTTTGACTGAAGAAGTGTTCCCATTCCACCGTCAAAGTACAATAATTCTTTTCCCAGTCGTTCTAATAACATTTGTCTGCTCCTATCCTCTTTCTTGTATCTTATGATCTGCGGTATGCGCAGTCTTTCTTCTGACACGCCTCACAACCTTTGATATGGCAGGAAGTCTCTGTTTCACTGAGACCGATCACTGCCGTCACCGATTTTGACGGTGTCAGCATATTGCCGCCGGTAAGTGTCAGCCCGATCTTCTTTGCCGTATCCAGCATACGGAGGATCATATCCTGATGTGCAATATCAAAGTCTCCATATCCAGGACTGAATCTCGGTCTGATATAATAACCCTCTTTCTTCATATCTGCTTCCAGAGCAGTCTGCCATTCATCCAGATATTCTTCCAGCATAGCAGCCGCACACGCCTGAAGTGTTACCACTCTTGCCATATCTCCGATGGAATATTTCCGCAATAGCAAATCAACTTTCGGTCCAAGCGTTGCACCCAACAGCACTGCTTTTTTACATCCCGTCAGATTTTTATAAAGATTTTTACTGTGGATATCCAGATTTCCCAGAAGGATTCTTCCACTCTCCGGGAATTCTAATTCAAAAATGCGGTAGACGATCCTGCCGCACGCCGCCTGGGAAAGCTCTTCAAAACAGCTTTCCACAAGCTTTAGCGTATGATCATCTACCGCATGTCTGCCATATCCCAAGTAACGAATTGCTTCTTTCGTTCTTGCGTCCATTTTGTTTCCTCTATTTATTCAGAATCTCTGAAAGATTTGCCTGGATTGCCGCAGCAACCTCCGGTTTATTCATAGAATATACGTGAACATGGTTAATGCCATTTGCGAACAGATCGATGATCTGGTCTGTCGCATACGCAATACCTGCCTGCTGCATTGCTTTCGGATTATCTCCAAAGCGATCTACGATTGCTTTGAATCTCTCCGGAAGGTTGGTTCCGGACATAGACAGAATTCTCTTTACCTGATTTGCATTTGTTACCGGCATGATTCCCGGAATAACCGGAACGGTAACACCCTTTTCTCTCGCTCTATAGAGGAAATTATAAAGAATATTGTTATCAAAAAACATCTGTGTAGTCAGGAAATCTACACCACAGTCTACTTTCTGTTTCAGATGTGCAATATCATCCTTCTTATGTTCGGACTCTACATGTCCTTCCGGATAACATGCAGCCCCGATGCAGAAATTTCCCTGACTCTTGATATCCTCGATCAGCTCATATGCATACTGATAATGATTCGGAAGTGGGAATTCACTCTCTTGTGGAATATCTCCTCTAAGAGCAAGGATATTCTCAATTCCTGCTGCCTTTAACTGATCGATTACCTGATGCACTTCTTCTTTTGTTGATGATACACAAGTAAGATGTGCAAGGCTTGGTACATTATATTTATCTTTGATAT
>ENA-OQBL01000289-OQBL01000289.1-human-gut-metagenome-genome-assembly--contig:-NODE-289-length-28650-cov-5.690075_pt1 | contig 28650 bp, 19 predicted proteins | sample MGYA00242747_ERZ504553 | MGnify/ENA primary metagenome ERZ504553 (study PRJEB26092, sample SAMD00036240) | human gut metagenome | host: Homo sapiens | study: EMG produced TPA metagenomics assembly of...
CCTGCCTCCCGACAATATGAAATAAGTACGAAAAAATAAAAAAACAATCCATATGAAGAATCAAACTATCATCAGCCTCTTATGCTGCCTCCTGTTGTTTGTGACAGGATGCAGTACTTCCCATCAAGGGAACACGTACGACATCATGACCTATGGAGCCAAAGGAGACGGACAAACAGATGATGCCGCCGCTATACAACGCGCCATCAATGCCTGTTCCGCTGCCGGTGGCGGAACCGTAATCATTCCTGCCGGACACACCTTTCTATGCGGTCCGCTATATTTGAAATCCTATGTGAACCTTCATCTGGAACCCAACTCCCGATTGCTGGCCAACCCCGATGAAAGCATCTATACAGAAAGCGCATTCCGCGAAAACCGTGGCGAAGGAATGATGTGGATCAGTGGAAAAGACTTAAAACAAATATCCATTACCGGTACAGGAGAAATAGACGGAAACGGAATCGCCTTCATGGGCAAAGAGCTGGATGATTCCTACGAGCTGAAGCCCGTCACTGATTTTGACCCACGCCCACATGTGCTTACCCTTATCAATGCGGAGAAGACCGTTATCCGTGACATCACGATTCGGAACAGCGCCTATTGGACAATACACCTGATAGGCTGTTACGATGCCTTGATTGACGGCATCTCTTTATTGAATAATCTAAAAATACGCAACGGCGACGGTATTGATGTGGATCACTCCAAAAAAAGTACGTATAGCGAACTGCTTCATTGAATCGGGCGATGACTGCATTTGCCTGAAGAATCGTCGGGAATTTGAAGAATATGGCTCTTGCGAAGATATTGTAGTAACTAATTGTGTCATGACTTCACGCTCATGCGCTATTAAGATAGGCTCGGAAAATATGGACAAGATTGATAATGTATTATTCAATAATTGCATTATCAAAAACAGCAACCGGGGCATCGGCATACAAAACCGGGATGAAGGTACTGTGAGCAATGTCATTTTCTCCAATATATTAGTAGACTGTATGTTCTATTCTGATGTATGGTGGGGTAAAGCGGAACCTATCTATGTCACCTCATACCCTCGTGCCGTAGGCAATCATAAAGATGCAGGCTGGCGTTTCCCCAAAGGTGCAACGAAAGGACACTCGGGAGAAGTCAGCAACATTTTCTTCAATCAGATTAAATGCACTAGTGAAAACGGCATTTTCGTAGGGGGAGACACTCCGGAGAAAGTGCATCATATCTATTTTGATGAAATAGATGTCAAGTTGTTAAAACGTACCGGTTATGAAGGCGGTGTGTATGACAAACGTCCTTGTAACGGAGATGGTTTTGTATATGACAAGACTTATGCTTTCTATCTGGACGCCGCTTCGGATATCCGGATTACCGGCTGTAACATTTATTGGGCCTTCCCTCAATTGACACAAGCCGGAGGAGATATCAAAGAGAAGAATACAATACGTGTAAAAATAAACAAGAAATAATTATGACCCACATTCCATTCAAAGTTTCTTTGTTAAGACTGGTCTTCCTGCTGCTGCCCGTGACGGTCGCGGCACAGGAAGCCAGACTTTCTGATTACGTAGATCCCAAAATCGGTTCGGAAGGACTGGGACGGGTATTTATCGGTCCCTCCTGCCCTTATGGTATGGTGAAACCATCGCCCGATTGCACTGTCCATCCCAATAGTGGTTGGCTGCCTATGCCCGAACAAGTCAACGGGTTCTCCCAAGTACACGTCAGCGGGACAGGAGGAGGTCCTAAATATGGCAACATACTTGTCATGCCTTTTGGCAAAGGTATGGATCAGCTCAATCATATAGACTATCGCAAAGATGAAACAATCCGCTTGGGCTATTATGCTACCGAATTCCAGAGAACAGGCATATATACTGAAATAACAACTGCTCCACGCGCCTCATTCTACCGATTCACCTATCCCGAAGATTCCTTAAAATCCCTGTTGGTTGACGCCGGCTTCTTCCTGGGTGAACAACCGACCCCCGATGCCCGCGAAGCACAACAATTTGTAGGTTCGGAAATTCAAATCATATCCGATCACGAAGTAATGGGATATACCCGTATTCGCGGAGGTTGGAATAACGGACGTGCCTACACCGTTTATTTTTATGCAGTAACCGACCATCCCTTTGTACAAACGACCACATGGAAAGGAAACCAGATCAGCAATGAACGATACCAGCCAGACTCCCAACAAAAAACCGGAGCTTTGTTGCGTTTCCCTTCTTCTGCAAATACCATTCAACTGAAAGTCGGAATTTCATTTATCAGTTCTCTCAAAGCCAGAGAGAATGTATGGAACGAAATACCTCATTGGTCATTTGAGGACACCCGGCAAGCCTTATTGGCACAATGGGAAAACTTATTGCAACGCATTGATATAGCCTCAAATACACCCGAAAAATATAAGCGTATGTTTTATACCGGTATCTACCATACCATGTTAATGCCTGTAGACCGTACCGGTGAAAATCCATTATGGAGTGATCCGGAACCTTATTATGATGATTTTTATGCTATCTGGGACACCTACCGCACCTCAACTCCACTTATCACACTAATTGACCCTCAAAGAGAAACAGACATTGTACGTTCACTGATCAATATCTATAAACGGGACGGCTACATGCCTGATGCACGAAGCGGAAATTGTAACGGACGGACACAAGGCGGCTCCAACGCCGAAATTGTTATAGCCGATGCATTTGTAAAAGGACTACCAAACATAGATTACCATCTGGCTTTGGAAGCTATGCTGAAAGATGCGACCATACCGCCCGGAGGTAACGAAGAAGCGGAGGGAAGAGGCGGACTGATTCCTTATCTGGAATTGGGATATATTCCATACGGTATTCCCCGAGCCGGAAACCGCACAATAGAATACTCCTATTGTGATTATGCCATAGCCTTAGTAGCAAAAGGACTAGGCAAGACAGACTTGTACCAGCAATACTTGAAACAATCTTCCAACTGGAAGAACTTGTGGCGGGCCGATTATGAACATGCAGGAGTCAAAGGATTCATACTTCCCCGGGATAAAGAAGGAAACTGGTTAGACAAAATACCTTTCGGAAACTCCCATATCCAGAAACCCACCTTCACATATACCCCCGTTACCTTTGAAGGCCCTTGGTATACTCCTTGGTGGAACATGTTCTTTTATGAAGCCTCCTCCTGGGAATATTCACTCAGCATTCCGCATGACGTACCCGGACTCATTGAACAATGTGGCGGAAAAGAGAAGTTTGACGAACGGCTGGATATTTTCTTTGACAAGGGTTTCTTCAATGTGAATAATGAGCCCTCCTTCCTCACTCCCTGCCTATACCACTGGGTAGGGCGTCCGGATAAAAGCGGCGACCGCATCCATGAAATTATCCAGAAGAACTATAATGACGGTTCTGCCGGTCTTCCCGGAAATGATGACTCCGGAGCCATGTCATCGTGGTTGGTATTCCACATGATGGGGTTGTACCCCAATGCCGGACAAGACTATTATTTAATCCATACCCCTCTACTGACAGAGAGTCGTTTCCATTTACAGGAAGGCAAAACATTCACGATCAAAGCCGAAGGGCTTTCCGAAAAGAACAAGTATATCCGGTCGATTTTATTAAATGGAAAGAATTATCCATATTCCGCCATCCGCCATAATGATATCATCAAAGGAGGCGAGTTGGTTTTAAAAATGGGCCCTAGTCCCGGTAACTGGGGGAGCAAACTATTTCCTGAATCTAAAGAGTAACATACGATGAAGAAAAAACTTTTTATATGCTTTCTGCTTATCGGCAGCCTGATGGGAAATGTAATGGCACAAGATATCATTACCAACCCTCTGTTATTTGTATTCAAACTGCATGGACAAACCCGAAAGTACCAATTTACTTTCAATCAGTCCAACGACACCCTTTATCTACATTGGGGAATTGAAAGAAACACCCGATGGCAATCAGGCAGCTACGCCATGCCCCAAGAAGCTTTAAAAACGGCGGTCAGACTAAGCTTCTTACAGCCGGAAGACGGACAACATATCTGTCTCCCCATTCAAGAAACCTTTGCCCTACTTTCAGCAACCGCTTTTCAGGAATTGAAAAGCCAAAAGGCATTTCATTATAATCAGACAGAATACCAACTGGCTGATACCAAGTCACAAGCTATGGGCTATTCCTTACTGCATGTAAACGACTCAGTAGACGGATGCGAAATGTGGATTATGGATAATCCGGATTTCCCTCTGATATGGGAAATACAAAATAATCCGCTCGGCATCAATTGGAAAGTAGCTCCCATAGATCTCCCCGCACACAATCTGAAAGAAGAAATCATCCAAAGCCCGGAAAAAATGGGTAGCATCTATTATGCTTATCCCACACCAAACGGCATACAAACTCCGGTACCCGAAGGTTACAGTCCTTTCTACATCAGCCATTACGGACGCCATGGGTCCCGCTGGATGACTTCGGACGAACGTTATCTAGAAGTCATTCGTGTCTTTGATACGTTTCACAATAAATCAGGACTTACCGATTTAGGTGAAGATGTGAGGCTCAGACTCCAGAAAGTATGGGAAAATGCCCGTGGGCGCGGAGGAAACCTGACCCCATTAGGAGAACGACAACACAAAGCCATTGCCAAACGGCTTTATCAACAATATCCCCATATATTCCGGGACAGCGCCAACATATCAGCGCGTTCGAGCGTTTCCGTACGTTGTATCATGAGCATGTCCGCATTCACAGAACAACTGAAAGAACTAAACCCCTCCCTCCAGATCACCCGCGAAGCCAACCAAAGACACATGGACTACATTGCCTATACTTCACCCGAAGCCGAAAAGCTGGGTTCGGCAAGTGCGCCATGGAGAACAGCTTTCCATACATTCGAAGAAAATCATATTCATCCGGAACGTTTAATCGCTTCACTTTTCAAAAATTCCCAAAGAAGTCAGGAATCCCCGCGAGCTCATGATGGGACTTTATTGGATTGCTTCCGACATGCAAGATGTAGAGTTGCCTCTATCCTTTTATGATTTGTTTGAAAAAGAAGAATTATTCGGTATCTGGCAGTCTGTGAATTATCGGATGTATATTTGCAATGCCAATGCTCCCGTCAATCAGGGAGCAGCCCCCGAGAGTGCAAAATCTTTATTGAAGAATATTATAGAAAGTGCCGACCGCGCCATCCGTGAAGGAACTCCTTGCGCCACCCTCCGTTTCGGACATGATACCAACCTGATCCGTCTGTTGGCACTCATGCAAGTAGAAGGATGCTCCAATCAAGAAACAGATCCCGACCGATATTACCTGGCCTGGCAAGATTTCCGTGTTTCACCTATGGGAGCCAACCTTCAATTAATCTTTTTCAAGAATAAGCAAGGAGAAGTTATTGTAAAATTGCTACATAATGAAAATGAAGTCAAATTACCCATTGACAGCCCTATTGCCCCTTATTATAAATGGGAAACGGTAAAAGCATTCTACAATCATTTATAAACATACAAATTGAGAAACAGCAACTTTCCTTCAAAGTCCAATCTCCCTATTAACTAAGGCTTTTCTTGCCTACAATTAAGTCTTTTCTTACGGTTACCTACTACAGACTCCGCCAATGGACCGTAGAGCCCATTGCAGCAGACTGTATAGTCCACCCAAGCAGACCTTACAGTCCACTGGCGGAGACTGTAGCAGATGACTGTAAAAAAAAGGCTTAACTATATGGAAGAAACAGCTTACACAACCACTCTATTCCGGTTTTATCTTTTTCAGATAATCAGAAGGAGCCATACCGAATTCATCTTTAAAACACTGACGGAAATAGACCGTACTGTTAATTCCCACCTTGAACGCAACTTCTGAAATATTGTATTTCCCCTCTAATAACAAACGTTCCGCATATTGCATCTTTATTTTGCGGATATATTCATTGGTGGAAAGTCCAGTCAATGCCTTCATCTTCCGATATAGGGTAGAATTACTCATACACATGGCGTCCGACAAATAGCCGATGTCTATCTTCTCAGAAGAAAGACGATCTTCAATCAGCTTGTTAATCTTCTCAAGGAACTCATTATCCAATTTATTCATAGACTCGGTTACTGCCGCACGTTTGTCAATGAGTATGGAATTCGTATTAAAACGCTCTGCCAACAACTTGCGGGATTCAAGCAAATTATGGATACGGCTATGCAACAAAGTAGCACTGAAAGGCTTTGTCAGATAAGAGTCAGCACCCACTTGATACCCCTCTTCCTTATCTTGCAAAGAGTCCTTTGCCGTCAGCAAAATAATGGGAATATGGCTGGTACGCAAGTCTTCTTTCAATTTCCGGCACATCACAATGCCGTTCATCACCGGCATCATGATATCACTGACTATAATATCAGGAATGCAGCCCAATGCTTGTTCCAAACCTTGTTCACCATTGGCGGCAGTCCTCACTTCAAAATCGTCCGAGAAAGATTCTACAATATAATCACAGATGTCCCTATTATCTTCCACTATCAGCAGAATACGCTTACCACTATGCACAGGTTCTATATTTTCTTCTTTTTCGTCCTTTTCATCGGAAGTTTTCTCCGTCGAGTCAGCATGCAGCACATGGGGATACGTGTTATCCGTCAGCAGACTGACATAAAAAGTACTTCCCACATTCAAAGAACTTTCAACCCTGATCTCCCCCTCATGCAAAACTACCAGGTTCTTTACCAGAGCCAGACCAATACCTGTTCCTGAAGCCTGATGTTCGCTTCCCTCTTGATAATAACGGTCAAAAATATGAGGCAATGCATCGGGAGCAATACCGAAACCGGTGTCACTCACACTGATTTCCGTATGGTGTATATTATTCCGGACCACCTGATGTAATCCTAAAGTTATAGTTCCTTTCTCTGTATATTTTATAGCATTGGAGATCAAATTATCCAGTATAATCGTTACTACCTCCTTATCAAAAAACAAAGACATATCTTCCTGCTCAATCTCAAGACAGAAATCAATCTCAGGTTTCCGGTTCAATTCCTTATACTTCAGTCCGATCTCGTGTACAAGGGCTGCCAGATTGTCACGACTTACACATAATTTCTTGTTTTGGGTTTCCGTTTTTCTGAACTCCAGTATCTGATTAATCAGGTTCAACAATCGGATGGCGCTTTGATGGATAACCGATATTTTCTGTGAATCTTTCCCAGATAAAGAATTACTTTTCTGCATATCTTCCAACGGTCCCAGAATCAACGTCAAAGGAGTACGCAACTCATGTGTGATATTGGTATAGAAACGTAAACGCTCATTATTCAGCTCCTGTTCCTGCTCATGATTTTTCTTCTCCAACTCATAGAGAGACTCCATATCCAGTTTCTTTTTATAGGCATGAAGAATAAAATACAGGACAGAAACACCCGAAAGAATATAAAATAACTTGGCCCACCACGTAAGCCATACAGGCGGGTCAATACGGATATCCAGAGAAGCTATCTCATCCGCCCATTCCTGATTCCGTATTCTTGTCTTTACCTGAAAACAATAATTTCCCGGAGGTATATTACGGAAAGTCACATTATTAGGATCGGTTACTGTATACCATGAATTTTCCAACCCTTTCAACATATAAGCATATTCCACTTGATCGGCCAAGGCATAATTCTGTATATTGAAGGTGACGCTGAAGTTATTTTGCATATAGCTTAAACGTACTGCAGGACATCCATGAAGTTCTATCATCTTTTCCTCACTTTTTCTTTCCGATATTGGTACAAATATTCTCAAGCCTGTCATAATAGCTGAAGGAGCTTCACGCTTTGCCAATACCATTTCAGGATTAAAACGACATAATCCATTTAAAGAGCCAAAGTAAATATTGCCATCATAATCATGAGTAACACTACCACTCATAAAACCAACAATAGGAACTCCATCCCATCGCCCATAATTATAAAAGCTATTCTTAACCGCAATATAGCAACTTATCCCTTTATTTGTACTACACCAAATACGCCCGGAAGCATCTTCCATAATAGCACGTATATGGGCATTCTCCAAACCATCTCCTCTTTTAAACACCTGGTACTTCATATTGTTTGGAAAAGGAAAGCATACTAACCCTTCACCAGTAGCTACCCATATACGCTTCTTACTATCTCCATAAATACTATTAATTGTATTTGAAGGGAATTGCTCTGCCGTATAAAAATGTTTAATCATTTTAAAGTCTGGCGAATATACTAAAACTCCACCTCCAAATGTACCTACCCAAAGAAAGCCTTGCTCGTCTTTAAAGAGACAACGTACTTGTTCATTCTCTATATAATGCTCCAAAAAAAGTTGTCCATCCAAGCCTGCTTTATAAACCCCTTCACTAGTACCTATCCATATGGTATGATGATCATCCTCATAAATAGCACGAACATCAATCAAAGCTTTATCTTTAGAGAATACTTGACGAAAATACTTCTGAGTTCTATTATAGTAACATAGCCCACCATTAAATAGTCCAAACCATAAATTCCCTTTCGTATCACATAAAGATGCTTGAACAGGATTTCCATTCAAATCTCCATCATCCGCTCCATATATAGCGACTCTTTTCCCTTTTGAAAAAACATTAATATCACCTCCATTGGTACCGATCCATAATACTCCATCTTGGTCTACACAAACCGTGCTAATCATTTTGTCTGTTAAATTTCTCTCTGCTGTTGGAATAGGAGAATAATTATAAACATTAAATAAAGAAGAGTCACGGCTTAAGAAGTTAATTCCTCCACCCCATGTACCTGCCCATATATTATTAAAAGAATCTTGAAACAAGCAACGAACGCTAGAACTAGACAGACCATATTCATCATTACTTGCTTTTATATAATTAAATCTTACATCTTCCGAAGACACAAATAACCGTTGCGTTAAATCCAATACAGCAATTCCCCCAAATTCTGTAGCAAGCCAAAGCCTATTATCATCCATCTGCCTAATATCAAATACAACATGTTTTTCCCCTTTAGCCTCTTTAAAGTGAATAAAACTTTCTGATTCCGGATTGAACAAAGCCAGCCCTTCGGAGGTTCCCAACCAAATATTATTATTTCTATCCTTATAAATACAGACAACTCCATCCCCTGGCAAACTATTAGGATCGTTAGGGTTATGCCTAAAATTCTTTGCTTTTTTATCTTTTATAGAAATTATACTAAATCCATGAAAAGCATGAGCCACATACAGATTACCATCTCCCCCATCAACAACTGACCATACATTATTACTCCCCAGTCCAGGTACAGTTTCTGTATTATAATGTATAAAATTTCCAGTCTTCTTATCTAAATAATCAATTCCATTCCAATACGTAGTTATCCATAGATTTCCATCAGATGCAGGCTTTATGCTGGTCACATCGTCAGTAATCAAACTATTATGATCTCCAGGATCATGTTTATAAATAGTAAAAGTATTATTACTATAATTATAAGCATTCAATCCCGCACGTTGCGTACCAATCCATAATATAGAATCTATAGGATCATCTAACAAACAATTTAGTTCATTGCCTGTAATATGTAATTTATCAGGAATATCCTTATAATAGGAGATAAAATGTACCCCATCAAATTTATTTAATCCTTCTTCTGTAGCAAACCATAAATAGCCTTGCTTATCTTGAGCAATACTCAATACATTATTATTAGACAATCCTTCCATTGCTCCCAGCTTTTTAACTGAGTATGATTGTGCCCATATACATTCCGGTAACACCAATAACAACAAAACAAGTATATTTTTCATAATACTAAATATCGTTTTTTAATTGATTATTCAAAAATACAAAGAAAATCCATATTTAAGATATCTAAATCATGCATTGCATGATTTACTATCCATTTCTGCAAGATTCATATAACTTTATTAATTTTCCTTCACCTACATTTGCAGCCGGAAAGCAAAATAAGAAAAAACGTTTAATCTTTAAATCCTAATTTTATGAGGCATTTAAAATTTTTATGCACATGTGTCATACTACTACTCACATCAGTAACAGTATTTGCACAAACGCAAATCACAGGACATGTAGCTGATATGAAAGGAGAAGCTATCATTGGAGCTAATGTCACCCTTAAAGGAACCACAAATGGGACTATCACAGATTTTGACGGTCACTTTACACTCAATGTAAATGACCCCAACGGAATACTAGCAGTTTCATTTATTGGTTACAAAACAAAGAAGTGAAATTGGAGAAAAACATTTTCAGATTATTCTTGAAGAGGACACTGAAACTTTAGACGAAGTCGTAGTAGTAGGTTATGGTACACAAACAAAGAAAAGTTTAACAGGAGCAGTTAGTGACGTTAAATCCGATGCACTAACCCGTTCAGTTTCTACCACTACTGCCGGAGCTTTATCTGGGAAAATAGCAGGAATTTCCACACGCGCAGTGGATGCTCGACCAGGTAGAGGAATCAATCTTGAAATCCGTAATATGGGAAGTCCTCTATTTGTTATAGATGGTATTCCTTATGGAGGTATGAACAGTCGTGACTGGTTACAAGCATCAGATGTATCCGGCAATGATGTTTTTAATGCACTAAATATTGAAGACATTGAAAGTATTACCGTATTAAAAGATGCCTCTGCTGCCATCTACGGTCTACGTGCAGCCAATGGTGTAGTTTTAGTTACAACCAAAAAAGGAAGGAAAAACGAAAAAGTCAGCATCAATGTTAATGGATATTATGGCTGGCAAAACTTAACTCGCTTTCCCAAATTAGCTAATGCCGGACAATATGTGAGAGGCTTGGCTGAAGCTGCACAGAACAGAGGTGAAGATCCTAATAATCTTTATACTCCAGAAGAATTAGCCAAATGGCAAGCTGGTACCGAGCCGGGATATAAAAGTTATGATTATTATGATATGGTAATGAGAAAGAATGTACCACAGTATCATATCAATGCTAATGTTACGGGTGGCTCAGATAAAACAAATTATTATCTTTCTGTTGCTCATACCAGTCAAGATGCCATGATGCGAGACTTTAAATATCAACGTACTAACTTCCAATTAAATCTTGATTCCAAAATTACAGATCATTTCACTGTAGGTGCACAAATTAGTGGAAAATATGAAAAAAGTGAAGATGTAGGTCTACCTGGTGGAGACGGATATTATACGGCTATTTTAGCAATGTTTAAGATGCAACCTATCGAAAGTCCATACGCTAATGATAACCCGGAATATATTAATAATGTGCATGAAAATGGTTATAATCCGGCTGCATTTAGACGTGACATTGCCGGCTACAAAGACAATTTAACCCGTAATGCTAATATCAATGCTTATGCACAATATGATTTCAAATTTGGTTTAACAGCAAAGGCCACTTTCTCCTACAATTATACAAACAGTCGTTTTGACGGTTATCAATACGCATATCAAATCTATACATATGATAAAGCAAATGACACCTATAATGGGACACCAGCCACAGGACGATGGAGAAGTCAGATAGATCGTAGTGTACCGGCACGTTATATGCAACTACAATTGAACTATACAAAACAGTTTAAAAAACATAATATTTCAGCAGTCTTAGGCTATGAAGCTTCTGATTATGACTGGAGTAAGAAAACTTATGGAACGGAACCTTCCACTGACTATCTGCCATTATTGCAATTTGATGAACTCAATAGTTTTGGTGATGAATGGAGTTATGAAGCACGTGCCGGTTGGATTGGGCGTATCAATTATAATTTCGCCCACAAATACTTAATCGAAATATTAGCCCGCTATGACGGTTCATATCTATATGCACCAAGCAAGCGCTGGGGATTTTTCCCTGGAGTATCAGTAGGTTGGAGAATATCAGAAGAAAAATTCTTCGAAAAGTTAAGACCGGTCATAGATGATCTGAAAATACGCGCATCTATCGGTCAAACTGGTACAGAAAAAGATGTAAAGCTATTTGACTACTTAAGTGGTTACAACTGGAATCAAGGTAATGCTGTATTAGACGGTGAAGTTGTATCCGGACTTAATCAAAGAGGATTGCCTGTGACAAATTTATCTTGGACAAAAAATACAACATCAAATATTGGTTTTGACTTGACCATGTTTAACAGCCGGCTAAAAATTACAGCAGATGCATTCCGAAAAGATATTACTGGCGTGCCAGCAGCTCGTTATGATGTATTGCTGCCTAATGAAGTAGGTTACAAATTACCTAACGAGAACCTAAATAAACAAGCATATATCGGTGCAGAAGCAATGGCTACTTGGACTGATCATATCGGTGATTTGAATTATACCATTAGTGGCAATTTTACATTCTCACGCTATAAAAGTATCGAAACTTATAAGCCTCGTTTCAATAATTCCTGGGATGAATATCGTAATTCTGCAGAAGGACGTTGGGGAGGCATATATTGGGGATATCAAGTAATTGGGCAATTCCAATCGGAAGAAGAAATACTTAACTATCCGGTTAACTTAGACGGACAAAATAATCGGACACTACTCCCTGGTGATCTTATTTACAAAGACGTAAATGGTGATGGCATTATCAACGGTATGGATGAACGCCCTATAGGTTACCCCGAAGGTTGGGCTCCTATCATATCATTCGGCGGTAATATCGGTTTAGAATGGAAAGGTATTGACCTTAATATTGACCTTTCCGGAGGTGCTATGCAAGGATGGAGACAAAATTATGAACTCGCTAATGCATTCCACGGCAATGGCAATTCACCTGAATATTTATTAGAAGACCGTTGGCACCGTGCTGATTTATATGATCCCAATAGCGAATGGATTCCTGGACGTTATCCAGCTATTCGTAAAGGTGAGTTCAGCTATAATAACAAAAATAGCGATTTTTGGCTACATAATGTACACTACTTACGCATCAAGAATTTAGAAATCGGCTATAGTTTGCCTATTAAATGGACAAAAACTGTCCATGCACAAAAAATACGTATCTATGCCAATGTTTCGAATTTATGTTCATTCGATAATGTACATCAGTTCGGGATTGACCCTGAAATTACAGCCGCAGCAGCAGTAGTATATCCACAGCAAAGAACATTCCTTCTTGGATTTAATGTAACATTCTAAAACGATATTATTATGAAAAAAAATTATATAAAAATATTTTTGTTGGGAGCTGCCATTACGTCTTTATTATCAAGTTGTGGTGACGGATGGTTCGAAAGAGATCCCAAAAACATCCTTACCAATGAACAAGTATGGAACGACCCTGCCATGATAAAATCACAATTAGCCAACCTATATGATAGAATTCCCCAATTACATGGCAACTTTAACACAGGTGGTATGTGTGAAACTGATGATGCAATGTATTGTGGTACTTTAGACCAGAATTATCGTAACGAACTGCGTTATGGAAATGATTACGGACGTTGGTGGGACTATGAATTCATACGTGATATCAATATGTCCATTGAGAACATTACTAAATATGGAACAGAAATCTCCGAAGAAAGCAAAAATCAATTTATTGCCGAATTTCGCTTTATACGAGCTTATGTTTATTTCGAACTTGTAAGACGTATGGGAGGAGTACCGCTGATCACCCAAACATTAGAATACGATTTTAATGGTGATCCTTCTTATCTTCGTACCCCACGTGCGAAAGAACATGAAATTTACGATTTTATTTACAAGGAATGCGAAGAAATCAAAAATCAATTAGGCAACGCAAACAGCCAAACTCGCGCCAACTATTACACAGCATTAGCATTAGAAAGCCGTGCCATGTTATACGCTGGTTCCATAGCTAAATACAATGCTTTAAAAACTCCCAATATTGTAACTTCCGGTGGAGAGGTAGGTATTCCTTCAGACATGGCAAACGGTTATTACCAAAAATCATTATCTGCTTCAAAAGAAATTATAGAAGAAGGAGGGTATGAACTCTATAACAAAGAAGAAGACAAGGGAATCAATTTCTATAAAATGTTAATGGATAAAACCGGAAATAAAGAAGTTATTTGGGTAAAAGATTACCAAAATCCTTTAAAGGTACATAGTTTCGGATATGATAATGTTATTCATCATTTAAGAGAAGATAATGACAACTCTTCTTGTATTGGCCCATCATTAGGATTAGTAGAGGCCTTTGACTATTTAGACGGGACCTCAGGAACATTACACTATAAAAACGGCAACGATTATATCGTTTATAAAAATCCTAGTGATATTTTTGCCAATAAAGATGCTCGTTTATATGGTACTATTATTTATCCCGGTACCAAGTTCAGAGGTCAGGACGTTGATATTCAAGCCGGAGTAGCTGTATGGAATGATATTAATGGCTCTTACGATTTACTTACTGATCCCAGCTTGGGGAGTTTCTATACAGACAATAAAACTTTTGTAGGTCAAGACGGTCCCCAAACCAACACCCCTAACGTTAGCAACACCGGATTTTATATTCGCAAATTCATAAGTGAAGCTTCCGGTTATACACTTCGTAATTATGCCGAAAACTGGTGGCCTTGGTTCCGTTTAGGAGAAATTTATCTCAACGCTACTGAAGCAGCTTTTGAATTAAATGATGAAACAAATGCATTGCATTATATCAATAAACTACGCGAACGTGCAGGTTTTCCCGCCAATAGTTTAAATAAACTTACAATAGAGAAAATTCAAAATGAACGACGCGTGGAATTAGCTTTTGAAGACCACCGCTATTTTGATATGAAACGTTGGAGAATAGCAGATGCTGTTTGGAACGGAAATGAGGATAATGATCAAGCCATTGTTTATGGACTATACCCATATCGTATTGCTAAAGCTAAACCTGGTACTCAAGATCAAGATAAATACATTTTTGTGAAAACAAGATCTGAACGTTTCAAAGTAGCTAGAACTTTCCAACAGTCCAACTATTATTCATTCATTGAGGATGCTGTTATCAATAATAATCCAACAATTGTCAAAAACCCATTCCAATAAAAACAAAAAATTATGAGAAAAATATATATTTTTATTATTATAATATGTTGTCTGCTTACAGCCAACAGTTGCAGTTATGACAATTTTGATGAACCTAAATCCATGTTAACAGGAAAAGCCATTTATAATGGTGAACCTGTATCCGTTAGAAGTGGAAGTTCCGAATTTGCCCTATTTCAAGACGGATATGCCTTACATGGTTCTATCCCTGTCTATATCGCACAAGACGGAAGTTACTCAGTGAACCTATTCAACGGAGATTATAAACTTGTACGCGTTGGTAATGCACCTTGGGAAAGGCCATCCAATGATACGATTCGGATTACAGTTAAAGGGAATACCATACAAGATATCCCAGTAACACCTTACTTTTTTATTAAAGATGTTTCATTTACTAAGAGTAACAACAAAATTGTTGCAAAATTTACAGTTAACAAAGTTATTGCTAATGCTAATATGGAAGATGTAAGTCTTTATCTAGGAAAAGGCATCCTAACAGATAACAATCAAAAAGAAGCGACGTTGAGTTTAGGAAACAAGATTCCTCTAGAACAAGAGACCAGCGCTGAAATAGACATTCCAAACAATCTGATCAATAAAACATATATTTATGCTCGTATAGGAGTAAAGTCTGACAAATCCTCAGAATATTGCTATAGTCAATCCATTAAGGTAGAATTGAAGTAAATAAAACTGATAGAATACAAAAAACAAGGGGAAATATCGCAAGTTGGTATTTCCCCTTTAAAATTAACAAACCTATGTTACACATTTATTTTCAATCAAAATTGATCATCTTAATTTTGCTCTTCACTTCTATATGCAATGTGCAATGCGCTCAACATCCTGCCATTCACTTTGAAATAGAAACAGACCAACCCTGTCAAACCATGGACTATTTCGGAGCATCAGACTGTTGGAGCATGCAATTTATCGGCTTATGGCCGCAAGAAAAACAAAACCAAGTAGCCGACTGGCTGTTCAGTACGGAAAACCATGAAAACGGACAACCTAAAGGAATCGGTCTGTCTTTATGGCGTTTCAATGTAGGAGCCGGAAGTGCGGAACAAGGAGAAGCCAGCCAGATAGCCTCTCCCTGGATGCGTGCCGAATGTTTCCTTCAGGCAGATGGTAACTATAATTGGAATAAACAACAAGGGCAGCGCAACTTCCTGCGTCTGGCAAAAGAACGGGGTGTAAACAAATTTTTGGCATTTCTTAATTCACCTCCCGTATATTTCACACAAAACGGTCTTGCCACCAACACAGGCCGTGGAGGAACCTTAAACTTAAAGGAAGAGCATTATAAGAATTTTGCCCGTTTTCTTGCCAATGTCATAAAAGGGGTGGAGAAACACGATGGAATCAAGTTCAATTACCTCTGTCCATTCAATGAACCCGATGGGCATTGGAACTGGATTGGCCCCAAACAAGAAGGTACACCGGCTACCAACCGCGAAATAGCCCGTGCCATACGCCTCATCAGTAAAGAGTTCGTAAATAACCAAATTGACACACAGATTCTAGTCAATGAGTCCTCTGACTATCGTTGTATGTTCGATACTCACATGACTAATTGGGAACGGGGGTATCAAATCCAGTCTTTCTTTAATCCGGACAGTACAGCCACCTATCTGGGTGATACTCCCAATGTTCCCCGGCTGATGGTAGGGCATAGTTATTGGACTAATACTCCTCTGAATAATTTACACGATATCCGTTGTCAATTAAAAGATACTTTAGACAAGTATAAGGTGGATTTCTGGCAGACAGAAACCTGTATCATGGGCAATGACGAAGAAATCGGCGGAGGCGGAGGATATGACTTCACCATGAAGACAGCATTATATGTAGCACGGATCATTCATCATGACATTGTATATGCAGGTGCTCGCAGTTGGCAATGGTGGCGATCTATCGGTGGAGATTATAAGGACGGATTAATCCGTGAGTATAGTGATCCGACTTTTCTGAATGGTGAGGTGAAAGACTCCAAATTAATGTGGGCTTTGGGAAACTACAGTAGATTTATACGCCCGGGAGCTGTTCGGAAAGCAATTATAGCCAAAGACAACCAAGGGAAAATCATTCCTGAAGGCGATACAGATGTAACCGGACTAATATGTTCAGCATACCAAAATACAGACGGAAAGGAGGTTTTCGTTATGATTAATTATGCAGCGGAAGATAAAGAGTTTACTTTCTATCAGCGTAACGGAATTATAAAAAACTGGAAAATCTATCGTACTTCGGATAAAGATGGAGAGAATCTTCTACCGGTGGGAAGCATCAAAAACCATGAAAAAGTTGTGATTCCGGCACGTTCCATTATTACGTTGGTCACTCAATAATACTCCAATATATAAAGAAATAAGGTTGGCTCTTTGTGAAGAGTTCAGCCTTATTCTCTTCTTAAAATACATTTCGGTTCTCAATCCTTCCTTTTTATACTGCTTTCCCTCACCTGCAAACAAGTAGGAATAATGATTTGCCTGATTTTTTTATCTCCTTTAATCTTATCAATCAACATCTGACATGCGGCTTCTCCCATCTTATAAGTCTGATGCGAGACGGCCGAAAGGCGAGGCACTACATAATTGGCATGTTGCTCATCTGTATACCCAATAAGCGCTATATCCTGAGGAATACGAAGATTATGATTTCTAATCACTTCCATAGCGGCAAATGCCAATGTATCATTCATGGCAAGAATTGCATCGGGAGGCTCCGGAAGCGATAATAAAATTTCTGTAGCTATTTTCCCTTCTTCAAAATCAATTTTCCGACACACAACCAAATCTTTCTCAATCGGTATCTTATTTTCCCTTAACGCTTCAAGGTAACCATGTTTTCTCTTTCTTACTATATCCAGATGGTTTGCACCACCGATAAAAGCAATCCGTTTGCTTCCATGATCCAACAAGTGCTGTGTCGCCATCTGAGCAGAATATACTCCATCAGCCACTACCGTAGAAAAACGGTCAGGCATGCAAACACGATCAAATAGAACAAGCGGCATATTCATATCATCCAAACTCAACCAATGGGCATAATCTGTTGTTTCTTGAGATAAACAACCTATAATACCTTCCACATGCATATTGACCAAATTCTCAATATTTCTTTTCTCATGGTCGTATGACTCATGGGAAGTCGTGATGATAACAAAATAGCCGTTTGCTATAGCGGTATCTTCTATACCACTTAAAATAGACGCAAAGAAATGAGTAACAATATCAGGTACAATTACTCCAATGGTACGGGGAGTATTTTTCCGGAGACTCATAGCAAAAGGATTGGGGTGATAATTCATCTCTTTTGCCAATTTTTGAGCTTTAATACAAAGTTCCCGACTGATTTCGGGACTATTTTTCAAGGCACGGGATACTGTAGGTATGGATACACCTAATATCTGTGCCAAATCTTTCAATGAAGTACGTCTCGATTCTGCCATATCAATGCTGTAAACGGTGATTCACCTACAAAGAAAGCATATTCTCACCAATATACATACAAAGAGTGCATTTTTTTAGTGATAAGATTAGTGGTAAATACTGCGATATGCACCCACTATTCACCACCAACCACTTATCACTAATAAATCGTTCCGCGCATCCGGTCTTCGAATGCAGCTAAAGCAGCCTTGGCGCCTTCCCCCATTGCTATAACTATCTGTTTATAGGAAACATCCGTTACATCTCCGGCAGCATAGATACCTTTTACAGAGGTCCGGCCATTTTTATCAGTCAGAATTTCACCCATGCGGTTCGTTTCCAGCAATTCTTTAAACAAAGTGCTATTGGCAGTCAAACCTATTTGGACAAAAATACCATCCAAGGCAAAGATCTCTTCTTTTTCGGATGAACGGTCTTTCTTTATAAGCCCCACCACTTTATCACCGTTTCCTAACACCTCTACCGTTTGAGTATTAGTAATAATATCCACATTGGGCAGGCTTTTAGCTTTCTCCTGCAAAACAGTATCCGCTTTCAAAGTATCCATGAATTCGAATACAGTCACTTTGGAACAGACTCCCGCCAAATCAATAGCAGCCTCAACCCCGGAGTTTCCACCACCTATGACTGCTACTTCCTTATCTTTATAAAATGGTCCGTCACAATGAGGACAGAAAGCAACTCCATGACCGATGTATTTTTCTTCACCGGGAACATTCAATTTTCTCCAATTCGCCCCGGTAGCAATGATCAATACGGGAGCCTTATACGTTTCTCCACCTTTCACAGACAACACTTTCATGCCCTCTGCCACTTCCACTTTCTCTATCCGGCGATTTTCTAAAATATCAATATGATATTCCGCCAAATGTTTTTTCAGATCCTGGGCCAACTGTTTACCGGTAGTCTGAGGCACAGATATCAAGTTCTCAATCCCCATCGTTTCATTGACTTGTCCACCAATACGCTCTGCTATTATTGCTACTTTCAACCCTTTACGAGCCGAGTAGATAGCAGCTGTCGCACCGGCAGGACCAGCACCGGCTACCAGTACATCATATTCTTTTGTTTCAACAGCTTCCAATTCCACCGAACCGTAACGGGCTTCCAGCTTCTCCAACAGATCCCCCATACTGCTACGCCCCACATGAATCTGTTCACCATCAGCAAATACAGTAGGAACGGCCTGTACTTTCATCCGTTCTACTTCTTCTTCATTTATAGATCCATCTACTGCCTCATGGCGTATCTGACCATTCAGAAGTACCATCATATTCAAAGCTTGAACCACATCGGGACAATTGGTACAGGTGAGAGACAAATAGGTGGTCAAACTAATCGGCCCCTGTAACGCCTTGATACGTCTGGTAATAAACTCGTCCGGAAAATTCTTTCCTTTGCCGTCAGCATTCAGAACAGCCATCAACAAAGAAGTAAATTCATGACCACCAGGTACGGCACGAAATGTGATTCCCGTATCCTTTCCTTCTTTTAAAAGGATAAACTTCAGCCCTTCACTATCCTGCAACCGACAGGAAAGTTTATCCGAACAGGAAGCCACTTCTTCCAACAAGTCCACCAACTCGGCACGACTTTCGTGCTGAGGGTGGACAAAGATGTCAAAAGTATAGTGCGCTTCCAATTGGGCAAAAAGACCTTTTAACTGATCTTTTATCGCACTATCTAACATGAGTTCTATACTTTAAATTTTACCTACCAAATCAATACTCGGTTTCAAGGTCTCAGCACCTTTCTTCCATTTAGCAGGACAAACCTCACCATCATGAGTGGCTACAAACTGGACAGCTTCTACCTTACGAAGAAGTTCATCAGCATTACGCCCGATGCTGTTGTCCTGAATTTCAGCTAATTTGATCTTGCCTTCGGGATTCACTACAAAAGTACCACGATAAGCCATACCGTCTTCTTCAATCATCACACCAAATGCACGCGATAAAGCACCTGTAGGATCTGCCAACATCGGATAAGTGATTTTGCGGATACTTTCAGACGCATCATGCCATGCTTTATGAACGAAATGTGAATCGGTGCTTACAGAATATACTTCCACTCCCATTGCTTTGAACTGATTATACTTTTCAGCAATATCTACAAGTTCGGTAGGGCATACAAACGTAAAGTCAGCAGGATAGAAGAAGAAAATAGCCCATTTACCTTCAATATCTTTATTAGTTACGGTTTTAAACTCTCCATTATGGAATGCCTGAACTTTAAATTCAGGAACTTGTGAATTAATAATTGGTTCCATACTCTTTTTATTTTTAAATTAAAACTGATTTTTAAATTGTAATTATTACATTTGCAAAGGTAGCCGACTTCAGCACCTTCCACAATACCTAATTATTAGGATTATATAGAACAAGATTCATCATAAATAGGTATTGGACAAACGACTTTTTTAAGTGAATTTTGCATGTAATTAAAAGGATGCTAAATGTTTTAACAACAATAGTTTCCACCAGGGAACTTAATCGGTAAACACAGTACGTTAGAACTGCGCTATGGCGACAAAACCATCATTGCTCCGGCACTGATTGCTTTCCGGTGATATTCTTCAAAAAAAATATAAAAGCCTCCTGACTCCTGTCTGTCCTTTAAAGGTTTTATGTACTTTTGTACCGCTTAAAACAAAAAACAATCAACAAAAATGGACGATTCAATACCACGAACGTGCAATAGTATTAACTGATCCGACAGGGCAATCACTACTCTGAATGCCTCTGAACGGATATAAACGAACGAAAGGAGGCAATAAGATGAGAAAATATCTTTATTGTGAGAATGGCTTTGTAGAAAAGCCACAATGGATGCCAAACTGCTGGGTGAATGTAGAATGCCCCGACCAAAGTGATTTTGAGTTTCTGACTAAAGAATTAAAAGTTCCCGAAGCTTTTTTAGAGGACATCGCCGATATGGATGAACGTCCGAGAACGGATACGGAAGACAACTGGCTACTGACCATTATCCGAATCCCCCTGCAACAACAGGGAAGCATCCCTTATATCACTATCCCCATCGGTATCATTACAAATAATGAAATCATTGTTACCGTGTGTTATCACTCCACTGAAATGATTCCTGATTTTATTGACCACACCCGACGTAAAGGAATCATTGTGCCTAATAAATTTGAATTGATTTTACGGTTAATTTACTCATCTGCCGTATGGTTCTTGAAATATCTGAAACAAATAAACAATGATGTAGCTGCCGCAGAAAAAGAATTGGAAAGGAGCATACGTAATGAGGACCTGCTCAGATTGATGAAACTACAAAAAACATTGGTTTATTTCAATACGTCCATTCGTGGAAATGAGGTGATGGTAGGTAAATTGCAAAGTATCTTCCAGGAAAAAGATTATCAAAACCGCGATTTGGTAGAAGATGTAGTTATTGAATTAAAACAAGCATATAACACGGTTAATATCTACAGTGATATCTTAACCGGAACCATGGACGCATTTGCTTCCATCATATCCAACAATGTGAACACCATCATGAAACGCATGACCAGTATTTCCATCATTCTGATGGTACCCACATTAATAGCTAGTTTCTATGGAATGAATGTAGATGTACATGTAGATGCATTACCACATGCTTTTAGTTTTATTATTTTGGCGTCCATCACATTATCTGCGTTGGCTTTTGTTATTTTCAGAAAGATAAAGTGGTTCTAAAAAATCCTGTAACAATATCATATGACCTGTCATTCACGACAACAGGTCATATGATAAAATTCTTTTCGCCCCCTAATCTTATAACAAAGATATTCAACTTACTCTTACTTTCTTTCTCCAAATACGTTTTATCCATAAATAGTATCCTGTCAATGGCAAGGTGGCTCCTATCAAAGCTGCTATAAACGTCAGTAAACGGGTAAGCATACCGCCCCAACTACCAACATGTACAGAATAGATCCATCCGCGAATCTTTCCAACCTTCTCAGCATCTTTATATAAAACTACCTCATCAATCTTACCTGTATGAGGATTGAATTTATAACGGTCGGAAGCACGTTGATTACCGAAGGTATTGAAAGAGACATTTGCTGCCCCATCTGATAAGGTTATCTGTTTGTAGCCGGGATTATTCAGGGCTAATTGTTCATAAACTTGTTGCCAACAAACATAGGACGAAGAATGAGAAACATTCTTTCCGGATTGGTTGCCGCCTTTCCCCCCACGCTAGGTCACCCCACCATGAGCACCTCCCTGCTGTACTTCCACGCCAAACACTTTATAGAAACCTGTCCGATACCATCCAAAAGACCATGTTAGCCCGGTAAGGGCCATAGCCAACAAAAAAAACAGCGCATACATACCACCTGCAACATGCAGGTCATACCAAAATCTTCTAAAGCCCCTGCCGACAGATATTCTTAAACTATTTTTCAAGGCTTTTCGTGTACGAGGCCACCAGATAACGATACCCGATATCAAAACCACGGCAAACAACAGGGTGCTGACACCTACAATCATTTTTCCCCAGAAGACTCCGCCATCCGCTTTCATACTGTCCAACAGCCAGCGATGCAGCCTGAACATAGTCACAAAAAATGCAGGACGTTCATATTTACCTTTAATCTCACCAGTATATTGATCCACATACATGAAAGCACGACGAGGCTTGGACAAATTCACCTGCCAAGCACGTTCCGGGTCAGAGAAAACATTGATTCCTGTGACAGACACACTGTCGGGTAACATGAGTTCTACCTCTTCCAATAATCGATCAACAGGAAGTGAAACTGCCTCTACCTTTTTTACATAATAAAGTTCATGCCTGACCAGTTCCATCACTTCATTTTCAAAAACCAACATGGCTCCCGAGAAGCAAATCAAGGAAATGATTAACCCGAAAGGAACAGAAAGCCAAAGATGTATTTGGCGAAATATTTTCTTCATAAAATCTTCGATACGATTCATAAAAAGAGTCTGCATAAGCACATACTGCCCGCAGACTCCCACTATATTATTACAATACTCAGTTCTGAGGTTGCAGTTTACCGACGCCACTGATTTGTGTCGCTTCTATAGAAACACCCCTTGTCGCTACCGCACCAACCGGATCTATTTTATAAATAGATGGATATCCTTCTGTTGTCGTTACAGCCATATAGGCATATCCATTCTCCACATACGGAGTATTGCCAAAGCCGGAGATCAAATCGGCAGAAGGCAAACCGGTTACATAAGTCAGTTTTCCGGTTTCTCCTTTATATATCGCTAACTGATTAGCAGTGAAACCAGTTTCAGTCAAGGGACGATCATACATCAACAACAAGAAATAATCTCCCGTAATATGCCAACAACGAATGAAAGATTTACCTCCGGTCTGCGCTTCAATACTATAATAATAATCAGGATCAAACTCTTCTGTTCCAACCTTTATACGTACTACTCCGGCATCCAAGGTAGTCTGCTGGCGCTTATCCTTCATGGTCTTCGCATAGCTAGGAGAAAATACATAAATATCACCATTATCTGCCGCCCAAATCGTTTGATAATACTGTGATTTAAAACGCCCGCAAGCATAACTGATCTTATCTGTTTCTATGATTTTTTTATTTGTCAGCGTTTCATCATCAAAAATAGCCACCCAACATTTATTGGGATATTGCGTCCATTGCAATTCACCTTTTTTATAACTGCTGCTATTGGAACCACCGTCTTCTGTCTTTACCAAATCATTATTGCCGGGAAGTATCCATTTTCCCCCGTCAGTGGCCGAACCATATTGACTTAACCCCATTGGAATAGCAGCACTATACAGTTTATTATTTCGTTCCAAGATGCCGGCCAAGGTTACATATTCTCCATTTCCCAAGAAGTTTTCGGACATATAAGCCTTATTTTGAGTATCATTCGTGGTAAATGTTTCAACAGATACGTCCAAATAAGAAAGCAAAAACATTTTTGGTAAATATCCATTCTCATCAGCATACGCAGTGGGTCCGTCACCGGTAGACGAGGTCATGATATATTTATCATAAATACCGTAAGTAGTAAATCTCTTTACGGCAAACTCCCCCGGACGAGCCTTTACTTCATTATTTGAATCCATGATATAAGAACGGGTCGTACCTGCATTTCCTTGATTATAAGTCAGTGCATAAAGATATTGATTCTTGTAAAACACCCATTGAGTTGCGCCATCATTCACAAGACCATTGTTCACTGTAGAAACAGTGCCTTTATCCAACGTTTCAGAAGTAAGCAGCACATTCGTTGTATTTCCAGACGCTGTGACCGACGATGCAATAACATACTCACCTTTAGCCTCGGTACCCGAACCGTAGTCCGGCTCATTATCCGTACATGCGCTCAACGCCATTCCTGCCATGGCAGTAGCAATAAATCCGTTCAATAAGAAATCTTTCTTCATTTTTATTCTTCCTGTTAATTTAAAATTCAATTAATTATAAACTCCTTTTTTTCTAATCCTTCAGCAGCTACTAGATAACTCCTAATTATACCGCTGACGCTCCAATTCTGTGCCAGCAACCAGCCATTCAGTGACAGTAATTCGTGGATCAGTGGCAGTGATCGACTAATCAGCATCACTGATTAATAGACAAAGCAGGCTGAAGGGAGGCATGTTCTTATAAAAACCGTCACAAGTTCTTTTTTTAATCGCCGAAACAAACACGCAGCTTGCCATAAAAAGCCCGACCTGCCTTCTGAAGACTAAAATTATCATACAGTTTTCTCGTCTGTGAAGTTACGGCATTCCAATGATACGTTATACCGCCCTTTTTTGCAAACTATAAGAAAGAGAGAGATTGTGTGAGAATTGATTCGGTACCACATAGTCCCCCTTATTCGAGCCTATTCGGGAAGAATAATAAGTAAAGCTATGCAGATATTGATTATCATAAGACACGGTCAACAGATTGCCTTTCTTTCCTAAATCCCGCCAATAAAAAGTAACATCCGAATCAGCAAACATATAGGGCAGATTCGGCATCCGTTCTTTATAAGCCAGATTTTCCGCACTGCTGGAAATAGATGTTTTCATATTGTCCCGTACATCCATTTTGGTAAAATTACCTCCTATACTCACCCAATTACCAAAACCGTAACGAGCAGAAACAGTATATCCTTTCGTCAATACTTTACCGTAATTAATATATTTCGCAGCATATTTACCACCACTCAAATCCGCAATATTACGCTGAATATAATCTTTTGTATTCCGATAAATCACTCCACCTTCCATATATACAGAATGCCTGCCAAATGTTCTGTTATAGCTCAAATTAAAATTCAAATTGTCACTACTCTCCGGTTTTATACTGATATCTCCCATTTCCAAATCCTCATCTCCAAACATTTCTTCAATAGTAGGCAGACGATATGCTTTTTCATATGACAATTTCGCCTGCAAACCGGGTAGAATGAAATAAGTTCCCGCAGCTCCATATCCTATGGAATTCATGTTTCGGGTAGTACGGACATAATCATCTTGATTCGTAGTCGTAGCCATAGGACCTGCCACATACAAACTATAATATTTTCCAAATACTGAGAGATTCCAATTATCAGACGGCATCAACCGATAGGACAATCCGGAGATATTCTTATGGGTTTCTTTAGCTATGGCATCCTCCGATTCCATCTTAGCCAACAAAGAAGTGTTAGAACGGCGGAAAGTATTCAACACATGATTAAAGGTCAGCATATGTATTTTCGCCAGACGGTAATTAACGGTTAATGTTCCATTCCAATTGTTATTATCCGCCCGTGAATATTGATTGGATTGTTCACCGGGTGAGTTCATTAATTTTCTATCACCCAACCAATTGTACTTATAGGAAGCTGTATCTATATTTGTCGTTGCATTTTTATTATAATTGGCAGTCAATGCCACATCCAGACCTTTGATGAATAAACCACGTTTACTATATTCCAATGACGGCATCAACGAATGTCCTTTACGATGCTTTTCCCCATAGACTATTTCCTGACGTACTCCGGTCTGTATCTCCTTATACATGTGTGAATAAGTAAAGCCCAACATCAATCTGTCTGCCCATTTCTTATCCACAATACCCATCTTACCTATAACCGCCTCATTATGATAGGTATCATTAAAGCGCTTCACACGTACCCTTTTATCTTTATCAATTCTTCCGGTTTCAAAGTCCTCTACCGGTGCGTCCACCTGATAATCATTATCCGAATAGTTTTGAAAAGCATTTATTTCATAAGTAAAGCCGTTTTTGAAAGTTTGTCCGAAATTCACATACGATTTATGCGTATTGAACGACCCGTATGAATAGGAGCCATCCAAAAACCAATTACGTTTCTTCTTATTGGTTACAATATTGATAACACCACCTATAGCATCCGTGCCAAATCCTACAGGAACCACCCCTTTATACACTTCAATCCTATCTGCAAAATTCACAGGAATATTATTCAAGCCAAAAGAGCTCCCTACTCCCTCCTGAGGTACACCGTCAATAAATATCTTCACATGTTTGCCACTGAAACCATCCAACATCAATTGCATATCCGAACCTACCCCACCCGACTCACGGAGTTTCATTCCCGGAGCTTTAGCCAAAGCATCACTCAGATTCTTGGTAGAATTCTGGAATTCTTTTGTATCTACAGCTATCGCATTGAATGCGGAACGTTTCACACGGGAAACCCCGTTAGACACCACTACCACTTCACCCAACTCAGTCACTGACGGGTCAATCATTACATTCATCTTAATTCTTTCACCATGAACTAAAGTTACAGGCTTTTCTATAGTCTTATATCCTATAGCCGAAACAACCAGCGTGTATTTCCCTGCCGGTGCATGAAGATGATAGATACCTTCTTCATTCGTTGTACAGCCATAAGTTGTACCCTTCAAATATACGGTTGCAAAATCTACGACTTCCTGTTTTTCTTTGGATATCACTTTACCGGATACCATTGTCTTAGGTTGTGCAAAGATAGATATCGCTCCGATTATAAAAAAAAGAGAGCCTAAACTGATCCTTTGTAACTGTCTTTTTACCATGAATACCTATAATTCTAAATTCTTAATTTTTGAGAATGCAAAGGTCCGTAAAAAGAAAAGAGGAAACAATCACCTGATATAGGTAATCTTTTCCCCCATTTTACGGAATATATATACTATACAATAACTTTTTATAGGTATTTATGCCACAAAATAGTCCTTTTAAATTTGGCATAATGCCATGAATCCACTACATTTGTTCCATATCACAAATATTAGAATTATGCAAGATATAACAAACGGACGTTGCGGTTGGTGCGGAACAGACGAATTGTATGTAAAATACCATGACCAGGAGTGGGGAAAGTTAGTTACCGATGACAAGACGCTGTTTGAGTTTCTTGTATTGGAAAGTGCCCAAGCAGGACTAAGCTGGATAACGATTCTTAAAAAAGAGAGGGGTATCGTAAAGCTTTCTATAATTTTGATGCCGAGCTGGTAGCACAAATGACCGATGAAGACGTTGAGCGGCTAATGCAATTTGAAGGAATTGTAAAAAACCGTCTGAAAATCAAATCGACAATCACGAATGCGAAACTATTCCTTGCCGTACAAAAGGAATTCGGCAGTTTTTATAATTATACCCTGTCATTCTTTCCCGACAAAAAGCCGATTATCAACACATTCCGGTCATTGAGCGAGATTCCGGTATCCTCCCCCGAATCCGATGCCATGAGTAAAGATATGAAAAAACGAGGTTTCAAGTTCTTCGGAACTACAATTTGCTACGCCCATTTGCAAGCTTCAGGTTTTATCAACGATCATCTGACAGACTGTATTTGCCGGAAAGTTCCACAATAGAGTTTTTAAAATCTGCTGCCACTGCTACCACCTTTTATCGGAAACGCTGATGGATAAAGAGATTTAGGGGTGGTGGCAGCACCTTGATTTTATGTGTTGAAAAAAGGATGTTGCCATCACTTTCTCATACTTCTCCATCTAAAACTTACAACTGATCCCAAGTTTTCAAACTGACCCGAAAATCCGCTGACCCTGAAATTCTTCATGTTCAGACTGGCTAGGCTATACGCTTAAAAGAAAGCTTACCAACCAGGAAAATCCGGCTCAGCGGAAATTTCTGGTTGTTAAGTTTTAAAATTAGCTACCTTTGCTTACCTTTGTTTTATGAAACCCGAACGACTCCTTCGTGCCATCCTTCCGGATGTGCTTATAGACAACTTTGATATTG
>ENA-OQBL01000291-OQBL01000291.1-human-gut-metagenome-genome-assembly--contig:-NODE-291-length-28442-cov-4.284266_pt1 | contig 28442 bp, 24 predicted proteins | sample MGYA00242747_ERZ504553 | MGnify/ENA primary metagenome ERZ504553 (study PRJEB26092, sample SAMD00036240) | human gut metagenome | host: Homo sapiens | study: EMG produced TPA metagenomics assembly of...
TAAACTCTAAAGAATAAAGCGTATGTATTTTATTTGGTACATTATTATCGGAATTATTGCTGGTTTTGTAGCCGGTAAGTTGATGAGAGGGGGAGGTTTCGGTCTCTTTATTAATTTATTGGTTGGTATTGTTGGTGGTGTCCTGGGCGGCTGGGTATTCAGTTTGTTTGGTATTGCAGCAACTGGTATTATTGGCAGTCTTGTTACCTCTATTGTGGGAGCTATATTATTGTTGTGGATTGTTTCTTTGCTCAAGAGGTCTGATATTTCTTGAATTATAAGAGTAAAAAAGAACCGTCCTGACGACACGCTTGCCGGGGGCGGTTCCTAACCAAACAAATCAAAAAATATAAGTATATTAACTAATTGCTTCCACCTCCTAAGGCACGGTAAAGCATGATATGCAGTTTACAAGATTCCACATTCAGAGCGATACGTTCCAATTCACAATCCAGGAAACGTTCATCGGCCGACAGTACATCCAGATAGCCTGCGAATCCTACTTTAAACATTTCATTTGCATTATAAATAGATCGATGATGGATACGGCTTTCTTCTTCTTTCAACTTTTTGCGCTGGTGCATTTGCGATGATGCAGTAATGAGGTTTAATACTTCTTCATAGGCTTTTAATACCGTTTCGTGATATCCTAACAAAGCGATGCGTTGCTGGCTTTTCGCATCATTCCATAATGCACGTATAGTATTTTGTTTGAATATAGGTGCTGTGATACCTGCACCGAGATTGTAAACCAGGGATGCAGGAGCAGTAAACCATTTATCCAGATCAAATGCGTTAAAACCTCCGTTTCCTCCAATCACGATGGATGGGAAGAAAGCTTTTCGCGCTGCAGATACGTCGGATTTACTAGCTAATAACTCCAGTTCGGCAGCCTTTATATCCGGGCGATATTGCAAAAGTTGTGACGGGATTCCTGCATCTGTGGGAAACTCATAACTACATGCAGTTTCAAATGACACTCGTTTCACCTTGAAAGGCAGTCGTCCTAATAAGGTGGCGATGGCACGTTCCTTTTCACTTATTTGCTGTTCGTTTGCAAGCAGCATTTCTTCCAATTTAAGGCGTCGTGACCGGAATTGGTCTACAGAAAGTCGGGTTACTTCACCTTCTTTCATCAGTTCATCGGTTAAATTATAAGCATCTCTGGCTGTTAGGATGGCTTCGCGTAGCACATATCGCTGTTTATCCAGTCCTATTAATTCAAAATAGTGTGTACCTACTTCTGATATCAATAAGGTGCGTGCTAGACGCATAGCTTCTACAGACTGCATCCAGCGGGATACGGCCGATCGTTTTTTATCGGTTAGCTTACCCCATATGTCAGCTTCCCATTGAAAATTGAGTCCTAGGTTGAAATTCCGGTAGGGATCTGGAATATGTTTGTCTTTTTCTAAATCGGGAGTGTTGGTGGTGCTGTTACCAACTCCGTCCATAGTGTACTCGCCAAAACGTTGTACTCCACCATCAATGCCTAATGAAAGATCGGGCAGCAGCGCTCCTTTTCCTACTCGAACTTGTGAACGGGCAATGGATATCCGTTCTATAGTTTGAAGGAATGAATGATTGTTATTTAACGCTTCGGCTATATAACTTTGCAATAACGTATCTGGAAAAAATGTTTTCCATGACATGGAAGAGATAGTAGTGCTGTCCGTTTCCCTATCCATATAGAACTCGGGTAACTCTATCTTTTCTGTCGGAGTAAGGGAAGGGGCTTTGCAACTTACCATAATCAGACAGAAAGCTCCTATTATTAAACCTGTTTTGTTTATATTGTTATTTTTCATCTTCTTCATCATAGCTGACTTTATTACGGTTAAGATGTGCAGACCAACTCTCGAAAATAAGGTAAAGTCCAGGTACAAGGAAGATTCCTACGAATGTACCGATAAACATACCTCCGGCGGCAGCTGTTCCGATGGAACGGTTGCCCAAAGCACCGGCTCCGCTTGCCATTACCAACGGGATTAGTCCGCATATAAATGCAAAGGATGTCATCAGGATGGGGCGCAGACGGCTTACGGAACCTCTAACGGCAGCATCAAAGATGCTCATTCCCTGTTTGCGGTACTGGTTGGCCATTTCCACAATAAGAATGGCATTTTTGCCTAGCAGACCAATCAACATTACCAAGGCTACCTGGGCATAAATATTATTTTCCAAGCCTGCCAGTTGCAGGAAAAAATAAGAACCGAAGATACCTGCCGGCAATGAAAGTATGACGGGAAAAGGCAGTAACAGACTCTCGTATTGTGCTGCCAGCAATAAATAAACAAACAGCAGGCAGATACCGAAAATAAGAACGGTTTGTCCACCCGAATCTTTCTCTTCACGAGTAACTCCTGACCATTCTATATCATAACCGCGAGGTAATGTCTCTTTGGCAATTTGTTCCACTGCTTCGATAACCTCTCCTGAACTGACTCCTTCGGCAGGTTCACCTGTAATCAAGGCCGAGGTGAACATATTGTAGCGTGTAATCTGGTTAGGACCGAATATACGGTCCATCGTCATAAAGTTAGAGTAGGGTACCATATTCCCGTCCTTGTTCTTGGCATAGAACTTATACAGATCTTCAGGATTCATACGATACTCTGGAGAAGCCTGTAACATCACCTTATACATTTGTCCGAAACGAATAAAGTTGGATGAGTAGAAACTGCCGATATAGGATTGGAGTGTTTCCATGGATTCATTTAGATTTACTCCTAATTTAGCTGCTTTAGCAATATCCACTTTCAGCAGATATTGTGGAAAATTAGGATTGAATCCTGAGGTTGCTCCCACAATGCGCGGATCTTCATTCAGTTTTTCTACTAATGTATTGGCAACATCGGCAAATTCTGCAAAGCTGCCTGCTGTTTTATCTTGTAAACGAAGTTCGAAGCCGCTGGCATTACCGAATCCCGGAACTGTAGGAGGCAGGAAGAACTGAATATCCGCATCTTTGATATGCGAGGTGCGGTCTTTGTATATCTCTATAAGTTCGGCTGCTGTTTGATCGCGTTCACTCCACGGGGTGAGATTAATCATACCCATACCGAAATTGGCACCTTCCGTTTCAGTCATCAAACTATAACCTGCTAATGTGGAGATGCTTTCAATTTCTTTGAAAGGAAGCAATGCAGCTTGTACAGCGTTCAAGGCTTTTTCGCTGCGTTCCAATGTTGCTCCCGGAGGCGCATCTACATTGACATAAATCATACCTTGGTCTTCATTGGGAATAAAGCCTGAAGGAAGTACCTGGCTCATGCCGAAAGTGGCAAGGAAGAAAATAATCAGTGTGGCATAAGTGATTATTTTCCGGCTCAAATACTTGTGTAATCCGATATTGTATTTCTTTTCAAAGCGGTCGTACCGGCGGTTGCAAAAAAAATAAAGAAACGACGTAGCCATCCTGCATTTTTTCTTCATTTTTTCCATCAGCGGGTTTCAGTAACAAAGCACATAGGGCAGGCGAGAGGGTCAATGCGTTTATTCCTGAGATAACAATGGCTACCGCCAGTGTCAATGAGAATTGCCGATAGAAAATACCTACAGTTCCCTGCATGAAGCCCACCGGAACAAAGACTGCCGACATGACTAGCGTGATGGCAATAATGGCTCCACCGATTTCATTAATAGCTGCTACAGATGCTTTATAAGGAGAGAGTTTCTCATGATGCATCTTTACATGGACAGCCTCTACGACGACTATTGCGTTGTCTACTACAATACCTATTGCGAGCACAAGGGCGAATAAGGTCAACATATTTATGGAGAAGCCCAGCATTTCCATAAAAAAGAATGTACCGACCAATGAAACTGGTACGGCGATAGCCGGAATTAAGGTGGAACGGAAATCTTGTAAAAATATATACACCACAATAAATACCAGTATGAATGCTTCGAGCAGTGTCTTCAGCACTGACTGTATGGAGGCGTCAAGAAAGCGTGATACGTCATAGGAGATATTGTAATCCATGCCAGGCGCAAAACTGCTTTCTTTGATTTCTGCCATTTTGGTTTTAATATTTTGGATGACTTCCCTTGCATTGGAGCCAGGGCGTTGTTTGATCATAATAGATGCCGATGGCCTTCCGTCGGTCATAGAGGTCATGTTATAATCTTCAGAATCGAATTCAATAGTGGCAACGTCTTTCAGACGTAGCAGTGAACCATCGGGAAGAGCTTTCAATACAATCTCTCCATATTCTTCTGCTGTGCTGAACTTTCCGGTATATTGTAATACATATTGCAGTTGTTGGGGTAATTTGTCTGAACTGATACCTGTCTTGCCGGGTGCTGCTTCTATGTTTTGATTACGGATGGCTTCAGTTACATCTTGAGGTACCATGTTGTAGGCGGCCAGCCGATTAGGATTCAACCATACACGCATGGCATAATCACGGCTACCCATGATTTCTACCAAGCCTACACCGTCAATACGTTTTAATTCGCGCAAAATATTGATATCGGCAAAGTTATAAACAAACTTTTCGGTATGTGCACTGTCCGTACTCATGATGTTCAAGTACATCAACATACTGTTTACTTCTTTTTCTGTAATAACTCCGGCACGGATTACTTCTTCAGGCAATTCGTCTAGTACGGTAGTCACACGGTTCTGTACATTTACGGCAGCTACGTCCGGATCGGTTCCCACTTTAAAATAGATAGTAGTAAGGGACATACCGTCGTTGGTACAAACAGTGGTCATGTAGGTCATGCCGGGTACTCCGTTGATGGCACGCTCTAACGGGGTGGCGACTGTTTTAGACATCACATCGGCACTAGCCCCGGTGTATCGGGCGGTTACCGTTACAGATGGGGGTACGATATCGGGAAACTGAGTGATGGGCAGTGTCAAAAATAGACAGTACGCCCAAGCAGACGATAATGACGGAGATTACTCCTGAAAGTATCGGTCCTTTTTATAAATAGCTTAAACATAAACTGTCCGTTTTATTTTACGATAGGTTGTTTTAATTCAACTTCTTTTCTGATTGCTTCCATATCAATGGTATCAGTCTTGATGGTAATGCCATCTTTCATCATTTGCACTCCCTCGTATACGATGGCAGTGTTAGGAGAGAAGTCTTGTGTCACATAGTAATTATTATAGCGTTCCAGCGGTTGGAAGCTGCGTACTTTTACTACACTGGCACTATCAACGGTATATACATAGGTGAAATCTTGAATTTCGAATGTTGATTTCTGGGGAACTAGGCAGATGTTGTCCATTTGGGTCATCATACGTACTTTTCCAGTCACTCCATGTTTCAGCAGTCCGTCCGGGTTCGGAAAACGGACACGGAAGGCAATGGAGCCGGTTCCTCGTTCAAAGTCACCTTCTACTGTTTCTAATGTGCCTTTGTGGGAGTAGATGGAACCGTCTGACAAAATCAGTTCCACATTATTTTCTTCGTGCTGTTTTTGTCCGCTAAGTTGTTGGCGCTTGTATTCCAGATACTCGCTTTCGTTCACTTTATAGTAAGCAAAGATCTCGGAAATATCACTTACGGTAGTCAGTAAGCTTTGCGGATTTACCAGACTTCCCGTCTTATAAGGAATACGGTCTATGTAGCCGTCAAAAGGGGCAGTGATAGTGGTGTAAGAATAATCCATCTGTGAACGTTGCATTTGTGCTTTTGCCTGTTCCACTTTCATTTGGGCTACTTCTTTTTCTTTATTGGCTTGGTCGAGTCGGATTTTTGATAAGATTTGTTTGTCAACCAGCCGGCCTATTCTTTCGGCTTCATAATTTGCCATTTCATATTGTGCCTGTGCTTGTTTGTAATTGGCTTGCGCCTCTTTTACCGTTTCGCTATATTGGTCGGAACTGAGTTGGAATAGAGGCTGTCCTTTTTTGACTTTCTGTCCTTCGTCTACATATATTTTTTGAACAAATCCTTCCACTTTGGGCTTAATTTCTACAAACTGTATAGCTTGCACATCAGCTACATATGAGCGTGGAAACTCAATGGTTGTGGGGTGAAGAATGGTGATGGGAATGAATTCTTTGTGATGTTCCTGCTTGTTGTCCGATTGACCACAAGAGCATAGCAATCCTGTGCATGTACACAGGACCGCAATTTTCTGAAAATTACTCTTCATGAAATTACGAATACAATTTAAAAAGATTAATAATTGAGTTTGAGTAAATAAAAGATCCGGCTTGCATTCAAATCTTTCAGAATACAAGGCCAATATGTATGAATATGCTTTAATGTGACATATTAAATGCGGTACACACAAAAGATAATGTGATGATGTACCACTTTCCCCGGATTTTCACTGACAGGTGTGTAACTTTGTACCGGAACTTGGGGAATAGCAAAAAGATTGACCAGCATGTCGATAGTGCAGGGTAAAAAACGACTGTTTGGCAGTTGTGCACGTCCCGACTGGAAATAATAAGTTTCTTCTCCTCTGCTTTCTTCATTGTTGTCAGAAGGCAGGGTGGGCTGTTCCATCGTTTCTACCATAGCCAGATTGGCATCAATCAGTGGAGCGCATACATCAAATTGTACGAGTAATAACATAATTACGCATACTATTCTTACCACATATTTTTTGATACCGTTGAACATGAAAGATACTTTGTTTGTCAATTCGTTTGCAAATTTAATATAATTGAACACTGTTTTCAAACTAATCATCCAAAATTAGTGAGTTTTAATATATCCTTTCTCTTTTTTGGAACTACTATCCTTTATACTGACTGAAATCTGTTATTTTTGTACTCAGTATTTTAAATAATCAGATAATATTACTTATGTTACAACCCGAATTGAAATTTCGTCGAGATAAAATACGCTATTTAATGGCTCAACAAGGCATTGATGCTGCCCTGATAGCTTGTAATGTAAATTTGCTTTATACGTATGGTGAGATAGTGAACGGCTATCTTTATTTACCGCTTCATTCACCGGCACTTCTCTTTGTAAAACGTCCTAATAATATTGTGGGAGAATTTGTATTCCCTATTCGTAAACCTGAGCAGATAGTGGACTTGTTAAAAGAAAATGGTATACCTGTAGCTTCAAAGATAATGTTGGAAGCCGGGGAACTGCCTTATGCGGACTATATGCGTCTTGCATCTCTTTTTCCTGAATCGGAGGTAGTGGATGGAACTGCTATTATTCGTGAAGCGCGTAGCGTAAAGACTCCGCTGGAGATTGAACTTTTTCGTCGGTCGGCTGCTTTACATGCTCGAGCATATAGTAAGATTCCCGATGTATACCATCCGGGGATGACTGATCGTGAACTATCTGTTGAGGTGGAACGCCTGATGCGACTGGAAGGTTGTCTGGGAATATTCAGAGTATTTGGTCAGAGTATGGAGATATTTATGGGAAGTGTGTTGGCCGGAGATAATGCAGCTACTCCTTCGCCTTATGATTTTGCCTTAGGTGGTAAGGGATTGGACCCGTCTTTGCCCGGAGGAATGAATGGAACTTTGTTGAAAGAGGGGTATAGTGTAATGGTGGATATAGGGGGAAACTTTTACGGATATATGTGCGATATGAGTCGTGTGTTCTCCATTGGAAAATTAAATGATGAGGCTTATGCAGCTCATCAAGTCTGTCTTGAAGTGCAGGATAAGGTTGCCTCTATGACGGCGCCTGGTGTGGTGTGCGAGGATCTTTATAATGCGGCCATTGAGATCGTGACGAAAGCCGGATTTGCCGATCGTTTTATGGGGGTGTCCCAACAGGCACGTTTTATAGGACACGGCATCGGGTTGGAAATCAATGAGGCACCAGTGTTGGCTCCGCGTATCCGGAGGGAGTTGGAAGAGGGAATGGTGTTTGCCCTTGAACCTAAAATCGTATTGCCGGGAGTAGGACCGGTCGGCATTGAAAATTCTTGGGTAGTTACAGAAAACGGAGCCGGCAAACTGACCATTTGTAATGAGGAGATTATAGAGCTTTGATTCCTTGGATGTAAATATTGAAGCGGAAATATCAAAAAAACGAAAAATTTTATGGTTCTTGTTCTAGTGTCATTGGGGGCAAAGTGAAGAACTTGAATATAAAAAAGATCCCGAAACTTTTAGTTTCGGGATCTTACATGGTTTGAAGTATATTTTTTATTCCCACTCAATGGTCGCATTGGGTTTGGGCGACAGGTCATAGCATACGCGGTTCACATTCTTTACTTCTTTTAGAATACGGTCGGTAATTTTCATCAGAATGGACCAGTCTATCGGTTCGATAGTAGCTGTCATAGCATCTACGGTGTTGACAGCTCGGATAATAACAGGCCAGTCAAATGAACGGGCATTGTCACGCACGCCTACTGATTTGAAATCGGGTACTACGGTGAAATATTGCCATACTTTCTTGTCCAAGCCTGCCAGTTGGAATTCTTCACGCAAGATGGCGTCCGATTCGCGAACAGCTTCCAGGCGGTCACGAGTGATAGCCCCCAAACAGCGCACTCCCAAACCAGGACCAGGGAACGGCTGACGGTAGACCATGTCGTATGGTAAACCAAGTTCCACTCCGCAGGCACGGACTTCGTCTTTGAACAACTGGCGTAAAGGTTCTACTAATTCAAACTGTAAATCCTCGGGTAAGCCACCTACATTGTGATGGGATTTAACCATTTTGGCTGTTTTAGTACCACTTTCTACGATATCAGGATAAATTGTACCTTGTCCCAAAAAGTCGATTCCATTTAGCTTACGGGCTTCCTCTTCGAACACACGAATAAATTCACCACCGATAATCTTGCGTTTCTGCTCCGGATCAGCTACATTTTCCAGTTTACTCAGGAACCGGTCTGTAGCATCCACGTAAATCAAATTAGCGTTCAACTGATTTTTGAAAACTTCAATTACTGCTTCCGATTCACCTTTGCGCATTAATCCATGGTTCACATGTACGCAGACCAGATTATTGCCGATGGCTTTCAGCAACAGAGCTGCTACTACAGAACTGTCTACACCTCCGGAAAGTGCCAATAATACTTTCTTTTCGCCTACCTGGCGGCGGATCAATTCAATCTGGTCATTGACAAAGTTTGTCATATTCCAGTTAGCCTCTGCCTTGCAGGTATCAAAAACAAACGATTGTACAGCATTCTTTATTGCTTCCACATCATCCGTCAGTTGGGGAAGCTTCACTTCGCAACATGCTTTGTCATGACCGGCAGCCATTACGGGGATCCCTGCTTTGTAAATCTCGGGAAGCACGTCAATATCCACTCCGTCAATTACATGGTTGGGACCGCCATTGATAATGACACCCTTTACATTGGGCAATGCTGTCAGCTCGGCGGCTGTGATATCGTGCGGGTAAATTTCACTATATACACCCAAAGCACGAATGGCTCTGGCAAGCACGGTGTTTTCGGTGCTTCCCAAATCCAAGATAACAATCATATCTTGTTTCATTCCGTTATGTTGTTTTTAAGTTATTAGTTGGTTGTCTATTATTCCCACTCAATTGTGGCAGGCGGTTTGGACGAGATATCATAGCATACGCGGTTTACACCTTTTACTTTATTGATTATGTCGTTTGAAACCTTAGCCATAAATTCATAGGGAAGATGAGCCCAGTCGGCGGTCATGGCATCCGTACTAGTTACGGCACGTAGGGCAACGGCACGTTCGTATGTACGTTCGTCCCCCATTACTCCCACACTTTGTACGGGTAGCAAGATTACGCCTGCCTGCCATACTTGGTGGTAAAGGGATGTTTCGTTTCCGTCCGAGTCTTTCACTTTCCAGTCTCTCAATCCTTGGATATAGATATCATCGGCGTCTTGCAGAATACGTACTTTCTCAGGAGTGATATCACCCAAAATACGTACCGCAAGTCCTGGTCCGGGGAATGGATGGCGTGTAATCAGATGTTCCGGCATACCCAGTTCACGACCTACGTGGCGTACTTCATCCTTGAATAGCAGACGCAGAGGCTCGCATAGTTTCAAATTCATTTTTTCGGGCAGTCCACCTACGTTGTGATGACTTTTGATTACAGTGCCGGTGATACTTAATGACTCGATACAGTCAGGATAAATGGTACCTTGTGCCAGCCATTTCACATCTTTAATTTTATGAGCTTCTTCATCGAATACGTCAATAAAACCTTTTGCCGATAATCTTACGCTTCTTCTCAGGTTCTTCCACACCTGCCAGTTCACTGAAGAATTTTTTGGCTGGCATCCACTCCGATTACATTCAGTCCGAGACATTCATAATCATGGAGTACAATTTTTGAATTCGTTCTTACGCAGCATGCCGTGATCTACAAAAATGCAGGTAAGATTCTTGCCTATCGCTTTATTTAATAATACGGCTGCCACAGATGAGTCTACTCCGCCACTCAGCCCCAGTACTACTTTGTCATTTCCCAGTTGCGCTTTCAGTTCGGCTACAGTCGTTTCAATGAAAGAGGCAGCGCTCCAGTCCTGTTTCCCCCCGCAAATGTCGACTACAAAATTTTTCAGAAGCTGGGTTCCGTCTTCACTGTGGAACACTTCCGGGTGGAACTGTACTCCCCATACTTTCTCTTCCTTTATTTGATAAGCAGCGATGGCTACTTTATCTGTTGAAGCGATAATTTTGAAATTCTCCGGAATGGCGGTGATGGTATCTCCGTGGCTCATCCATACTTGTGAGTGTTCACGGACGTTCTTTAATAGTGGGTTCTCTTGGTCGAAAGTGGAAAGGTGTGCACGTCCGTATTCACGTGTGCCGGCCGGTTCCACTTTCCCACCGTTTGTATAAGACATGAACTGTGCACCATAGCAGATACCCAAAATAGGATACTTTCCGCGAATGTCACTCAAATCGACTTTAAAGGCGCTTTCATCATACACCGAGAAAGGGCTTCCCGAAAGGATAACGCCGATTATGGACGGATCATTGTGTGGAAATTTGTTGTAAGGCACAATCTCGCAATAAGTATTCAGTTCGCGAACGCGACGGGCTATGAGCTGTGTGGTTTGTGAACCGAAGTCGAGAATAATGATCTTTTCTTGCATATATATATTAAGATATGTAAATGATTTCGTGCCGCAAAGATACTCAGAAAAAATAAAAATCCGTCATGCTGTTGAGGCTTTTTATAATTGAATTGGAAAAACTTTGTTCTTCCTGCTTCCTTGTGGAAAAATATGCAAAAAAATGATTGGAATGTTTAGGAAATGTCGGCTGGTATATAAATCACGGGCTGTCCGACAAGCATTTGAGGGCAGCCCGTTTTTTGTGTGGATAATATTTTATTTTTTGCCAGCCTGTTCCTTCAACAAGTCACGGATTTCTGTAAGTAATACCTCTTCCTTGCTAGGGGCAGGTGGGGCGGCGGGAGCAGGAACTTCTTCTTTCTTGCGATTCAGCTTGGCAAGTAATCTTATAAATAAGAATATAGAAAAAGCAATGATGATAAAGTCGAAAGTAGCTTGTAGGAAGTTGCCATAATTCAACGTTACGGCAGCTTTTTCAACTCCATCCACTACTTCGGCCGGCTTTAATTGTAGTTTCAAATCTGTAAAGTTCACGCCACCTACCAGCAATCCGATGGGAGGCATGATGACATCGGCCACAATGGAAGATACTATTTTACCGAAGGCTCCGCCGATGATGACACCGACTGCCATGTCAATGACGTTTCCGCGCATTGCGAACGCCTTAAAATCTTGCAAGAAGCTGCTTTTTCCCATTTTTTTTATTTTAATATGAATTTATGTGCGAATATAAAAACAAATTCTTATTTTTGCACCGCGTTTAGGAAATAAATACTAAACGTTTAACAACATTCCAACGTAGAGTGTTTAAAAGCTATATTATAAAACCTTTAAAATTTAAACAAAATGATTAAAGTAGGTATTAACGGATTTGGTCGTATCGGCCGTTTTGTATTCCGTGCAGCTCAGAAAAGAAACGATATTCAGATCGTAGGTATCAATGACCTTTGCCCGGTTGATTACTTAGCATATATGTTGAAGTATGACACTATGCACGGACAATTTGACGGTACTATCGAAGCTGACGTAGAAAATAGCAAATTGATCGTGAACGGCAATGCAATCCGCGTAACAGCTGAAAGAAATCCGGCTGACTTGAAGTGGGATGCAATCGGTGCTGAATACGTAGTTGAATCTACTGGTTTGTTCTTGACTAAAGAAAAAGCTCAGGCTCATATTGAAGCTGGTGCTAAATATGTAGTTATGTCAGCTCCTTCTAAAGATGATACTCCGATGTTCGTTTGCGGTGTAAACGAAAAGACTTATGTTAAAGGTACTCAGTTCGTTTCTAACGCTTCTTGTACTACTAACTGTTTGGCTCCTATCGCTAAGGTATTGAATGACAAATGGGGTATCACTGACGGTTTGATGACTACAGTTCACTCTACAACAGCTACTCAGAAAACAGTTGACGGTCCTTCTATGAAAGACTGGAGAGGTGGTCGTGCTGCTTCTGGTAACATTATCCCTTCATCTACTGGTGCTGCTAAAGCTGTAGGTAAAGTTATTCCTGAATTGAACGGTAAATTGACTGGTATGTCAATGCGTGTTCCGACTTTGGATGTTTCTGTAGTTGACTTGACAGTTAACTTGGCTAAACCGGCTACATATGCTGAAATCTGTGCAGCTATGAAAGAAGCTTCTGAAGGTGAATTGGCTGGCGTATTGGGTTACACTGAAGATGCAGTTGTTTCTTCTGACTTCTTGGGTGATACTCGTACTTCTATCTTCGATGCTAAAGCTGGTATCGCTTTGACTGATACTTTTGTTAAGGTGGTTTCTTGGTATGACAACGAAATCGGTTACTCTAACAAAGTATTGGATTTGATTGCTCACATGGCTTCTGTAAACTGCTAATCAGTTAAAAACCCATATAGCGAAAGCCGTCTGAAGTAATTCAGACGGCTTTTTTTTCATGTAGTTTTGCGTGCTAAGTTGCACATTTTCGTTATCTTTGTGCGACTGTTACAAAAACTTAGGATGGAAAAGTACGATTTGATAACGATATTAGGACCTACCGCTTCAGGAAAGACTCCTTTGGCAGCGGCTTTAGCTTACAAGTTGGATACCGAAATTATCAGTGGAGATAGCCGGCAGGTATATCGCCGGATGGATTTAGGTACGGGAAAGGATTTGGAAGACTATGTCGTGAATGGACAGCAAATACCTTACCATCTGATAGACATTGTAGACCCCGGATATAAATATAATGTATTTGAATTTCAACGTGATTTTTTGAATGCTTATGATCAAGTGAGATGGAAAGACAAACTTCCTATATTATGCGGAGGTACGGGGATGTATCTTGAATCCGTGTTGAAGGGATATAGGCTGCTTCCTGTTCCAGAGAATCCCAAACTTAGGGACTCGTTAGCAGATAAATCATTAGCGGAACTCACCCGGTTGTTGTCAACTTACAGGAAACTTCATAACTCTACGGACGTAGATACTGTAAAGCGGGCTATCCGGGCCATTGAAATAGAAGAGTATTACAAGCACCAATCAGCGGAATACCGTGAGTTCCCGCAAATTCATAGTTTGATCATTGGAGTAGATATAGCTCGTGAGTTACGTCGTGAAAAAATATCCCACCGTTTGAAGCAGCGTTTGGATGAAGGGATGGTAAACGAAGTGAAGGCTTTGTTGGATAGTGGTATTTCTTCCGAGGATTTGATTTATTACGGATTGGAATATAAGTATTTGACTTTATATGTCTTGGGTAAACTTTCTTTCAATGAAATGTTTCATCAATTGGAAATAGCTATCCATCAATTTGCCAAACGGCAGATGACCTGGTTCCGGGGCATGGAGCGGCGAGGGTTCACTATACATTGGCTGGATGCTTGCCTGCCTATGGAAGATAAGGTGGAAAAAATCATTAATTTGTTACACACTAAAAACTAAATGTTATGGCTGTAGAACCAAACAGATGGGGGATTATTTATAATCCGAAAGCCGGAAGCCGTAAGACTCAGAAGCGTTGGAATGAGATACGTAGCTATATGGAAAACCGTAAGGTGGTTTTTGACTACGTACAGTCCGAAGGTTTTTGGGTCGGTGGAACGACTCGCCCGTACCTTGGCTAATAATGGTTATCGAACCATTGTGATTGTAGGTGGAGACGGAGCGATCAATGATGCTATTAACGGTATTATGACTTCTATGGTGGAGGATAAGACAAATATCGCTTTTGGAATCATTCCTAATGGTATTGGTAATGACTTTGCCAAATATTGGGGGTTGGATGAAGATAATTATAAAGCAGCGGTAGATTGGATTATCAATCGTCGTCTGAGGAAAATTGATGTGGGGCGTTGTAATTATTTTGATGGAGAGAAGCACACCTCCCGCTATTTCCTGAATGCCATATATATAGGTTTAGGTGCGCGTATTGTACAGATCTCAGATGGTACCCGTCGTTTTTTGGGGAATACGTGAGTTGTCTTTTGCCGCTTCCATGTTCCTGTTGCTGTTTGAACGTAAATTGTACCGTACACATCTTTGTATCAATGGCGAACATATTCGTGGACGTATCATGACGGTATGTGTGGGAAGTGCCCGTGGATACGGTTTGACACCTAGTGCAGTTCCTTATAATGGCTGGTTGGATGTGTCGGTTATTTATCGTCCGGAGTTAATTCAACTTTTCTCGGGTATGTGGATGCTGTTGCAGGGACGTATTTTAAATCATAAAATGGTGAAACCTTATCGTACACGGAAAGTAAAAGTACTACGTGCGCAGAATGCTTCTGTCAGTTTGGACGGGCGTATTTTAGACCGCCATTTCCCTTTGGAAATTACGATCCAGCCGGAAGCTATAACTTTGATTATCCCTAATTAAAAACTATAGATATCCATTTCTTGCTTTAAGGATAGAGGCAGAGTAGATATCTCAATGAATAGACGTAAGATAATGACAATTTCAGATTTAAGAAAGACAGATAATTTCTTTTTACTGGCTGGTCCTTGTGTGATCGAAGGAGAGGAAATGGCTCTCCGAATAGCAGATCGTATTGTGAAAATAACAGATAAACTGGGTATTCCCTATGTGTTTAAAGGATCTTATCGTAAGGCTAACCGTTCCCGTTTGGATTCGTTTACAGGAATAGGTGATGAAAAGGCCTTGAAAGTACTTCGTAAAGTACGGGAAACTTTTGGAATTCCTGTGGTAACCGATATTCATAGTGCTGGAGAAGCTGCTATGGCCGCTGAATATGTGGATGTGTTGCAGATTCCTGCTTTCCTTTGTCGCCAGACTGATTTGCTGGTGGCGGCAGCTCATACCGGAAAGATTGTCAACATCAAGAAAGGACAATTTTTATCACCTGGCGCCATGCGTTTTGCTGCTGACAAAGTGGTGGAGGCGGGTAATGATCAGGTTATGCTGACCGAGCGGGGAACGACTTTCGGGTATCAGGATTTGATTGTAGATTATCGGGGTATTCCGGAAATGCAGACTTTAGGTTTTCCTGTAATTCTGGATGTGACACATTCTTTGCAACAACCTAATCAGACTGCCGGTGTGACAGGTGGTATGCCGCAGCTTATTGAAACGGTAGCCAAGGCTGGCATAGCGGTAGGAGTGGACGGTTTGTTTATGGAAACCCACGAAGATCCTTCTGTCGCTAAGAGTGACGGAGCGAATATGTTGAAACTGGATTTGCTGGAAGGGCTATTGACCAAACTGGTAAGAATCCGCCAGGTGTTATAAATGTTATTCGTTGGGGATTCACAGGTAAGATGGGTTAATTTATTTGGACTATGGGGCAACTTGCATGAATAGTATAAAATAAGGTCGGTTTTTGCAGTAGAAACCGGCCTTACCTTTCTTTCTCCGTCAAAACAGAAAAAAAGAATAGAAGCAGATGTGGATTATTTTTTTAGAATATAAGCCTTCATGCGGGCTATATCATTTAAGTAATCTTGCAAATCTTGTTCATGGTCCTCTTCTTCTGCCATAATATGTTTGGCAATATCACAAGTGGTGAAGTCAATTCCGTTTGTGAATTCAGCAATTTGCTGATAGCGGTAGATGGCACACCGTTCGGATTCTACATTTTGTTTCAACAAGATTTCCGAACCGAAATCTACGGGCGCATCATATTTGCAGCGAGCTAAATCAAACCATTGTTTAGGGTCAAGTACGGGTACGCCTTCCAATTCAATGATACGGTCGGCCAATAATTTTGCATGGTTATATTCCTCGGCTGCATGTTCTTGAAACTCGCGTTGTACATCACCGCGCATAGCGCCTTCTACTACGAATGAACCTACCCAGTATTGGTAGAAAGCCAACCATTCTTCGGACAGAGCTGCATTCAGCTGAGCCAATAAGTCCACAATGTCAATTTTATCCTTCAGGATATTCACAGATTCTTTAGCCATAATGTAAAGTTTAAGTTAGTGTTTATTATTATTTAGTCCACAGCGGGTATAGTCATGTCGTCTAACACACCTATGCCTTCCTGGTCTACATCTTTTTTTCACGTCAGAACTGGTATAAAGCCAGATACCGAATCCCAGCACAAATAAAATAAGGAGGATGATTCCCCATAATTTACCTTTACTCATAGTTTCTTGGTTTTAGTTTCTTTTAATAACAGCTGGTACTGAAAAAGGTTTTGTAAGTAGAGAAAAAAACCAGGCGTCTGTTATGGAAAAACGGACGCCTGTGTGTGTGAAGTATGAATTGATATTAGATTTTATCCTATTTTGCTGATTTTTTTTGAGTTTCTCTTCATCAATGATTTTAATTTTTCTACCGTCGATGGTAATCAGTTTTTCAGTTGCAAAGTTAGAAAGCGTACGGATTGCGTTCGAAGTAGTCATATTTGATAAGTTTGCCAAATCTTCTCGTGAAAGGTAAATGCTTAGTGTAGATTCATCTTCTTCTACTCCATAAGTATCTTTCAAAAATAACAGAGATTCCGCCAATCGTCCACGAATATGTTTTTGCGTAAGATTTACGGTTCTTTCATCAGAAATTCCCAAATCTATAGAAAGTTGGCGGATAAAGAACAAAGCTAATTCAGAGTTGTCTTTTATCAGTTTCATAATGGCCGGCATGGGAATAAGGCAGATAGTGCAAGGCTCGAAAGCGGAAGCAGCTGTCACGAAGTTCCCTTCGGCAAAAAAAGCTCGGTATGCGAAATATTCTTTCGTCTTTAATACGCGGATAATCTGGCTACGTCCTCCCACACCTTCTTTGTAGATTTTTACTTTTCCACTAAGAAGACACATAAGGTGCATCGGAGTTTCTCCTTCGCAGTATATCGTCTCATTCTTTTTATACTTCTGTATCGTAAAGTTCTGAGCCAAGAACTCTCTTTGTTCCTGTGTTAAAGGTTGCCATAAGTCTGGTATACTTTCAGCAATCTCAGTTTCTGATAATTCTTTTCTAACCATAAACGTGCTATAAAACCGTGTTATAGAGCACAAATATAAGAAGAAAAAATAAAAGGACGAAGTAATCAGAAGAAAAAAGAAAGATATATTATTAATTTATCTTCAAAAAATAACAAAAGGATAGGTTCTTATCTCCTATCCTTTCTTTTTTTGTGAAATTTTATTTGGTGAACAGTAATTCACGATATTTAGGTAATGGCCAAATCTCATCGTCTATTTCTAGTTCCAAATGGTCAATATGGTCGCGGATTTCTTCCAGATATGGACGCACTTGTTCCTCGTAACTGAAGGCTTTCTCTACTTGGCTTCCCAAATGATTTGCTACTTTTCGGGCTTCTGTCATGTTGTGCACGGCTTTTTTAATAGCAAGTATGCGGTTTTGAATTTCACGTACCAAATTCTTCCGGTCTTCGGTCAGCTCTTCGTATTCTTCGGTGGAGAATATCTCTTTCAGACCACGAAGATTTTCTAATAGTCTGTTCTGATAAATTACAGCTGTGGGAACAATATGATTGATAGCTAGATCGCCTAGTACACGACTTTCAATCTGGACCTTTTTAGTAAACTTTTCCAGTTCCACTTCTATACGACAGAACAATTCATTTTCATTGAATATTTTTTCGCCTATCAGTACTGCACGAGATTGCTCATCGTTGAACTTCAGGATGGCTTCGGGTACATGGCAGATATTGGTCAATCCGCGTCGCGCGGCTTCTGCTTTCCATTCTTCCGAGTAGCCGTCACCTTCAAAACGGATGTTTTGTGAAGCGATGATGGTTTCTTTTAATACCTTATACAGAGCTTCTTCCTGTTCCATCCCTCCGTTTACTAATTTATCTATCTGGGTCTTGAACTCATTCAACTGGTGTGCCATAGCGGCATTGATCACAATCATTGATGCGGCACAGTTGGCAGATGAGCCTGCAGCACGGAATTCAAAACGGTTTCCGGTGAAGGCAAAAGGAGAGGTACGGTTACGGTCTGTATTGTCTTGCAATATGGCAGGTATGCGCCCGATACCCAATTGCAATGCTTTCTTTTCATCAGGGGTCAGTTCGGCGTCATTCAGACGTGCCACTACTTCGTCCAACATATGGGAAAGATGACGTCCTAGGAAAATAGACAGAATAGCGGGGGGGGCTTCATTTGCTCCTAGGCGATGGCTGTTTCCGGCACTGACAATAGAGGCACGTAGTAAATCCTGGTTTTTATAGACCATCATCAGTACGTTGACTATGAAAGTCAGGAAAAGCATATTTCCTTCCGCAGTCTTGGCAGGAGAGAACAAATTGATACCTGTGTCTGTACAAAGTGACCAGTTGTTGTGTTTGCCCGATCCGTTTACTCCTTTGAATGGTTTTTCGTGGAGCAGTACAGTAAAATTGTGTTTGGAAGCGATACGTTTCATCAGGTCCATTACCAGCTGGTTATGGTCGTTGGCCAGATTTACATCTTCAAAAATAGGAGCTAGCTCAAATTGGTTGGGAGCCACTTCGTTATGCCGTGTTTTTACCGGAATCCCTAGTTTGTGACATTCCAGTTCCAATTCTTTCATAAAACTGGTTACACGTGGAGGGATGGAACCGAAGTAGTGGTCGTCTAGCTGCTGGTCCTTGGCAGACGAGTGTCCCATCAAGGTGCGTCCGGTCAGGCAAAGATCCGGACGTGCATTATATAGTGCGGTATCCACTAAAAAGTATTCTTGTTCCCAACCCAGATTGGCGAATACGCGTTTTACGTTTGGATCGAACATTCTGCAAACCTCAGTTGCCGCTTTGTCTACAGCACCTAATGCCTTCAACAAAGGAGTTTTGTAGTCGAGTGCTTCGCCTGTATAAGAGATGAAGATAGTAGGAATACAAAGTGTGCTGTCTACAATGAAAGCCGGAGAAGAAACATCCCATGCCGTATAGCCACGTGCTTCAAATGTGTTCCGGATACCGCCGTTGGGAAAACTGGACGCATCCGGTTCTTGTTGGATAAGCAGCTTGCCCGAGAAGCGTTCTATAACATTACCGTCATCACCGAATTCAATAAAGCCGTCGTGCTTTTCGGCAGTTCCGTCAGTCAGAGGCTGGAACCAATGAGTGTAGTGGGTAACATTAAAGGTCTTTGCCCAATTCTTCATGCCATTGGCTATCATGTCGGCCATTTCACGATTGATAGGGGTACCTTTCTCGATTGCATTTATTACTGCTTTATAAGCCTCACTAGGCAGATATTCCTGCATTTTTTTCACGGTCGAATACGTGGTTGCCGTAATAATCAGCTAACTTTTCAGAGGGGTAGTCAACTTTAACGGGGCGTCTGTTGGCTAACTCCTGTAGAGCAAAAAATTCTCATTTTGGACATGTTGTCTTTCTTTTACTGGTTGTTGGCTGCAAAAATACTGCTTTTTGATTAATAATTCGCTATATCGCTAATCATTTTTCATTTCTGTTAAGGATGTTAATTAAGTATTATCATGCGTCAGCCTGTTGGTTTTTGTTTATATTTGCTCTTCAAACAATGAAAAGAAAGTACATTGATGCACTATATACGGATTGTCAGGTTGATTATATTTTGTCTTTTGTTACCTTTAGCTGTTCAGGCTAAGAGGGAAAAGGTTGATATGCCCGACAAGCCGATGGTGTCCGATTCCATTCTTCAGTGTATTTTCCAGTTTTCGCCGTTCTATTCCCGTATCATTGATGAGTATAAGGCTGATTTATATATAAAAGGAAAAGTAAAGGTACATAAGCGCAATCACCTTATCCGCTATGTACCGTCCATGTTTCGTTTCGAAAAACACATCAATGATTACCTTATGGAATCTCTTAGTGAGCTGCATTATACGGCCCCTGATATATACGACCGTAAGATAAAAGCGGTATCCACTACATTTCCACGTAACAGGGGACAGATAACGGATGTGATGGATTATTTGAACATGAATATCTATTCTTCTTCATTGATGTCCGATAAACTTCTTTCTCCTTTGGATAAGAAATCTAGCAGATATTATCATTATTTATTGGATTCTATAGCCGGTCCTCCCGATTGCCAGCGGTATAAAATACTTATTATTCCCAAATTCCGTGGTACACAGTTGGTCAGTGGATATATGTGGGTTAGTGATCAGATATGGACTATTCGTGAACTTTATATTGAAGGCGTTTATGATGTGATCCGCTTCAAGGTCCGTGTCAAGATGGGAGAGGAGGGCGATGTGGAGTTTCTGCCGGTGCAGTTGATTTGAATCTTGTTTTTAAGTTTATAGGTAACCATCTGGAAATGGATATGGGAGCCTGGTTGAAATACAATGAAATTAAATTTTATGAAGGAGCCGCCCGGCGTAAATCTCAAAAGAAGCATCGCCATGACCTGACGGAATCCTATAAGCTGACTTGTGACTCGGAACAGCTGATAACAGATAAGGAAAAGTTCAATGAGCTGCGTCCCATTCCGCTGTCCGCTTTGGAGGATTCTTTGTATAGAAGTTATGCTTTACGTCAGGATACGCTTTTACGCGTACCGAAAAAAAAGGAAGAATGAACATTTGGAGTTTTGGGGGGAGTTGGGTGACATGCTTATCAGTAGTTACAATGTGAATTTGTCCAGTATGGGGAGTGTGCATTGTTCTCCACTTATTAATCCGGTGCTGTTGGATTATAGCCACAGCAGGGGCTTTTCGTATAAGCAGAAGTTTAAATACAGTCGGCTTTTTCATGATGGACGTATACTTAGAATCAGTCCGCAGATAGGTTATAATTTTACACATAAGGAACTTTATGTGAAAGCGGATGCCGATTGGCAATATTGGCCGGAAAAGCAGGCTAGTTTTGAGGTTAGTGTAGGTAACGGTAACCGCATATATAGTAGTGTCGTATTGGATCAGCTAAAGCAATTGCCCGATAGTACCTTTAATTTTGACCAATTGGAATTGGACTATTTCAAGGATGTGTATCTCAATCTGTTCCATAATATAGAAATAGTGAACGGCTTGTTTATTAAAGCAGGTGTTTCCGTACATTGGAGGTATCTGATAAATAATTCGAAAGTCATTCTTGAAAAGCCGTTGCCTGATAAGGATTGGGCTGCATTGCGAGGTATCAGATCAGAATACAATAGTTTTGCACCTCGTATACGTATTGAATGGACTCCCGGTATGTATTATTACATGAACGGTCGCCGGAAGATGAATGTAGGTTCCAGTATGCCTACTTTTATGCTGGATTATGAACGGGGCATTAAAGGTGTATTCAAGAGTACGGGTGCTCATGAACGTTGGGAGTTTGATATACAGCAAAACTTGAAACTGAGCGGAATCCGAAGTATCGGTTATCGCATTTGGGGGGGAATGTTTACCAAGCAGGAAGATATGTATTTCGTGGATTTTGCTAACTTTGCCCGTCGTAATCTTCCCGAAGGATGGAATGATGATATTGGTGGCACTTTCCAATTGCTGGACGGACGTTGGTATAACTCCTCACGTCAGTACTGGCCGGGGGGAAATTTCACCTATGAGTCTCCTTTTATTCTCTTGAAACCCTTAAACCGTTGGCTGGGATTAGTCCAGCAGGAGCGTTTGTATGGTGGTATCCTGTTCATGCCACATCTTAATCCATATATCGAGTTGGGTTATGGCATCGGCACACATATATTTGATGTGGGGGCTTTTGTAAGCACTATCAACGGGCAATTTGATACCTTTGGTTTTAAATTCACTTTCGAGTTATTTAATAAATAATCCTGTTCAAACAATCTGTTTGGATTTTCTGTTTATTACAACATAACAGAAACTAAACAGTGTATGCATTATAAAATATTTTTATGTGTTCTTTTGTTCCCGGTTTCATTATCAGCTCAAAACGGGGAATTATCTTTAACATTGGAACAATCTGCCAGCCTGATGAACAAGGGCAGCCGCACGTTGCAAATGGCGGATAAGGCTGTAGATATAGCACGCAGTGAGCGACAAAAGATGAATGCTTTTTGGTATCCGTCTTTGAATGCATCGGGTGCATACGTCCATTTGTCCAACCATATTGAGGTCAAGGAACCTTTAAGGCAATTTACCGATCCGGCAAAAGACTTTGTACATTCCATTGTGCCCGATGATAAATTTATTTCTTCTATTCTTGATAATATAGGTGCGCATACCCTTACTTTTCCTTTATTAGAACGTAACCTGACGACCATAGATGCTAATGTGATGTGGCCGCCTTTTTACAGGCGGAAAACGAATTTTTGCAAGCCGTATCGGCAACCGTATGGTAGATTTGGCCAAAGCAGGTAGGGAAGAGGCGGGAGCTACTTTGCAATCGGAGTTGGTGGAAACTTATTATGCTTTGCGTCTGGCGCAAAGAGTGGTGGATGTACGCGAGCAAACCTTTTTAGGCTTGCAGAAACATTACCGTAATGCCATGAAGCTGGAGGAGAACGGTATGATAAATAAGGCCGAACGCCTCTTTGCTCAGGTCACTATGGACGAGGCCAGACGTGAGTTGGAATCTGCCCGGAAAGATTTGAATGTGGCGCAAAATGCCTTGAAAGTCTTGTTGAATGTGGAAGACGCCATATCCATCAATCCCAGTTCTCCTTTGTTTATGAACCATGATCTGCCCGATGAACTTTATTTCAAGAATCTGGTAAGTACCGGCAGCTATATAGTAAGTAAATTGCGAATACAGGAGGCGATGGCTGATAATCAATTGAAAATCAGTAAAAGTGCATATATTCCTACCATTGCATTGTTTGGAAAGCAGACACTTTATGCAGAGAATCTTCCGAAAAACCTGATGCCCCGTACTTTGGTAGGAGTGGGTTTTACTTGGAATATATTCGACGGACTGAACCGTGAAGCCAATATCCGTCAGACACGTCTTACTAAACAAACTTTGCAACTGGGAAGGGAAAAGGCTCAGAATGAATTGGGTGTTTTGGTAGACAAGTTATATAGCGAAATTCAGAATGCAAAGGATGATGTCGCCGCACTCAACACCACGATTGAGATGAGTCGTGAATTGGTACGTATCCGTAAAAAATCCTTTCAGGAAGGAATGGCTACCTCTACTGATGTGATTGATGCGGAAACGATGCTATCCAAGGTGCAGATTGCTTTTTTGCTGGCTTATTATAAATATGATGTGGCACTGGCATCTCTGCTCTCTACTTGCGGAATGCCCGAAAGTTTTTGGCAGTATAGCCGTACCGGACAAACCGAGAACTTTATATTCGGGAAATAATAAAAAAAGAAAACAATATGGAAAAAGAGAAGAAACAGTTAGGAGTCGCTTTTATCGTTGTTCTTGTGGCCATTGTTATGGTGTCTGCCATTGGGATTATAGCTATGAGCAATAAACCGGTTGTATTGCAGGGGCAGATAGAAGCTACTGAAATACGGATTTCCGGAAAACTTCCTGGTAGAATTGATACCTTTTTGGTCCGGGAGGGACAGTATGTAAAGATGGGTGACACCTTGGTTGTGATTAACAGTCCTGAGGCTTGGGCGAAGTTTCAGCAGGTAAATGCCTTGGAAGATATTGCGAAATTTCAGAACAAGAAAATAGACGACGGTACACGTCGGCAGATAGTCCGTTCGGTAGAAGAATTGTGGAACAAGTCAAAGAGTGACTTGCAACTGGCCACGGTGACGTATGACCGTATTCAGGCACTTTACAAAGATAGCGTGGTCACCAGCCAGCGGAAAGATGAAGTGGAAGCCATGTATAAAGCTGCTGTTGCCGCCGAACGGGCGGCGCATCAACAATTCCTGTTAGTGAAGGACGGAGCGCAGAAAGAGGATAAAGAGAGTGCCCGCTCCTTGGTGGATGCGGCTCGGGGCACTGTGAATGAGGTTCAGGCCTTGTTGATGGATGCCCGCCTCACAGCTCCCGAAGACGGACAGATATCAACCATCTACCCCAAGCGTGGAGAACTGGTAGGAGCGGGGACTCCCATTATGAGTCTGGTAGTATTGGATGATTGTCATGTAGTGCTTAATGTCCGTGAGGACTATATGCCTTATTTCCGTATGAACGAGAATTTTATGGGAGATATTCCGGCTCTTGATGTAAAAAAACAAGGCATTTAAAATCAATTACATCAGCCCGTTGGGGAGTTTTGCCACTTGGCGTTCTACCAAGCAGACGGGGACATACGATATGAAAACTTTTGAAATTCATGCGCTGCCTGTAGAGCCGATGGAGGGATTAAGACCGGGTATGTCCGTCTTGGTAAATCTGGATGAATTGAAATGATAGAAGGATAGCTATGTTATTCTGATTGCAGTGAATGGTAAATATAAATGAACTACTTGAATGAAAGAATCTCCTTTTATAGCGGTATTGAAACGTGAACTGGACCGTATGGTTTCCCGGCGCATTTATTTTGCATCGTGTATCGTCTTGCCTTTGTTTTCTATCTTCTTTATGGCTACAATTTTTGGTAACGGACAGATGGAGAATCTGCCTGTGGGTGTTGTGGATGGTGATAATACAGCCACTTCTCGTGAGATAATTCGTATGACCGAGGCTGTTCCCACTTTCCGCATCACTCGGCATTATGCCGATGAAGCGGAGGCCAGGGCAGATGTGCAGCGGAAAAGTATTTATGGATACCTCAGTATTCCGTCTGGTTTTGAAGCAAAGGTGATGGATGGTAAGGAAACAGCTCTGACTTATTATTACCATTATGCATTGATGAGTGTGGGAAGTGAGATTCACGGAGCATTTCAAAGTTTGTTGAAAAGCATCTCGGTAGTTCCCATTGTCACTCATGCTGTGGCATTGGGTATAAATCAGGAAGAGATAGAATCTTTTCTGTTACCGGTCACCACACAGAATCATCCGTTATTAATCCTGATATGGATTATTCGGTCTATCTTACACAGCCATTCTTCTTTGGTTTTTCTGCAAGTTATCTTGTTGTTGGTCACTACATACTCCATTGGCAGTGAAGGGAAATTCCATACTTCAGCCAATTGGCTGGCAGTGGCAGATGGGAATATCTGGGTGGCGGTCACTGCCAAGTTACTTCCATACAGTTTTATCTTCATCGTTATGAGTATTCTGGCAAACTATGTCTTTTTTGGTGCCATGCATATACCGATGGATTGTGGTTTTTGGGCGTTGAATCTTACTTCGGCACTATTGGTCATTTGCTACGCAGGCGCTGGCGGTTTTTCTGTTCTCTCTTTTTCCTGCGTTGAGTATTATTATCAGTATCGTTTCCATGGTAGGATCGTTAGGCGCTACCCTTGGCGGGGTTACCTTTCCGGTGCTTCACATGTTTGCACCGGTGTACTATGCCTCTTATCTTTTCCCCGTCCGTCACTTTGTCGAGATTGGACAGAATCTGCTTTATGGCAACTATGGTTATGCGTATATGTGGGGCAATGTAGCCTGTCTGCTGTTGTTCCTTATTCCTCCTTTATTGTTGTTACCTCATTTGAAACGCTCTTTAATCAGTCGGAAATATGACGATATTGAATAATATATTAGCTGTATCTTGGCACGAGTTTCGTGTGATGTGTACCCGCTATTCCATTTTATTGGTACTCAGCGGTGGCATCTTTGTGTATGGATTACTTTATAACTATATGTATGCTCCCAATGTGGTACGCGATGCTCCGGTGGCAGTAGTGGATATGAGTCGCACTCCGTTAAGCCGCAGTTACATCCGTTTGCTGGATGCCACTCCGCAGGCACGGGTATTGACAAACAATGCTGATTTGCCTGCTGCTAAGGAATTGATGAAATATGATGAAGTGGTGGGTATTGTTTACATTCCCGCGGATTTTGACGCTCGTGTGGGGCGTGGTGAAGAAGCGATATATATTATGTACAGCACCACTACGGCTTTCCTTTATTTTGCTTCCATGCAGGAAGCGTCTGCTGGAGCCATGCTTGCTGTGAATGATGATGTCCGACCCGAGCAAGTGGTTTTTCTACCTCAGGATGATATACAATCTGTGGTTCAAACAAGGTCTGTCGATGTGGTGGGTACTGCCCTGTATAATTATACCGATGGTTATGGTACTTATTTGATACCTGCCGTTTTGATGGTTGTTATTTTTCAGACGTTGATATTTGTTATCAGCATGTTGAGTGGGAAAGAGCGTGAAACTGGAGATATACTGATGTTTGCAGGCCCTGAAGGAAGGGATCTTTCTTTTTTACGTATGGCATCCGTAGTGATAGGAAAATCATTTACTTATTTAGTCTTTTATGCTTTATTCTCTGTCTTTTTGTTGGGGCTTCTTCCTTTAGTTTTCCAATTGCCTCATTTAGCATATCCGTGGAAAATTTGTGGCACTTATGATACCTTATATTCTTGCTACCAGTTTCTTTGGATTGGCCTGTCGTTATTTTTCAGTGATAGTGATGCTCCATTGTTGTTGGTAGCTTTCTTCTCTGTAGGATTGATTTTCCTGTCCGGAGTTTCTTATCCGCTGGAGTTAATTGCCTTGGTATTGGCAATGGATTCATTATATGGTTCCTGCGGCTCCCGGAACTTTGGCCTTTGTTAAGATAAATTCTATGGGAGCTAGTATGTCTGAAATCAGTCAGCAATATATTATCCTATGGATACAATGTGCGATATACTTTGTTTTGGCTTGTCGAGCCTATCGCTACAATATAAAGAAAGCAAAGTGTGAAAGACAATAATTTTTATGTGTGATTGTTTTTTATGTAATTCGTTTTGCTGATTCTCTAATTTTTTATAAGGTCTGTTTGGAGCTGGAGCGATGGGGCCTGAAAGTTGTTGATATTTTTAATTCTTGGTGATTATTCTCTTGTTGTTTCTTTTGATTTTTTCAGCTCCATTTTATGAGATGATGCAAGGGGGAAACTTGCAAACATTGCACAACTTGCAGTCTTTCCATCACACACACACACGATCGCGCGCTGATTGCGCGTATGCGTACATTATAATGGCGATGGATTATTATATCCTGGTAAAGTAATGACATACAATCCGATGAGAGTGTGAAGGGTAGAGTGGAGGAAGAGGTGGAGTGGTGTGTTGGCTTCCATCTTTTTTTCCTAGTTCTAGGTAGTGAATGGTCTGGTTCTATCCTGCTTTTTTTGTAATGGGGGGATGAAGAAAATCTTTCTGGAGGTTATGGTAACCGATGAGCGGTAGGTGAACAGCAGCCGGCAGCTTTTCTGACGGAGTATCTGGGTATTGGACGGGATGCTATGTGCTTTTGTATAGTTTGTGTGTTCCGAAGGGTTAGTAACGTGTGTTCCGTAAGGTTAGTAATGTGTGACCTTGTACGTTACTAACATAGAGGCCTGTATGTTAGTAACGTACCTTGTTTAAAGTAGCTAGGAGGTTTTTCGCATGCAGGATACGTGTCTTCCGCAGAATTATGTGAATTGTATTGGTAAGGTTAAAGTGTGTGGTTGCCGCAGATTCAGGGAGTCGGTCCTTTACGGTCAGTGTCTGCTTTTGTTCTAGTCCTTGTCTTCCGCTTTCTTATTTCTCCTTGTCAGGCTTTCCTGCTCTTTTCCACCGGAAGTCTTGTCACGTATCTCCCTTTCCGCCCTTTTGCATTCTGTTATCCTTTTCCTCCGTTGTAGTTCTCTCCGGTATCGTCCGTCGTCTTCGCTCCATTTTTTATGCTTTATTAATTTTTTTCATATTATAATGTACGCGCACGTGTGTGGGTGTGGAGATGCTGCAAGTTTTGCAAGTTTGCAAGTTGCCTTCCGGTTTTTTCTCTTTTCTGTTTTCCGTCTGCTGTTTTCGTATGGGCTCCCCTTCCATTTTTCCGTTCCTATACGCGCGTGCGAATATTACAATGTGTCTGTCATTTTTCCTCCGGTGTCCTCCGTTATAAAAACATGCTTTGTAACACATCTGTCATTCAGAGTATTACAAAAAAGTTTCAGGAAATCCGTATAAATTTTTCCTTCGTATGTTTGCTGGTTATCGTTAAAAGGTCTACCTTTGCATCCGCAATCGAGAGAGATGCGGCACTTCAGACAGTGTGTGACTGACTTGGTGAAACAAACGTAGGAGAGTTTTTCCTTGACAGTGTCTGCACCCAGTATCTTACCTTAGCGGGG
>ENA-OQBL01000295-OQBL01000295.1-human-gut-metagenome-genome-assembly--contig:-NODE-295-length-28095-cov-4.183674_pt1 | contig 28095 bp, 30 predicted proteins | sample MGYA00242747_ERZ504553 | MGnify/ENA primary metagenome ERZ504553 (study PRJEB26092, sample SAMD00036240) | human gut metagenome | host: Homo sapiens | study: EMG produced TPA metagenomics assembly of...
GTGTGATCTCGTATTCTACTTCATAAAAATCAAACGCCTCTTTAAAATATTCCATGCCTTCTTCGTCCAGATTATCAAACAGTGTGGCTGGAAGGTTCGATACGATGCGGTTAGCCATCACTTTATCGAGGCCTGTCAGAAGCTGCAGATAAGCGGATATCTTCTGGTCTTTTCCGCTGCATTTTAATAAACGTATTTTATATGTTCTCATGTAATTTTTATCCTCCGTAGCAAAGCAAAACAGGGAGATAAACACTTATCTCCCTGATAATTAACGGTTCACATTCAAAGCTGCGAAGCACTTAAATTAAAGGTTCACATTCAAAGTAGTGAAGTACTTAAATTAAAGGCTTGCACTCAAAGTAGCAACACACTTCAAATTGAACAAATCTCTTTGTTCAACTATATTATATTCAATTTCTGTAAAAAATCAATAAAATTTTTTCTTTATATTTGCTCTTTCCTGTTTGCAAGGATATTATTTTTCAATCTCTTTTACATTTTTTATTCGTGCAAGACTCGTTTTCCAAATTTCGCCACTATAATAAACTTTTATATTATCTCCCGGCGATATAACTGAATAATCATATTTTTCTGGCCAATAACAGATTATTTCTTCTTGTATATCTGTTTCTAGTATTTAAAACTGCTCATTTTTTCGATAACGACTCCTTCAACAAATGAACTTTTTCTTTGAACTGCCACACAAAAAACAACACTACATAATAATATTGCAATGGATATACCGACGATAATTCCTTTTTTTCATTCTATTGCTCCGCTTTATTATTGAATCACTTTTTTATTTGTGCGTTTTTATTTCCACTACCAGTTCTTCATACTTACGTTCGTCAATAATACTTTTTCTGACTGATTGCATAGATATTGCTTATAATCAGTATTAACGCAACAACCGCCTGATCAACTGCACTGGCCAGCTTTGTTGCAAAAGATCTTACTGCTGAGATAATACTGTCATGTCGTTCATGAAACCGGACTTCATCATACTCTATGGTATTATTTAACATGACAATCATCGTCATATTAAATGTTCCCTGCGAAAAGAAGATCAGGAAACCGATGATATTCAGTAAAACAATACTCTTTGGTAAAATGTAGCCTACACTCATAAAAAGCATATACCCTATGACTGTAATGATGGTAGCTGCAGTTATAATCTGATTTCGTGTGAATTTTGAGGAAAGCCACGCAAAAGATGCCTCTGATATCAGCGTTCCTAATCCATACATAATTGTAAACCAAAATACAAGACTGCCGCCTACAGAATATCCAAATTCAAAATAAAAGGAATTCATTCCAATCATAATCTGGTGACACTGGGGAAAAAGGTATACAGGGCGAAAAAGGTGACAACGGGGAGACACCCGTAATCACCGTAGTTGAAGATACACTTCTCACATACAATCTGAATTTCAAAACCTCTGCTGACGATATCACAACACCGAATTTGTTCAAATCTCTGGATGAATATCACGTAGATCTGTCTGCATCCGGCAGTACATTGAATATTCCACTGGAAAGTCTGATTCTTACTTACCAGCAGATTTCTACTACAGCGCTGCGGATCACAATAGCCGCAAAAGATACGAGTGCCCCTGTCCTTACCGACATCCGCAGAATCACCATTTTCAATACTTCTTCCGTTGAATCGCTGACACTTAACAATACGACAATTTCTACACGGACGGTACTTGACGATCTGATGTATACACAGTCGCAGGAATCACATTGTCTCACAATCCGTCAGCAGAATCCGATCATCAAACTCTGGTCCCTGTGCGAGATCCATTCCTTTAGTTCAAATGGTGGTGCCAGAACTTCCGTATGGGTGCAGTGGAATGAAGTAGATGTCAGCTACGAGGTCCCTACCTCCTGATATCCAACAGTTTCCTCTAAATGCATAGTTCATATACATGGATATCGGCAAAAAGCCGGAGAATGTCTGTCTTACAGACACTTTCTCCGACTTTTATGCACTCTCTAAATAATTTTTTTCAACTTTCACCAGCTGACAGATTGTCTCTACATGATAAGTTCCCGGGAATAAATCTACCCCGCTGATCTTCTCTACCTTATATCCACGTCCCTGTATCATCTCCAGATCACGTGCCAGGCTGGTCGGTTTACATGCAATATATACTAGACGTTCCACTCCGAAATTCAGGATCTTCATAAGTGCCTTCGGATTCACACCGTCTCTCGGCGGATCGAGCATGATCAGATCCGGAACTTCGCCCAGTTCATCGATGACTTTCAATACATCACCAGCCCAGAATGTACAGTTGTCCAGATTGTTTAATTCTGCATTTTCTTTTGCAGCTTCTACTGCTTCTTCTACAATCTCCACGCCAACGACCTTTTTTGCAACCGGTGCCAGGATCTGTGCGATTGTTCCGGTTCCACTGTACAAATCAAAGACAACTTTTTCGTTCGTATCTCCGATGTATTCTCTGGCTGTCTCATACAAGACTTCTGCTCCCAGCGAATTGGTCTGGAAGAAAGAAAATGGTGTGATCTTGAATTTTAATCCAAGTAATTCCTCGTAAAAATAATCCTGTCCGAACAGCACTTCTGTTCCCTCGTCTTTTACGACATCTGCAAGGCTGTCATTCTTTGTATGCAGGATTCCAACCAATGTTCCATCAAATTTAAGTGATGTCATTTTCTCCAGCCATACTGTCTTAAATGCCTGGATTTTAGAAACTGCTTCTGTCGGATCAATCCCCAGTTCTGCTGTGTCGGATGCTGTGACCAGATCTACCAGAATTTCACCCGTCTTCACTGCTTTTCTTACTAACAGATGACGGAAATATCCTACATGACGCATGCGATGATAATATGGAAGGCCTGATTCTCTGGCACATTCCAGTGTACATGCAAGAATTTTCCTGTAATCTTCATCTACGATCTGACAATCCGTTACATTAACAATATCATGAAAACTTCCTCTTTTGTGCATGCCAAGTGCCAGCGGTCCGTCTTTGTATTCATCTCCGAATGAGAATTCCATCTTGTTACGGTATTCGGATCTGACCGGACTTGGTTTGATGCCTTCCCAGATATATTCACCATTTACCGCTTCATCCATCATCTTTTTCACCTGCTCATTTTTCATCGCAAGCTGCTCCTCATATGGAAGATTCTGGTACGTACACCCTCCGCACTGACCGAAATGTGGACAGGCTGACGGGATCTCGCTTGCTGACGGTTCCACCACTTCTAAAAGGCGTCCCTCTGCCTTTCCTTTCCGGATCTTATTCACAGAAAATCTTACTTTCTGTCCCGGCACGCCGTTCTTTACGACTACCCATCTGTCTTCTTCCGGCACGTATATGCGCCCTTTATTTGGAAATTCCACGGATTCTATAATTCCTTCGTATACCTGTCCTTTTTTCATATATATCCTTTCTGCTGTAACTCTTTTTCTATTCTCTTATTTCAAATCATCTACTGTTCCGGTATTCTATAAAAGCTTCCATATTATCCTTTATACACGGCCTTCAGTATCGTTCCTTCCTGCTCTACCCGTACATGTTTCAGACTCTTCACATACTGGTTAAACTGGGAATATCCATAATCGCGAATTTTAAAATCTTTGTATTTCTCATACATTTTATTACCAAGTGTACTGAGTTCTACTCCTGCTTTTCCGGCTTTTTTTACGATCTGCACAACATAGCTGTCGATATTTTCCTTCAGATCCTGATCTTCTCTTAAAGTAACAGACACAATGTTGCCATGCTTTACCATCTGTATCCTTGTAAATTCTTCCAGGAATTTGGACAACATATTATATCCGTAACTACGTACATCAAAATCCGGATACAGACTTACCAATCGGCTTCCGACTTCGCCCAGTCCAGTCGGCTTGTTAATATCCTGGTTTTCAATGATCATCTTGATGATCGCATCTTCAATCTTCTCCTTGCTACGTTTGTCATGTGATGTCTCATTCTTTGTGGTTCCAGGATTCTGTTCACTCATCAGATTTTCTAAGATTGTAAATTTATCACACGCTTTTCGAAATGGCTCCGGCGTCTTATTCTCTCCCATACCGATGACCATCTTTCCACTTTCTCTTAATCTGCTTACCAGCCTTGTAAAATCGCTGTCACTGGATACGATACAGAAACCGTCGACATCATTGGTATACAAAATATCCATTGCGTCAATGATCATAGCCGAATCAGTTGAGTTCTTCCCCTGTGTATAGCTAAACTGCTGGATCGGCGTGATTGAATTCGTTAAAAGTTCATCCTTCCAGCTCGAATGCTGCGTGCTGGTCCAGTCTCCATATATTCTTTTGTATGTAATAATCCCGTATTTTGACAACTCTGTCAATATTGGTTTGATGTATTTTGCTGATACATTATCCGCATCGATCAGCAGTGCATAACACTGTTCTTCCATTCTTTCCCTCCCGTTACTTATTTATATATCTATATAACCTTGCCTTTTATTTTATATGTTCATAGATTTATATCTTCGGATTGTATTGGATTGCACTCGAGACCGCAAGAGAAAAGCAGGCCAGTCGCCTTTCTTATATCAGATCGGTTTCTAACCTGCTTCTTTCTTCACTTATTCATTCGCCCGGTTCTTATACCTGATCGTCATCATCGAAAAAGTCATCGTCGAAATCATCATCATCGAAATCGTCTTCGAAATCTTCCAGATAATCCGGGGTGAAGAAACAATATACTGCATAAGCGATTCCTGCAACTGCAGCTACAGCTCCAACTAATGCCAGGATCCAGAGTACGGTCTTGCCGTGTTTGTCCTCTTCTTTTTTATTCATCAGTTCGCTAAGCTTGGATGCTGCAATAATATCTTCTACTTTACTCATGCTTCCACGTCCTTTCCTCTGCTCTTTTGGCAAATCAATTCTGCGTTTATTATATCACTTTACATGATGTATTACTACTTATTTTTTTTAGATTTTTATTCTGAAATCTATACACATTTTTCTAATTGTATGTAATATTTTATCTGATTTCTACACTTTCTGAAGTCTGGCAAATGCTGCAAACATCTTTTTCGTTCCCGGTCCGTCAAAATCAACGGTGACTTCATAATCTCTTCCGCCTTCCGTGATCGCAGTCACGGTTCCTTCTCCGAATTTGATATGTTTCACACGGTCCCCGACTCCGTAAGGAAGCTTTCCGCCCTTCGGTGTACCGAACTGCTGTACCGGCTTCGGTGCGGTAAATGCTTTGGTCTTGAAAGCTTCTTTTGCCTGCATGAAAGAAGTCTTCACTCTTACCGGTTCGCTTTCTTCTTTCTTCTCTTTCTTTGTGGACGGTCCTGTTTCCAGAAGTTCTAACGGAATCTCTTTTAAGAAACGGGACATTTTCTTATACTGCGTCTCGCCATGCACCATACGTTTTCTTGCGCAGGTCAGAGTCAGATCTTTCTCAGCTCTTGTGATTCCCACATAGCAGAGACGTCTTTCTTCTTCCAGTTCTGCCGGATCGTCGGCTGTGATCGTCATGTAGCTTGGGAACAGACCATCTTCCATTCCTGCCAGATATACATGTGGGAATTCCAGACCTTTCGCACTGTGCAGTGTCATCAGTACTACATAATCCGTACTTTCGTCCAGACTGTCGATATCTGCCACCAACGCTACATCTTCAAGGAAACCGCTGAGTGTCGATGCCTCATTCTGTGTCTCACAGTTTTCTTCGTAAGCTGCAATCTTGTTACGGAGCTCGTCTATGTTTTCGATTCTTGATGTTGCTTCTTCACTTTCACATTCATGGATCAGCGCATCGATATAGCCAGTTTCTTTGATGACTTCTTCCATCAGTTCGGATACACTCATATCCTGTACATCATTTTTGAAATGCTCAATCATCGCAACAAATGATTCCAGTTTTGCCTGTCCTCTTCCGATGTTCGGGATCAGATCTACAGCCCGGAGTGCGTCATAGAAACTGCATTCTCTGGATGATGCATATTCCTGCACACGGTTGATACTGGTCAGTCCGATACCGCGTTTTGGAACATTTACAATTCGTCTGACAGCCAGATCGTCTCTTCCGTTATCAATCGTCTTAAGATACGCAAGAAGATCTTTGATCTCACGTCTCGCATAGAAGTTCACGCCGCCGATGACTTTATATGGAATACTGTCACGGACGAAACGTTCCTCGAACATACGGGACTGTGCATTGGTACGATAAAGTACTGCATTATCTTTGTAACTGCAGAGTTCTTTATTGACATGACGTCTGATGTCCCCGACTACATATTCTGCTTCTTCATAAGCAGAATCGAACTGGCGGAACTGGATCATATTTCCATCTTCGTTCTCTGTCCAGAGAGTTTTTTCCTTTTCTTCCATGATTGTTCCGGATCACGGCATTGGCAGCATTCAGGATATTGCCCGTAGAACGGTAATTCTGTTCCAGTTTGATCACCTTGGTATCATCAAATACATGTTCAAAATCCAGGATGTTCTTAATGTTCGCACCGCGGAATTTATAAATGGACTGGTCATCGTCGCCAACCACGCACAGGTTACGGTACTTGGATGCCAGCAGATGGATCAGTTCGAACTGTACTGTATTCGTATCCTGATACTCGTCTACCATGATATAACGGAAACGCTCCTGATAATATTCCAGTACATCTTTCTGCGTCTGGAAAAGCTGCACCGTCTTAAACAACAGATCGTCAAAATCTAACGCATTATTTGAACGGAGCTGTTTTTCATATTCTTCATATACTTCTGCAATTTTTTTACCGGCTGTAATCCCCTTCTGCACGCATTCTGTATTCCTGCGGTGTCACCAGTTCATCCTTTGCTTTGGAAATCTCTGACAGCAGTGCTCTTTCCCGGAACATCTTCGTATCAACCTGCAGAAGCTTGCAGACTTCACGCATCAGTGTCTTCTGATCATCACTGTCGTAAATCGTGAAGTTGGTATCGTATCCAAGCAGATCAATATGGCGTCTTAAGATACGCACACACATGGAATGGAAGGTACTTACCCAGATGCTTTCGGAACCGTAGCCGACTAATTTATCGACACGTTCCCTCATCTCTCCTGCTGCCTTATTCGTAAATGTGATCGCCAGAATATTCCATGGATTCACCTGCTGCTCTTCGATCAGATAAGCAATCCTGTGCGTCAGCACTCTGGTCTTCCCGGATCCCGCACCAGCAAGGATCAGAAGTGGTCCTTCGGTATGGAATACGGCTTCTCTTTGTTGTTCATTTAATGTATCGTATATACTCAATCTTATAGTTTCCTTTCTTTCCGGTTTTCTATTCTTCTTTTTTCTTTCCGGCCTGTTCTGCTTTCGTCATGGATTCATGTTCTCTTTTTACTTCTTTATAAAGAGCCGTTGATGTCCAGTTCTGGTTCTTTGCAGTAACGATTGCTTTTAGCGGAATCTGTACTTTTTCTTTTCTCATCTGGAATAATAACTTATCCAGTGTCTGATTGTCTGCCAGCAGCATGACAATCATCTCTTCTTCAAAATCTGTCATTTCTTCATTTTTTGCATTGTCTGTCCCGGAAGTTTCTTCCACAGATGCTTCTTCCGTCACTTCTTCTTTCAGTCCGGTCAGTACTCCGATTGTTTTAGAATACTCTTCTTTTTCTACATATTTTACACGAAATCCGAGAAAGCTTCCCAACATCCCGATCTTTCTGCCTTTTTTCGTGCCTTTCAGATTATAACATAACATAATTGATCTCATATGCATTCTACCTCTTTTCGAATGTCTGTTTCCATTATAGTGATTTTAGGTGTGTTCTGCAAGGCACATTTTAAATCCTTACGAATGCATGACACTACAGAAAACCTGCCCCTGGCAGCTCTTTATGAACGCATGACGATAAAAAGCTTCCTTCCGGATCATAAGATTTTTCTTATTTTCCCAAAGGAAGCTCTTTTATTTTCCTTTATTTTTTATGTTTTTATGCGCTGATTGCATTTCCCGTATACAGCTGATAATATCTGCCTTTCTCTTCGATCAGCTCATCATGTGTACCTCGCTCGATGATTCTTCCCTGCTCCAGTACCATAATGCAGTCGGAATTGCGGACCGTTGATAATCGGTGGGCAATGACAAATGTTGTTCTTCCGTGCATCAGCTTATCCATACCATCCTGTACGATCCGTTCTGTTCTGGTGTCGATGGAACTGGTCGCTTCATCGAGGATCAGTACCGGCGGATCGGCGATGGCTGCTCTCGCAATGGCAAGAAGCTGGCGCTGTCCCTGGCTTAAGTTCGCTCCGTCTCCGGTCAGCATCGTATCATAACCATCCGGAAGCCGGCGGATAAAGCTGTCGGCATTGGCAAGCTTTGCTGCTGCCACGATTTCTTCATCGGTCGCATCCAGTTTGCCAAAGCGGATATTGTCACGCACCGTTCCGGTGAATAAATGTGTATCCTGCAGAACGATTCCAAGTGAACGCCTGAGATCTGCTTTCTTGATCTTATTAATATTAATTCCATCATAGCGGATCTTACCGTCCTGAATATCGTAGAAACGGTTGATCAGATTGGTAATCGTCGTCTTACCTGCACCGGTCGAGCCGACGAAAGCAATCTTCTGTCCCGGTTTCGCATACAATTTGATATCATGCAATACAATTTTCTCATCATTATAGCCGAAATCCACGCCATTGAATACAACTTCACCTTTGACTTCCACATAATCCACACTGCCATCATTCTGATGTCTATGTTTCCATGCCCAGCGCTCGGTTCTTTCTTCACACTCTGTGAGATTTCCGTCTTCTTCTTTCGCATTGACCAGTGTTACATAGCCTTCATCCAGCTCTTCTTTTTCATCCATCAGACGGAAGATACGATCAGCCCCGGCCATTGCCATAACGATTGCATTCATCTGCATACTGATCTGATTGATCGGCATACTGAAGCTCTTATTAAATGTCAGGAAACTCGCCAGTCCTCCAAGCGTAAATCCTCCGACTTTTCCAAGTGCCAGCACACCTCCGACGATCGCACAGATTACATAACTGATATTTCCAATCTGTGCATTGATCGGTCCTAAGAAGTTGGCAAATGTATTCGCTCTGTCTGCGCTGATATATAACTCATCATTCAGTTTCTTGAAGTTCTGCATATTCTCTTCTTCATGACAGAACACCTTTACGACCTTCTGCCCGTTCATCATCTCTTCGATATAACCGTTCACAGTTCCCAGGTCTTTCTGCTGTTTTGCAAAATATGCCCCGCTCTGTCCTGCAGATTTCTTCGAACAGAATACCATGATTCCGACCATGACCATCGTTACGATAGTAAGCGGGATGCTTAAGATCAACATACTGATAAATACACTGACGATCGTAATCCCACTGTTTAAGAGCTGTGGCATACTCTGGCTGATCATCTGTCTCAATGTATCGATATCATTCGTATATACCGACATGATGTCACCATGTGCATGGGTATCAAAGTATTTGATCGGCAGCTTTTCCATATGTGAAAACAGATCATTTCTTAAGTTACGGAGTGTTCCCTGTGTCACATTTACCATCAGACGGTTATAACCGAACGTTGCAAGTACACCCAGCGCATAAAATGCTGCCACTTTGGCGATCGCATGTGCAAGCGGTGTAAAGTTCGGATTATCCGATAATAAAAATGGTGTAATATATTCGTCGATCAGGTTCTTCATGAACATCGTTCCCTGCACATTACAAAGTACGCTGACAACGATCAGTACTACGACACTGATGCAGTGGAATTTATAGTCTTTCAATACATATTTCATAAGGCGGAGGAATAATTCACCCGGATTTTTTTACCTGTGATTTCATTCCTCTCGGCTGTCTTCCCGGTCCCGGCATCTTATTTCCCCTCCTTCTCGTCAAAATCGCCGCCACCGCTGGTCTGTGATTCATAGACTTCACGGTAGATATCATTCTGTTCCAGTAATTCTTCATGTGTACCGAATCCATTGACCTTACCATCTTCCATAACGATGATACGGTCCGCATCCTGTACACTGGAGATTCTCTGTGCAATGATCAGTTTCGTCGTATCCGGAATCTCTTCACGGAATGCTCTCCGGATCTTCGCATCCGTTGCGGTATCTACCGCACTGGTACTGTCATCCAGGATCAGTACTTTGGGCTTCTTAAGTAATGCTCTTGCGATACAAAGTCTCTGCTTCTGACCTCCGGATACATTGCTTCCGCCCTGCTCGATATAGGTCTCATATCCTTTCGGGAAACGGTCGATGAACTCATCCGCACATGCAAGTTCACACGCGTGTCTGCATTCTTCCAGAGTTGCCTCCTTGTCTCCCCAGCGGAGATTATCAAGGATTGTTCCTGAAAACAGCACGTTATTCTGTAAGACTACTGATACCTGATTACGAAGCACTTCCATATCATAGTCTTTGACATTTTTGCCACCAACCAGTACTTCGCCTTTCGTCACATCGTAAAGACGGCTGATCAGGTTAACCAGACTCGTCTTGGCACTTCCGGTTCCTCCGATGATTCCGATCGTCTCACCGGAACGGATCTTCAGATCAATATCTTCCAGTACCGGTTCGTCACTGTCCTTTTTATACGCAAAGTCCACATGACGGAATTCAATACTTCCGTCTTCCACTTTCATGAACGGATGTTCCGGATTCTTAAGATCACTCGTCTCATTTAACACTTCGGAGATACGTTTCGCACTTGCCATACTCATCGTGATCATAACGAATACCATGGAAAGCATCATCAGGCTCATCAGGATATTCATACAATATGTAAGAAGACTCATCAGTTCTCCTGTCGTCAGGGAATTACTTGCGATCATCTTTGCTCCGAACCAGCTCACTAACAGGATACACGTGTATACCGCTGTCTGCATCATCGGGGCATTGAATACCAGGTTTGTCTCTGCTTTTACAAAAATGTTATAGATATTCTCACTTGCTCTTCTCAACTTGGATGTCTCCTGTTCCTCTCTTACATATGCCTTTACGACACGGATCGCAGATACATTTTCCTGTACAGACTCATTCAGGTCATCGTACTTTGGAAATGCCTGCTGGAAATATTTTGTCGCATGGCTCATGATCAGGAATAACAATATTCCAAGAATAATAACCGCTACAAGATAGATGCATGCAAGTCTTGCATTGATCGTAAATGCCATGACCATCGCACAGATCATACTTGCCGGTGCTCTGGTGAACATACGCAGAATCATCTGGTATGCATTCTGTATATTGGTTACATCTGTTGTCATTCTGGTTACAAGTCCCGCCGTGCTGAATTTATCAATATTCGCAAATGAAAATGTCTGAATATTGTTAAACATCGCCTCTCGTAAGTTTCTTGCAAATCCTGCCGATGCTTTTGCACCGTATCTTCCGCCCATCATTCCGGCGAATAATCCGATGGCCGCTGCAACGACCATGATCCCGCCGACCTTGTAAATATGCTGGATGTCCCCGGCATTGACACCTTTATCGATGATCGATGCCATCAGAAACGGGATGATCATCTCCATCAATACCTCAAGGATCATAAAGAGCGGAGTTGCAATGGATGCTGCTTTGAATTCTTTGATCTGTTTTGCTAATGTCTTAATCATTCCATTTACGCCCTTTCTGTTTCATTAATTGTTTTATAGTTACATTTATAACTCCGATTTTCCGGATTACCTGACTTCATATTTCTTCACATTCTGATTGATCCGGTCTAATACCTTATAAAAAATATGAAGTTCTTCTTCTGATATTCCTTCGGAAAGCTCTTCTTCGATATGCTCCACAATATCTTCAAAAGATTCCTGGCTTGCAATCCCTTTTTCTGTCAGGATTACCTTTTTTTAACCTGGCATCCTGTTTTACCGATTCTCTTTTTACGAATCCCTTCTTTTCCATTAATTGGATCAGATTCGTAACCGTAGATCTACCTACTGCAAATCTTTGTTCAATATCCTTCTGAAAAATATCCTGCTCCCGGTTCTCATACAGATACCGTATGATCCAGCCATGCATCATCGTCACTTCATCCACTCCGGATTTTCTGACATGTGCTGACAGATTTCTTGACAGTTTCAGATCTGTACAATGAATTTCCGGGCCAATCTTTCTGTCTTCTTCTTTCACATTACCATCCTTTCTCTATTGGTCAAAAAATGTTTGTTTTCGAATTGTTCGTTATCAAATTGTTTGCTTTCAAACATATTTTATCATCATACTTAAGAATGTCAACACTTTCCACAAATTTCAGAAAATTTTTTTCAACATTTTTTCCCTTTCTGTATTCAAAAAAAATTGCTTGCTATCTAGTTTTCAAAACTATATAATAATTACATTGAGGTGATAAGAATGACAATAGACACAAAAGATATGCTGAACAGCATTTTATCAAGCATCTCACGAATTGATTACGTGAGGCCGGATGACATTCCGAATATAGATTTGTACATGGATCAGGTTACTACCTTTATGGAAAAAGAACTGGCATCCAGTAAACGCCACGAAGATGATAAGATTCTTACCAAGACAATGATCAATAATTACGCCAAGAATAATCTTCTTCCACCACCGGTGAAGAAAAAGTATTCCAAAGAACATTTACTGGTAATGATCTTTATCTATTATTTTAAGAATTTTCTTTCTATTAAAGATATTGAAACCATGTTAACACCTATTACAGATAAATACTTCGATACCGACAAAGATTTTGATATCACTTCTATTTATAAAGAAGTATGTGAACTGGAAAAAATCACGGATTCCGGAATTCGAAAAAGAAATCATCCGTTCCTATAATACTTCCAAAAAAAGCTTTGTCGAGATCCCGGAAGATGACAGAGATTCTCTTCAGTTATTTGCATTCATCTGTAATCTGAGTTTTGATATTTACGTAAAAAAACCAGATTGTCGAAAAATTATTGGATAATTTCCCCGACCTGCTTCATTCCGAAAAGAAAAATTCAAATAAGAAAGATTCAAATAAAGACACGAAAAAAAAGAAATAGGGCACAAGGATCCTATTTCTTTTTTTTCACGTCTTTAATCTGCTTTTTTCTTCTTTGGCTTCCCCAAGTCCAATTCTTTCAAAGACCATATCATATCCGTCATTTCCATAATTCAAGGAACGATTCACACGACTGATCGTTGCTGTAGAAGCACCTGTCTTCTCTGCAATCTCAAGATAGGTTTTGTGTTCTCTTAACATCTTTGCAACTTCAAATCGCTGTGATAATGAAAGTAATTCATTAATCGTACAGATATCTTCAAAAAAGTGTATAACACTCCTCTTTATCTTCGAGGCTTAAAATTCCTTGAAACAGATAGTCAACTGCCTCTGTTCTGATTTTCTTACTCATAGCATTATCTCCTTTTGTAGCAGATTCATTACTGTTACATTTTAACACACTAAATTCATAAAATCTATAGCTTTTTTGCCATATTTTATACAAGCTTTCAATTTTTCCAGTGAAAGATTGGCAATCAGTTCCTCCGGAAAATTTGCTTTCTTCAAGATTTCTTCCGCATATGGATATTCTGCAATATCTGCATCCACATGAGAATCACTTCCGAGTACGATCATTACTCCCTGTTCTTTACACTCCTTTACCATTCTCAGACAATTCTCTTTCGTATTCTCCCTAAAGCCCTCCGGACGCAGTGACGAATTATTTACTTCCAGTAACGTTCCTGTCTTTTTTTGCTTTACTTACCAGACGTTTCATATCTACAGGAAATCTTCCGTCATCCGGATGTCCAATGATGTCAACATATGGATTTTCCATAACATTCTCATATGCGGCAGTCACATTCTCTACAGTTCTTTCATCTCTGAAACATGGAATATGAATACTTGCAATTGCGATATCAAGTGTCTTAAGTACATCTTCAGAAAGATCCACTTTACCCTCCGCATTCATAATATTCAGTTCGGTTCCTAATAAAAGTTCAATTCCAAATCTCTTTCTCGGAACAATCCTTAAATTCTGAAAATAGTATAAATGACAGGTCCCTGGCATCTCCGGTGCATGTTCCGTAATCGCAAGGCCTTTTAATCCCTTATCTGCCGCTGCTTTTGCCATTTCATTCATTGTATTATATGCATGTCCGCTTGCCAGCGTATGTGTATGAGTGTCAATCTCAACTCTCATCTTTTTAACTCCTTTCCTTTTATTTTTAGTTCTTTTATTCAGGCTTCTTTATTTTCTAATCTGTATCTGATTGTTGCTTTCATTCTTTCTAGCTTTAACGCTCTACAATTTTGCAACAGGAAATATTATACAGTATAATTTTCTTTTTTTGCCACCTATTCTATTCTGGAAATGCATATTTTCATCATTTTTTATTAAATATCAATTATTTATTCGTATTTCTAATGAATGTAAGGAGTTTTTATTATGAAAGATGTAAAACAATCGACCCGCTTAAGACCTCTGACCAATCAGGAACTGATTGATTCTTACGACTATCTTTCCGGTGCCGCCTCGTCCCAGGATTGTACCGGCCTTATTCCATCTGCCCCTCTTTCCGAAGCAGAACTTGATTCTTATGAAGAATTGTACCCGTTTCTTCCTCCTGTTCCTCCGGCTTCCGATATAAAAGACAACAACGAAGCCCCTGAAGATACATCTGATATCACCGGATAAAATCCTCTAAAATCCATTGTTTAAATTTCTTTTTTCCTTGACATGCCTCTTAATCACGACTAATCTTATAGAAGAGTTTAAAACAATGAATTATTGAGAGGTAACTGATCATGAAAAACATACTAATGATAGCAACCGGTGGTACGATTGCATCCAAAGAAGGGGATCTTGGACTGACACCGGCTGTAACAGGCGAAGAACTGGCAGCCAGCGTACCTGGTATCAAAGATATCTGTCATCTGGAAATACTTCAGCTTATGAATATCGACAGCACGAACATGCGCCCGCGCCAGTGGCTGATGATCCGCGATGCGATCATGGAAAATTATAATCATTACGACGGCTTTGTCATCCTGCATGGAACAGACACCATGGCATACACCGCCGCTGCCCTGTCTTATCTCATTCAGGACAGTGTAAAGCCGATTGTACTCACCGGTTCCCAGAAACCGATGGCCAATCCTTATACCGATGCGAAGATCAATCTGTTCCAGAGCATTCTGTATGCTGCCGACGATCTTTCCTGCAATGTCTGCATTGTATTTAACGGAAAAGTTGTCGCCGGAACACGTGGACGCAAGCAGCGCACCAGAAGTTTTGATGCCTTTGACAGTATGAACTTCCCGGAACTTGCCATCATCCGTGACAGCCGCATCATCCGTTACTATACGGAAAAACGTCCTGCTCCGCAAGATCTGAAATCTTACGCAAGTCTTAATGACCGTGTCTTTGTGCTGAAGCTGACACCGGAAGTCAAAGCTGAGATTTTTGATCTACTGAGTGGTCACTATGATGCTATCATCCTGGGAAACCTTTGGTATCGGCGGTATCCCGGAATATGATGATTCCTTTGAAAAGGCAATCTTCTCCTGGGCGGATTCCGGCAAGACGATCGCCGTCACCACACAGGTGCCGGAAGAAGGCTGTGATCTTGGTGTATATCAGGTTGGAAAAAAATTCAATAATCATAAAGGAATCCTTAAGTCCGATGATATGACGACAGAATCCATTGTTGCGAAACTGATGTGGATTCTTGGTCAGACGGATAAACAGGATGAGATTGCACGGTTATTCTATCGCGAGATCAATCACGACAGAGTCTGATTTTTTTGTTTTATGCATTATGGCGGCTATCACCGACTGGTGATAACCGCCATAATAATAACAAACTAAAATTCTACAACTACTTTATCGCTTTCTTCTCCAGCTTCCTCATGTGTTTCAGATAGATGAGTAACAACAACCCTCCGGTAAATATCCACGATGCAACATACACATTCATCAGCATCTCATATGTCGGAACCATCTTAAAGACAGTCAAAAGCCAGATTACACGGAATACCACTGTTCCAAGCACCGTAATAATTGAAGGTTCTAAAGATTTTTCCATTGTATTACCCTAAATTTTTAATAATGTTCCAACTTATCTTTTGTTTTTGATATTTTTCCTACTTATCAAAATCTACTTCGAATGTTCCTTCCGGTGTTTTCATTGTCAGAACTCCCAGATTAAAATCCTCGTCATTAATAGTAATATGATATTCAAATATCACATCATCCTCAAATTTCGAAAGCAGCAGATATGTCCCATTTTCTTTTCCGTCAATCTGATCACAGATATCATCATATACATCTGCTCCGGAAATCTGACGTGGATATCCCGATTCCTTTATTTTCTTTTCAATCAATTCATATAATTCGTTCATTTTTTTCTCCTTTGATTTTCTTTATTATGATTTATTTTTCTCTATAGTAATGCCATATATTTTCACGCCTATTGCCTTCATCCCCCCCATCTTTGCAGGTTCCTGCCATCTCATACCCCATTGATTCATAATACTGATTAAGAAATGGATTGTCGATGGAGCAGTCCAGGCGCACTCTTTCTTTGTGATCATTTACTGCCAGTGCTTCGACAGCTTTTATGATTTCTCTTCCAGCCCCTTTTTCAGTCAGGTCGGTTACAAAATTGTGCAGATAACCATTGTTGTTCCACTGATCGATTCCTTTTTTCGTTCATCCACTGAATCCGCTTCAGATACAGACTGAATATTTCTTCTACCTCTGTCTGATCTGCCTTCTTTAATACATACTTCATCTTTAAATCACCTTATACCTTAACCATCTTCTGCTATGGAATCTCCATGTAAATATTACTGCACGCACTGTCCAGTCGGCAAACATACCGATCCAGACGCCCATCGGTCCAAATCCCAGAAATCGGATCAGTATCACGCACAGACAAAATCGGCACAGCCACATGACCAGACACGACGTGATCATAGAAAATTTTACGTCTCCCGCCGCACGAAGTCCGTATGCCGGAACAAATGCCAGCGTCCATACAATCGGCTTCACAAGCGTAATCCAGGTTAGCATATGGAAACACATCTTTGCACTTGCAGGCTCCATGCCGCCAAGAACTGTCACAAGCCTGGTCAATGCAAATACCAGCAGGCAGCTTACAATGATTGCCACTTCTGCGATCACACTTAAATTTTTTTATGTAATAGACCGCCTCGTCTTTTCTGTCCGCTCCCATACACTGACCTACAATTGTCATCAACCCTACGCCAACTCCGATTGCCGCCATTCCATTCAGATTCTCCAGAATATTTGTCATTGCCTGGGCTGCGATTGCAGTTGTACCTAATGTTGATACGGTAGACTGTATTGCCAGCTTTCCAAGCTGGAACATACTGTTTTCCACACCGGACGGAATTCCAATCCCGAGTATTCTCCGGATCATCGCCCAGTCCGGACGGATTTTCAGGTAATCTCTTACCACAATTGGCTGCCGGTCTTTTCTTAATTGAATCAATACTACCACTGCACAGAATATACGGGAGACCAGTGTAGAAATTGCCGCACCCGCAACTCCCATATGGAAAATCCAGATCATAATTGCATTTCCAACAATATTCATCGCATTCGATATCATGGAAATGAGCATTGGACCCTTCGTATTCTCCTGCGCGCGAAAAATGGATGCCGCCGAATCATATGCCGCTATGAACGGAAATGAAATAGCTGTATAAAAGAAATATGTCTCTGAGGCTCTCATAACGTCAGCTTCTACTGAACCAAAAATCAGGCGCAAAAGCGGTTTCTTAAATCCCAGACATAACACACTGACTGCGATCGAGATGGCCGTGATGATGAATAACACCTGTCTTGCAGATTCATTCGCCATCTTTTTATTCTGTTGTCCGATATACTGTGAACAGACAATTGCTCCTCCTGCTGCCAGTGCCGAAAATGCCTGTATCACAAGAATATTGATAGAGTCCACCAGCGATACTGCCGAGATAGCTGCAGATCCAATATTACTTACCATCATCGTATCTGCCGTTCCCATAATTGAATTCAATAACTGTTCCAGAACGACCGGTATCAGAATACCGGCGATCATTTTATTTGAAAACATATGCTGTTGTTTCACTTTTTCTGCTCCATAATATGAATGATTTCTTTATCCGTCTGCGCCATCCCCTGATTACCGATCTGTGCCATATGACGGATACAGTCTTCCGGTGTCTCTGCACAGATACCGTCACTCACACGAAGCGGCGCATCATGAACGGCCGTCAGCGCACAAAGCAGGGCTGCCGATGATCCTGTTGCAACCTTCATTGCACAGCCGACCTTTCCGCCGTCACAGATCATTCCCGTTACCGTCCCGGACATATTTCGCACCGCATACCCAAGCTGTTCGTCACTGCCTCCCAGCAGGTAAGCAATTCCTACGGATGCAGCCGTTGATGATGCCATGACACAGGAGCACATCGGTGACAGCTTTCCTATATAAGCATTGATATAACGGTTCACCAAGTGAGCAATTGCAAGCGCACGCACCTTTTTCTCCATTGACACTCCCAATGCGTCTGCTGCTTCACTGACCGGCAGGATCACTACCAGACCTTTTGTTCCCGCACCGGAACTGCTCATCGTCGGCAGCGGACAGCCGTCCAGACGGCTCTCGGCTGCCGAACTTACTTTCAGCATAATTCTGGTCAGCAGGTCATTCTTCAACACCTCTGAACCTTTTTCACTCCGAAGCGTATCTGCAATTCCTACTCCGACTTTCTTATCTTTGGAATAAGCTGCCAGTCTTTCATTCATTTCCACTCCATCCATCAGGAAATGTAATTCTTCCTCTGAAGCTGTATCTGCAACCTGGCGGATCTGTGCAATTGTCATCTGTTTCAACGTCTCAATCAGAGCATTATCTGATGCCTGTCCGTTTTCCTGATTTTTTTCATATATAATCTTTCCATTTTTCTCCAGATATACAAGATTCGTATGTGTTCCTCTGATGACCGATGTGATCATATCTGCTTCTGTCTTAATCTTACATTTCACATACAATCCCTGCTCCTGCTCTTTAATCTTCACGGATACAGAAGCCATACCGCACAGTTCTTTCATCTGTTCCAGAATTTCCGGTGTGATATCTTCCAGAAGTTCCAGCCCTTTTTCCGGATTCTTAAGATATGCTCCCAGTGCTGCTGCATATGGAAGTCCTACATAATCACAGCCTGGGATTCCTGCCGACATTCCATTTTTATAGATTCCTGCATTTACTTCCACTTCTATCGAGCGGATCTTATTTTCCGTCATTTTTCCTGCATTTGCTGCGCACAGTGCTACACATACCGGTTCCGTGCAGCCAAGTGCCGGAACTACGTCATTTCTTTAAAAGTGTAATCATTTCTTCTTTTTTTACAATCTCTTCCCAAACTTTTTATTTCGACCAGGTTGGTTCTTCCTCTCCTGTATAGGCAAATCTGCCGTCATTCTTTTCTTCCAGTGCTTTGATCATATGATAGGTATATTCATTATATGGTGTTGGAATCCCCAGTTCTTTTCCCATACGCATCAGCGCTCCGGAGAACATATCGATCTCCGTATGACGTCCTGCATCCAGATCCTGTAATGTGGAATAACGGGCCATTGGCGGAACCGCACTTCCCCGTCCGGACATTCTGTCCGCTTTACTGATGTCAATTCCTTTCGCTTCTGCAATTGCTTCCAGTTCTTTTTTCAAACCATTCTGAATTGCTTTCATATGTTCACTGTCCCGGTAACAGCCAACACCTGCTCCCAGGATTGCCTGTGGCAGATTATTGCAGACATTCAGACGGAATTTACACCACACTTCTTCTATTGCATATTCCGTTGAGCGGTAATGGATTCCCGTACCGGCAAACAGTTCTTTCACCGCCTTTACCCTTTCACTTTCGTATGGGGCTTCATATTCACCGAAGATAATCCCAAGTGTTGTCTCCGGATCGAAATGATATCCGTCCGCTTCTCTGTGCGACGCTACTTTAATCACAGCCGGAAGAATGTGTGACTTTCCAATCTGTTCTGCGATGATCTCTTCGCTGTCCACGCCATTCATCAGGCTCATTACACTGGTATCTTTTCCAACTATTTTTCGGATGCTTTCCAATGCTCCCGGTAATGCACCGTATTTTAACGAAACGATCAGGAAATCCACATTTTCTGCTTCCTCTGGTGTCCACACCTCCGGATGATAGACCTTTCCGTTGATCGCACAGCCCTGACGGCTCAGTCTTTCCTTTCTCTCTCCTTCGGCGATCACACCAAGCTTTATATCTTCACGGTTCGCAAGTCCCCAGATCACATAGGAACCTACCGCACCTGCACCTAATACTGCAACTGATGTTATCTTCATGATTCTTGTCCTTTCATGTTCTGTCTCTGTTAATCCTCAGAATCGTCCGCCAGCAACTTCTCTTGCATACTTTTGTATCTACATGACCTGCCACTGGCAGCTCCTTACGAACACATGGCGATACCAAAAAAATGGCTGCAATCAGTTCCCTGACTGCAACCATTTTATCACATTTTTTATACTTCGGTAGGATTATTTCAATTTCCCGTATTCTTCATCGGATACTGCCTCGCACCATTCATTGGAAGTCTCTTCTCCCGGAACTTCTACTGCCCATGCCTTCGGCCATCCTGCATAGAATCCCACGTGTGTGATCACTGCTGCGATCTCTTTCTGTGTCACTCCGTGATCTTTGGCGTTCTGAAGATGGAATTTCAGGGAAGAATCTTCTTTCAATGCTTTCTTTGTTATCCCTGCTGTCCATTCGCCTGACGGATCATATCTTCCACAACGATATCAAAGATTTCTCCAACAGAATTGCAATACTCCAGTATCTTCCACGGCTCATTCGTATGGAAATGAATCTTCACCAGATCTTCATCACCTGCTGCAATCAGACTGTTACCTTCAAAATGTTCTGTAATATAATCTGCGATATCATCTTCATCCAGATCTTCGTCTCTTCTCTCGATCAGTAACTGTGTATCGTAACGATATGCGAACTGATCATCTTCTGCATCAATTGATTGAACTCCCATCTTTCTTATCCTCCGTTATCATTCCAAAATTCTTTACATCGGTGTTCCTACTTCGATCAGATTGCCATCCGGATCATAGAAACGGACCACCTTCTGCCCCCAGCTGTGTGTCATCAGCCGGTTGACATACCTAATATTAGGATACAACTTTTCAAGCTTTCTGGCAAATGCTTCGATATCCGGTTCTTCGAAATATAACTCACTGGCATGATTTTCCGGAATAATATCCTTATTCAGAACTTCTTTCCATATCTTTTCGTCCTGAAGTACCAGGCCTTCCGTTAATATCACATTGCCGTCATTGTCAAGAATTGTATTCAGTCCGAACAGGTCATGATAGAATTGTTTGGAATGTTCGATATCTTTTACAACAATTAATATATTTTTTAATCGCATTTCTTTTCTCCATTATGCATTGACTTTTCCCGGATTTCATTTTCCCTGAGCTTTATTTTATCCAGACTTTATTTTCCCTGCTCTGCCAGATATTCTTCTGTCAAAGCTACGGCATCTGCGATACACTGTGGACAACTGCAGAGAACTTTTCCTGTCTCCACACCTTTTAACTCCCGGCAGATGCAGGAACCATTTTTCTCTTTGAATTTTTCTACTTTGCTTCGGATCTTCTTATATGTATCCCCTTTGGTTCTGGATCCTTCTTCTGTGCCTCCCTGACTGTTATCAAGGCCGATGATCATTGCCATTCCAGACAATGCACCACACATCTCCATCACGCCCATACCCAGACCAAAACCTTCTGCGATACGAAACATATCGTCTTCACTGATTCCGAATTCTTTGCAAAATGTACAGGCTACTGCCTGGGCGCAGTTGCATCCTCTCTGGTGTAATTCTGCTGCATGTTCTGCTTTTGTATTCATATTAGTCTACTCTCCTTTTGGTTATATATTTTTACTTTTTATTTCATTTTTAGTTAATTCTTATCTATCTCCGTTTCCGATCTTAATCAGATTATTCATGCTTGCCGCTTCCAATGTATTTAATTGTTGTACCGTTAACTGTCGTAATAATTTCATCCGTTCTTTCTGATTCTTATGCTGATTAATCAAAATAGCATTATAACTCTCCTAATTTGCTAGTACCAACCTTTCCCCATTGCCCCTCCTGTTATAATATCGCATACTTTATTAAACCAAATTACTATTATTTAATATATTTTAACATAAAACTATACACAATTGCAATTATTAGTTAATAGCAAAAAGTAAAATCAATACCCCCAACACCTTTCATTGACTTTTCCAGATACTCAGATTACCAAAAAGAAGCCAGATTTCTCCGACTTCCTTTCAAACTACGATTTCTATATATTCTTATTTCATAATCAGATTCAACACACCTGTTGACTGCAGGAATAAAATCATCATAATGACTGGCATAATATAACGCATCATCACATTATATAACGTTTTTACGCTTGAAATTTTTCGCCATTCAGTTCCATTTCCTCCGCAATCCATGACGGTTTCATGATCCAGCCGATCAAAATTGCTGATAACAGTGAGATAAACGGCATCATAAAGCTGTTACTGATATAGTCCATGATATCCAGAAGCTGTCCCGTACTTCCGTTTGGAAGTGCAACTTCTACATAGAAGACGCTGTATCCAAGTGCGATCACTGCTGTTGCGATCAGGTAGATCACCGATAACACTCTGGTCGTCTTCTTACGCTCTGTGTGGAATAATTCCATACAGTTTGCGGTAATGGATTCCAGTACCGAGATGCAAGATGTTAACGCCGCAAATCCTGCCAGCACGAAGAACAGAATTCCGATGATTCTTCCTACCGCTCCCATACAATAGAATACTTTCGGCAATGAGACAAACATCAGTCCCGGGCCTGCTGACATACCATCCAGTCCGGAGAATACGAATACTGCCGGAATGATCATAACACCGGCAAGGAATGCAACTCCTGTATCCATAATTTCAATCTGCGATACCGCTTTGTTCAGATCTACATCTTTCTTTACATAAGATCCATATGTAATCATAATTCCCATAGATACACTCAGTGAAAAGAACAACTGACTCATTGCATCCAGTGTGATCTGAAGGAAACGTCCAATCGTGATTCCTGTCAGATCCGGTTTCATATACACCTTCAGTCCCTGTAATCCTGTACGGACCGTTCCGTCATCCAACGTAGTCTTTAATGTAAGTGAGAAAATTGCGATTCCAATTACCATGATCAACAGAACCGGCATGATAAATTTGGAAACTCGTTCAATTCCCTTTTCTACTCCGTTATATACGATCAGTGCAGTCAGGAACATAAAGATCAGTCCATACCATACGGAAGACGGAGAAGAGATAAATGAAGTAAAGCAGTTATCTGCTACTGCCTGCTTTCCTGAACTTGTAAGATAGATCACGATATATCTTAAGATCCATCCACCAATCACCGCGTAATAAGTCATGATCAATACCGGAACCAGGAATGTGATCACTCCAAGAAATTTCCATTTTTTTCTCATTGATTCATAGGCATAGATTGCGCTTTTTCCCGTCTTGCGGCCAATTGCTATATCTGTAGTCAGTAACACAAAACCAACCGTCAATACCAGCACAAGATAGATGATCAGGAAAAGTCCACCCCCGTCTTTTGCTGCCAGATATGGAAAACGCCAGAGGTTTCCCACGCCGACTGCGCTTCCGGCTGCTGCAAATACGAAGCCAATCTGCCCGCTAAAGCTATTTTTTTGTTTCATACTCTTTTTTCCTCTCATTTTTTCGTTAATACTTCAATATTTTACCACTAATTCATAGAAAATAAAACAAAAAAGACCAGTGGAGACGTGAAAAAGTAGCTTTTTTTTCTGTCCCCACTGGTCTTTCTGCTATCTACAGGCTCCAGTCTGCTGCCATTAGCTGTGTCTTCGCATAATCCGGTGCAACACGAAGTACTTCTTTGATCAGTCTCCATATAAAGTAAAATGGAACAAGTGCGACGAATGCACTGATTGCCGCAAGTATCCACGAAGCAACTGCCAGATACTTGTAGTTTCCGGCAAACTCAAACAGCCGTTGAATGGATGACGGTTTTTTCTCTGTTTTTTCCGCCATAGAACTTCACTCCTTTATCTCATTTCATCATAATTATAACGTAATATAACTGCTGTTACGTTCAGTAAGTCAGAAGTATCTTTTGTGAGTTTTATCTAACCACAGGTAAAAATAATTGACTGCCAGTTACCTGTGCCTTCTATCACCATTTTTCAGCAGATGCACAGTAACACTATAGCAGTCTGTTTATTTTCTTTTTTAAGACCAATGATTCACAGCCTTCTTTGTATATAATGTCCCATCCGGCGCTGTGATATTTTTCCAGCATGACCACATATTCTTCAGCCTCTTCTTTGGACATATCGTGCCTTACCACTTCGAAAAAGCTTTCAAATAATGCCTTATTCATAATGTGCATGAAGTTTTTCGTAACCGGCTTTCCTCCTTTAAAATGAAGTCCGGTCGCTTCCATGAACTTATATGTATATTCTGTCTCGATATCCACCAGATGTTCTACAAAGTTCTGGAATTTCGTCCCATAGGAACCATTTACCAGAAGTTTGAACTCTTCGAAATGCTCATACATATATTCCACAAACATCTCCATACCCTGCTGTGCGAAATCATCTAACTGTTTTGCCTGCTTATCCGGGTCTGTCGCATGGAATCTCTCCTGCACACTTACAAACTTCTCTGTAAATTCTCTCGCTACCGGTTCTACGATAGCGGGAAATAATCCTGTCTATTGATATATTTTCTCGATTTTCCATCACCGTTTTCTTCTTTCCGAATATACTATAAACCATAGAATATATTTCACTGGGAGGATCTTATGAAAAAGCGTATCACTGCACTTCTTTTACTCCTTACACTATCTGTCACTTCACATTTTTGCATGTACATCTGCTGACAAATCGGAATCCGCATCAGACAAAACAGCAAAAACTTCAAAATCCACAAGTACTAAAAAACAGGAACTGACTCCTGTTACATTAAATGAAGTAGCACACTCCATCTTCTATGCTCCGATGTATGTGGCAATCGAAAAGGGATATTTTGCCAACGAAGGAATCGACCTTTCTCTCGTGACTGGTTTCGGAGCCGACAAAACTATGACGGCCGTCCTCTCCGGAACTGCCGACATCGGCTTTATGGGTTCGGAAGCTTCTATCTACACATATAACGAGGGGGCGAATGATTATGTTGTAAACTTTGCCCAGCTCACCCAGCGCGCCGGGAACTTCCTGGTTGCCAGGGAAGATATTAAGGATTTCAAATGGGAAGATCTGAAAGGCAAGAAGGTCATCGGCGGTAGAAAAGGCGGCATGCCTGAAATGGTATTTGAGTATATCTTAAACCAGAACCATATCGATCCGGCTACAGATCTCACCATCGACCAGAATATTGATTTCGGTTCTACTGCGGCTGCCTTCGCAGAAGACAAATCCGATTACGACTTCACCGTAGAATTCGAACCTGGTGCAACCAATCTTGAAAAACAGGGTAAGGGATACGTTGTCGCCTCTCTTGGAACGGACAGCGGCTATGTTCCGTACACTGCTTTCTCTGCAAAGAAGAGTTACATCAACAAACATCCGGAAGTCGTCCAGGGATTCACCAATGCACTGCAAAAAGGTATGGACTACGTGGCATCCCACACACCGGAAGACATTGCCCAGGCAATCGCTCCTCAGTTCAAAGAGACCACACTGGATACGATCACAACCATCATTTCCCGCTATTATGAGCAGGATACATGGAAAAAAGATCTGATCTTCCGGCAGGAAAGCTTTGATCTTCTTCAGGATATCTTAGAAGAAGCAGGCGAGCTTAAGGAACGCGCACCTTACAAGGATCTCGTAACTACTACTTATGCAGAAAAGGCAGCAAAAACAAGCAACGATACCCAGAAAACCAATTAACTCTATACTCCGATATCTACAAAACCGGCAACTTCTCTTGCTTACTATGGTATAAAAATAATGCTGCAAACATTTTCTTCGTTCTGCAGCATTATTTTTAAATTATCATATATTCGTAAGAACCTGCTATCAGCAGTTTTCTTTTTCTTCCTATATTCGCCTATGCCAGCTCCGCATCCAAGTGCTCTTTCACATAACCGCTGACTTTATCTCTCGGAATCTCCATCACCACTGCCAGTTCTCCATACAGGAACTTCTCGGCGCTGGACATATATCTCTCATCAACGTTGATCGTCTTTTTTTCCCGCCAGTAATCTCTTCTTATTTCTTCCATATGAAGTCTTGATCAGTGAGATCCACTCCCGGCACTGATTGTGTAACAATGCGTTCTTGTACATTCCTTCCCGCTGTTTTTCATTTGTCACACCAATGATATCGATCTTTGGCATCTCTTTGATCAGATTCTCCGCCTCTTCTTTTGTGATCAGTTTTCTGATCTGATCCCGCTTATTATCGACTGGTGTGTATACCGTTCCACCTGCATCATATACCGGTTTTAACGTATAATACTCTTTGTCCGAACTGCCCATGTCAATCTTGCCAATATTTACTACTTCGCAGACGCCCTCCTTATAATGCGCCACATAATCTCCTATTTTGAACATTTCTGCCTCCTGTTCTAACACTTCTCTCATGGTAACCTGCAGATGTATGACAACGCTAAAAGAGCGCACAATCCGAAGTTATATCGAACTGCACGCCATCTTTTCTGGTATCGTATTATGAAATTTGTAAACGCGCTGACATAAACTCTTGATATACCTATTATATCACAACCATTTCACGGATGTAAGATTTTTTTAAGAATTTCTCTCAAAATCAACCCTGCACCGCACAAAGCCACCAATATTTTCCTTTCTATCAGTATCAGCCAACGTGGAATTTTTTATGCATTTCTTCTTTAAATTCTTTTCGTTTGAATAAAATTAATCCGATCAACAGCAGAAAACTGCACCCGATACAGATAACCGATGGAGTCCTGTAATGGATTACTCCTGTCACTAAAAGAATCAATGGAAGAATCATCGAATAGACAGCGGCCATCACATAATAGATCATATATTCTCTCGGTGACAGGGAACGTATTCTTGATATGATCAACATTACAACCTGGATCAGCAGGCAGATATCCGGAATTCCGATATTCACAGACCAGCCTCTCCATCCGGTTCCGAGATCCCACAATACACAGATCCCTGACATGATCAGAAGCTGCCATGCCGCATTCTTCAGCAGATTGAACCGTTTCACATAACCGACTGCCATCGTAAGCCACATCGTCACACACCCGGCTGCCACGAACACCGACCAGTGCACGCCGGGCGATATAATGATATCCGTCATCATACTGATCACGATCGCTGCAATACAGCAAAATGTAAAGATCTGTAATACTTTCTTTCCTTCATAATTTGGTCTTGCATCCTCCGGGAAATCCGGTTCTGCCACTTTGACCGAAGCCCCCAGTTCCTTCAATATCCGGTAGAAATTCCGCTGGATATTCGTGCTGTCGTATCTCGATGTAAAGCCAAGTGATAATGTATCTTGAAAAGAACAGATACATAATTCTGTCCGGTTCGTACTTGTATACACGCCAAACTTTTTCAATATATTGCGCATAATCTTCCGGCATCTTTACCACACTCATGTTCGAAAGCACGGCGGTTACTTCCTGCTCCGCCATCTTGGCACCCGCACGGATACAGCGGTTTTTTCAGTTCCAGCGGTGCCCATTTTAAGATCTTATGCTTTTCTATTGCAATCAGTTCATTCATCCGTCCTGCCATATGCTCTTTGGACAGATTCTCCTGAAAATATAACTTTACTGCCTCCAGTACATCTTCAAAAGAATCTTTTCCCTCTCCGAACTGATACCCCGGCTCTATATAACCGAAGAAATTCAACATCGAATCCGATGGAAAAATCTTTCTTAAATTCACCGGAACCATCAGGATAACCGGCTTCTTCTCCTGCATCCGGCTCATTTCTTCATGGATTGCACAGATAAATGCAGCCGTCAGGAGCACCGACATGGAGACTTTCT
>ENA-OQBL01000296-OQBL01000296.1-human-gut-metagenome-genome-assembly--contig:-NODE-296-length-28020-cov-5.002259_pt1 | contig 28020 bp, 33 predicted proteins | sample MGYA00242747_ERZ504553 | MGnify/ENA primary metagenome ERZ504553 (study PRJEB26092, sample SAMD00036240) | human gut metagenome | host: Homo sapiens | study: EMG produced TPA metagenomics assembly of...
TGTTCGCCCATTAAAGCGGTACGCGAGCTGGGTTCAGAACGTCGTGAGACAGTTCGGTCCCTATCCGGCGTGGGCGTAGGATATCTGAGAGGAGCTGTCCTTAGTACGAGAGGACCGGGATGGACGGGCCGCTGGTGCATCGGTTAGACTGCCAAGTCTACGGCCGAGTAGCCAAGCCCGGAAGGGATAAACGCTGAAGGCATCTAAGCGTGAAGCCCCCCTTAAGATGAGATATCCCATTCGAAAGAAGTAAACCCCCTTGAAGACGACGAGGTAGATAGGGCAGAGGTGGAAGTGCAGCAATGCATGGAGCTGACTGTTACTAATCGGGTGAGGGCTTGACCAAGAATCGCAGGAAGAATGAATCTCAAGGAAATGTCAACATGTATGTAGTTTTGAAGGTGCAAACCTTTATTCCTCCTTAGCTCAGTCGGTAGAGCATGCGGCTGTTAACCGCAGTGTCGTTGGTTCGAGTCCAACAGGGGGAGTTTTCGGAAACATGAAGTCCGATATCAAATTCAATTTTCTACCAGGCTCCATGGTCAAGCGGTTAAGACACCGCCCTTTCACGGCGGTAACAGGGGTTCAAATCCCCTTGGAGTCATTATGTAAGATTTCTTACATATAATAAAAAGTGAATATGGTGCCATAGCCAAGTGGTAAGGCAAAGGTCTGCAACACCTCTATCCCCGGTTCAAATCCGGGTGGCACCTCTTGAAAAGCCCAGGAAATCAAGGTTTTCTAGGCTTTTCTTTTTTCAGAATCCTATAATTCTGTCTAAAAAAATGAGTATGTGTGATTTTAATGCCACGCCGTCCTAAAAAGGGCACGATAGAAGATTGACCTAATTTTTCTAATCGATCCAGACTGGTTTGTTTGAATTTGCCAGCTTCAACCATGAGACTTTTGCGGAATAAGTATTTGTTCGCATAGTCCTGTATTTTGATGTTTGAAGTAATTGCGTCTTGTATTGCGACTTTTATCTTCCAGTCATCTAATAATGCTTTCGCTTCTCCTTTGGTAGGAGCATTAAACTCTTTGTCCGGTAGCCATTTTTTTCTATATCGGGCACAGTCCATCCTCCTCTCTTATTTGGAAATAGTGATCCATCCCCTTTGGATCTTCTTTTTTGTTGTGTACCTTTCGTTGTTCTCGCCATGAATAGTTCTAATGAGATATTCATGCCAAATCAGGTATAAGCTCTATTTTAATATAGCCAAGCCTGATTGACAATAACTTTCTAAAGGGGCTAAAAGAATATTTGTTTTCCTATGTTTTTCTTGAGAAACTCCTGAATAGAAGCTGGTGAAGTAAAATATTGCCGCCCAACTTTTGTAACTGGAAGAATTCCACTGTCAAGAAGTTCCCTAGTTTTTGTTTTTCCAATGCCGAGCATGGATGCTATCTCCTGAACGGAGTATGCTTTAAAGAGATTGTCTGTTTCACTCAATATAATCACCTCTATAAATTAGATTAATGAAAGAGTAGACATATCAGGAAACCGTTTCCTATGCCATGTTTCATGCACGTATGAGGTGTTACTATGTAATCATCAAGCTGCAGGCGTGCATTCATGCGACACTATCTGCAGCACCTATATACATTTCCTGATAAGGTATAAAATTATTAAGGTACAATAGCGTAAGACTTGGTTTTGTCTTAACAATTTCATTAAGTAATTAACTGAGATTTTTTCAGATTGAACAGATTATGTACTTTTTATTAAAAATTTTTCTGTAAACTTGAAAAAAGAGAGGTGGGATACGTGATATTTCAATATTTTAATTGAAGTCATATATGCAAAGCAGAGTATTTAAGAACATACAATATATTGTGCATGAAGATTGACATATACTATATCATGTGCTACTATACTGCTATAGTTAATTTTATGCGCACCCATAGGGGGAGTTTTGGATTTGTATAAATCCGAAGACTCAAGGAGAGCAGTAAGGCTGCTTATTCCGCATAAGTTGTTTATGATTGTATAAAGTGTCACTATCTGTCCTTATGGGGCAATAGCGGCACTTTTGTTTTTTCGGTAATATTATCAGGGATATGAGAATTGGATAGCGAAGGAATAATTCACTTTTCATTCATTTTTTTATGCCCTAATGAAAGGCAGGATTGCCACAATCAGCTTTGGCTGTTTATGTGCTGTGGAAGAAAGGAGGAACCATAGAGTGTATGATATGTCAGGCTTTAGCTACGATATCACAGATGTCGTGCATTTACTGCAGCTTAGAGTACGGCATAAAAATTCTTCGTCAATGGATGTGAATTGTCCATTTTGTGGAGAAACAAAAGGGAAAATGAATGTTAATCTTCAGAAAAATGTGTTCCGGTGTAATCGGTGTGATGCTTCCGGCGGAATGCTGGAATTACACGGAAGACTGCATGGTGTTTCCAGTGCAGAGGCAAACCGACAGATCCGGGAAGCTCTGGGAAAGGGGGAATACCGGACGGATTATCAGGTGGTTCATGCAGAATTATTTTTCAAAACAGGAGAATGTTCAAGTGGAAGAAGAAACAGAGGAAGATGTAATAGAGAAACAGAAGATATCTGAATTTGTCCTTGCACCTGAAGTTGCCAAAAGCGTTAGAGATGCAATGAGTGCATTTAGAAATAGATAGAAAATAAAAAAGAAGCATCGGATTTTTGAGTGCTTCTTTTTTGTTGCACATTTATGCCAGTTCACAGGAACCTCACAGATTCCGCACAGGTTTCTCACAGATTTCATCCGTATAATCAAAAATCAGATATTGTCAGAAAAAAGCTTAATTGAGTGTATCCTTTTCTTTCAATGCAGAAAGAAGCCCACGCAAGGTGCGTAGGGCAATTTGCCGCTCGTCTTCAGAGCAGTTTTGCAGTTCTTTCATAATCTGATAGGTAGTAGTGTCCGGTTCTTTTCGCTCATCCTGAACAGCTGCATCAATTGAAATATCCAGAAATTGAGCAATCGGGATTAAAGTTGCAAGTTCCGGATTGCCATTACAGGTTTCAATATCCGAAATGGTCCGGGTGGACACACCGGCTTGTTCTGCAAGTTTTGCTTGTGACAGACCACGCCTTTCTCGTTCACTTCTTACCATATAGCCTAATTTTTTCTTGACGGTATCCATCAGCATCCGCATTACCTCACTTATTGTTTTATTTTATCGTAGATTGATAGTAAGAGAAACGCATTATAGTGCATGAAGATACGCAATATAATGTGGATTGCGGGGCAGGAGAACCTACAAAGGAGGAGCATCCATGCTGCAAAGGAAAGACAGGGTATTTGTGTAATGATTCGTCAAAAAAATCTTGTTTTTGCAGGGGTGCCAAAAGGGTTATTTATATGCAGTATATGCGTTAATCTATAAAGCTACTGTGCAGGATGATGCATGGAATAAGAATGATGTCGAGCCAGAAGAAATGTGGTTCGGCGTTTTCTTTTACCAAAATAAAAATATCCTTCACAGATGCAGATCTCCACCTCTGAAATTTGGAAACTTATTGATTTCAAATTTCGGAGGTAGAAAATGAAAGAAGAACAAAAATATAATGGATCTAAAACAAGAAATTATTTCACTGCTTACTTGCTGGCATCTATAAGGGGAAAAAGACTTCGGTATCTGGAAAAGCAGCAGAAAATATTATTTGCAGAGGAAAATCTGGAAGATAAAGAATATACAGATGCGGATATTTCTCCAGAGGAAAGGCTGGAATTGGAGCAGAAAGAACAACTGCTTATGGAAGAAGCACAGGGGATATATCCAGAGTGGAACGAAATGACGGATATAAGCCTTATAGAAGCCATGTTTTCTTTGCAGGAAGAAGAACGGAAGCTTATTTATCAGCATGTCTTTGAGGAGCGTACTTTTAAGGAGATGAGCATCTTAAATCAGATGACGGAAGAACGCTGTAAAGGTGCGTATTATTGGGCTATCCGCAAAATACGAAAGAGAATGGGAGGAAAGAAATCATGAATTTTAAAGAATTGTTATATCGGGCAAGACAAGGGGATGAAGATGCTATTCTGGAAATATTTGAAATGTACCGACCACTCTTGATTAAAAATGCCTTGGTAGATGGAATCTTTGATGAAGATCTGTACCAGGAATTGACAGCAGAATTGTTGAAGTGCATACGGTATTTTAGGGATGTAGAATAGAATTATAGGAGGTGTAGCGGTATAATCCATACACCTCCCTAGCATATTCTGCCATTTTTAGTAAATGGATTACATAATTATAATTGCCAATTAGGCAATAAAAAACGCAATTGAAACAAGAATACTAGACGGGATAAACTAAACTCCCCTAATATAGTAAAAAATAGTAGGAGGAAATTTCGATGGAGATGAACCAAAAAGAATGTGGAATAGTGTGCAAAGAAAATGGTACGGAGCAAATAGAAAAAGTAACAGAGGAAGAATGGAAATTATTAAAACAATATAGAAATTTGTGTGAAGAAAATAAATTAACCATCAACATTTTGATCCAGCGATTATTAGCACACGAGAAAGGCAGGGAATAAGTTGATTAAAGTGGCATTATGTGATGATATTATTGACTATAATAAAAAAATGGAGAGTTATATCGAAAAATATGGAAATGAAAATCATGTAGAAGTCAAAATTACTTCGTATGGAAGTGGCAGTCAGTTATTATTGAATTATCAGAAACGAAAGTTTGATGTTATATTTTTGGATGTGTCTATGCCTGAAATGGATGGATTTGAAACAGCAGAGGAGATTCGGAAGAGTGATACTGATGTTTCAATCGTTTTTTGTACTTCTTATTATACAATCACTAATGCAGGGAAAGGCTTTGAAGTTGCGGCAGAAGATTTTTTATCAAAACCTTTACTGTATAGAAAAGTTGAGAATATCTTAAACAAAATATATAAAAAGAAATTGTTGAATGCAGAGGAAAAATTATTTTTGAAATGTCACGATGGATTGATTACGCTGCAACTTTCCGATATAATCTATATACAAACAGAAAACAAGCTGTTGATCTTACATACAATTCATGGAGATGTGCAAAGTAGCCAAAGAATGAGTGAACTGGAGAAGCGTTTAAGCAAAAAGCAATTTTTTCGCTGTCATAATAGTTATATGGTCAATTTTGATTATGTTGAAGGGGTTAAGAAAGATAGTGTGTTAATCAAAGATAAAGTTCAGAAGTTAAAGACTATTCCAATAAGTAAATATAAGAAAGAAGAGTTCATGAGAGCATTAGCTAGATATGTGGGAAAATGGGAAAACTGAAAATCTATGTCAAAAATATGTTGATTTATACAAAGAATATTGTTGTATGGAAAAAATTGGATTATAGTCCTCATATACTAAACAGAAAGGAGAAAAAACATGGTTAATACTGAAACAACAGAAGAGTTCGTAAAAGAACTGGATTTAACAGAGGAAGAAATAGAAAGTTATACCGGATGTTCTGAAAGAACGCAGAGATGTTTAACTGATTGCCCATGGCCATTTCCAGGGGCATACATTAATGAAGCTAGTTAAAACAAAGAACCGTGTAGCCTATCGGATATGATAGTCTGTGCGGTTTCTTTTTTTGGAGGAAAGTATATGTATACAATTACTTTAGAAGTAAACCAAATATGTAATTTACGCTGTACATATTGTTATCTTGGAAGAAAGACAAACCAAAAGATGTCCGAACAGATAGCATACAAAGGATTGGAAATTGCATTTTTAAATGCGGAAAATCATAGAGATCGAAGATTATGGGTGGATTTTGTAGGTGGAGAGGCACTCTTAAGTCTTTCATTTTTAAAGCATTTGGTGGATTATATAGAGGGGCAGGCATTAAAAAGAAATATTTTAGTGACATATTCTATCACGACAAATGGAACTATTTTAAATGATGAGATTTTAGCATGGCTGATTAAATATAGAATTCATTTAAAAGTAAGTATTGATGGAGATGAGGAAACCCATAATAAAAACAGAAAGAGGATTGATGGTGTTGGAAGTTATTCTAATATTATTGAAAACTGTATGTATTTCAAAGAATACGAGAAGAGAACCAAGCAATATATTCAGGCAGCACATGTTGTTACACAGAATAATTATGGGGAAACATTTGAATCTGTTTGCCATTTAGTTGAAAATCTAAATTTTAGCATAGTGGATTCTTCTATTGATGTTATGAATAGATGGACAACCGATCAGTTGGATGGTTTGGCTGATGAATGGGAAAAAGTATTACGTTACTATTTAAAAAGGAAAAAAGCAGGAAAAGCATTTCTTTGGGGACCAATTTTAGATTTGAAGAAATACGGAGAAAATAATGGAGAATCAGGATTTTGTGGTGTAGGTCTTATTCAAATATATATAAAGGTGGATGGGAGAATCTTTGGTTGTGCGGCAAATTTAGAAGATAGTGGGTGCATTGGAGATGTTGAAAATGGATTGTCTAAGGAATGTATCAAAAGATTGAGGAAAATAGGAAAAGAAGGTAATATGTGTTCAAAATGCAGCTTTGCTGTGAAGTGCCAAAGCAAAAATTGCATCATGAACAGTTTGGCATATAGTGGAACAGTAGGTGAACATAATCCTGATATGTGTATTTTGAAAGGAAAAAGAGGAATCTATGGGAGATATATGCTCCTCAATTATAATTTTTTGAAAATAAAACTTGAAATATGGGTAAAAATACGCTATTTTTATTATAAATACCAACTTATGAAGTGACTGGTAGTAAGTGTTTTATTATATTGATGTGGTGGTGAAAATGAATATAATTAGGCGAAAGAGAAAGGAATTGGGGATTTCTCAAAAAGAATTAAGCGAAAAGTTAGGTACGAGTCAACAGACAATCAGCAGGATTGAAAAGGCAGATATTGAAAATATTCCCTGTAGCTTATTGGTGAAACTGGCAAATATATTTGACATACCAATAGATGTTTTGGTATATGGAGATAATAGTGATTTGTGTAAAAGTCAAATTGAAGAATTATGGGATGTTTTTCAAAAGTTAGATGAGATAAATAAAGCTACGTTATTGTTGATGGGAAGAAGGCTAAATGAAGCACAGATGGAAAATATGCTGAAGAAGCAGATAGGTGATATGAGTGATAAAAATAGTTGAAAAGAGCCGCTTCACCCGTGTGGACAGTGATGTAATTGACCACCTGATTGCTAAAGAAGAGCGCAAAGATGCCAGTTTGGAAGTTGGCCAACGCGATATTCTATCTTCCGTATTCCGCAGTCAGTTACCACAGATGAAGAAAGTGGAATTCAATGTGGAAACACAATCTTTAGGCGAGACAGGAACTCCTATCATGATTACCCAAAGTGAATATATGCGCCGTATGAAAGAAATGGCCAATATCCAGGCAGGTATGAGTTTCTATGGAGAAATGCCGGATATGTTTAACTTGGTTCTGAATGTCGACCACAAACTGGTGAAACAAGTTTTGAATGATGCGGACAACTCTTGCAAAGCTGCTCTTGAACCTATTGAAGCTGAAATGACCAGTCTGAATAAACGTCACGACGAACTTCACAAAGCACAGGAAGGTAAAAAAAGCTGATGAAATACCTCAAGCAGAAAAAGATGAATTAAGTGATGTTGAGAAAAAATTGGCCGATGAAAAGACCAAGAAAGAAGCTGTTTTAGGTGAATACGCAGGTGGTAACAAAGTAATCCGCCAATTGATTGACCTTGCTCTGTTACAAAACAACATGTTGAAAGGTGAAGCTTTGACAAACTTTGTAAAACGCAGTATCGAACTGATTTAACAAATCTATCACATTTTGCTATCAAAAGCGTCGGGAAGTTCATTTCCGGCGCTTTTTATTCTAAAAACGATTGGAAACGAAGATTTCTTTCTATATTTGGAACGACACATACAAAGATTCGACATCCATGAAACATTATCTATATATACTTTTTCTTCTCTTTTTACTACTTTCTCCCATCCATGCACAGAAAGTGGGACTGGTACTGAGCGGAGGAGGTGCCAAAGGCCTAACCCATATCGGCATTATCCGCGCATTAGAAGAAAACGGTATCCCCATAGATTATATTGCAGGCACATCCATGGGAGCCATTGTCGGTTCACTTTATGCCATGGGCTATTCTCCCGATGAAATGGAGGCTTTACTCAAATCCGATGACTTCAAACGCTGGTATTCAGGTAATGTGGAAGAGAAATACATCTATTATTTCAAGAAAAATCCTCCAACACCCGAATTTATCAACATCCGTATCTCCTTAAAAGACTCGCTGAAGAATGTCAAACCTCAGTTTTTTGCCTACCAGCATTGTAGATCCCATTCAGATGAATATTGTATTTCTGCAATTATTCGGTCAGGCAACAGCTGCAAGCAAGGCCAATTTTGACAGCCTGTATATTCCCTTCCGCTGTATAGCTTCGGATGTGTAACAACAAAAGACCACTGATATTGAAAAAAGGAGATCTGGGAGATGCCGTACGTGCCTCCATGAGTTTTCCTGCCATGTTCAAGCCTATCGAAATAGACTCGATACTGGCATACGACGGTGGCATTTACAATAATTTTCCAGTGAATGTAATGCGTGATACCTTCCATCCAGATATCATTATAGGAAGTGCCGTATCCGCCAATCCGGGCAAACCCAAGGAAGGTGACATTATGGGGCAACTAGAAAATATGATTATGCAAAAGACAGATTACTCTTTACCCGATTCCCTCGGCATCCTCATGACTTTTAAATATGATGATGTCAATTTAATGGACTTCCAGCGCTTTGACGAGTTGCATGACATTGGTTATAAACGTGCCATAGAAATGATGGACTCCATAAAAAGCCGAATTCATCGAAGAATCACCCCCGAACAAGTGAAAGTTAAACGACTGGCCTATAAGAGCAATTTACCGGATTTCCGTTTCAAAAGAGTTAATATAACCGGTGCCAATGAACAGCAAAAGCAATATATACAAAAAGAGTTTCATGAAAACGACTCCGATGTTTTCACTATGGAGGATGTCAAACGAGCATATTTCCGTTTGTTGTCCGATAATATTATATCCGAAATCATTCCTCATGCCGTTTATAATGAGAAAGACCAAACCTACGACTTGAATCTTCAGGTCAAAATGGAGGCCAATCTCTCCGTTCGTGTCGGTGGAAACGTGTCTTCCAGTGGCTCCAATCAAGTCTATTTTGGTGCTTCTTATCAAAACTTGAACTATTATTCAAAAGAATTTAATTTTGACGGACAGTTAGGCCGGGTCTACAATAATGTACAACTTGCAGCACGAATCGATTTTCCAACCAAACTGCCTACATCTTATAAATTCATAGCCTCGATCTCTACCTTCGATTATTTCAAAGAAGCCAAATTCTTTTCCAACAAAGACAATCCGGCTTTCAACAAGAAAAGGGAAGAGTTTGTAAAATTGAAGGTGTCATTACCGTTTCTAAGCCGTAAAAAAGCTGAATTCGGTGTGGGTATAGCCCGTATGGAGGACAGGTACTTCCAAACCAATATCATCGACTTCAGCGAGACAAAACATGATGAAAGCACTTATTCTATCTTCGGAGGCTCTATCGTATTGGAAGGAAGTACCTTGAATGCCCGCCAATTTGCCACACAAGGAAGTCGTGAAAAAATGGCTGCACAAATTTTCACCGGCACAGAACATTTCAGATCCGGTGTATCCAAAGTGACTAAAGGCACACCGGAGCCTTATAAAAAAGTACAATCCTGGCTTCAAGTTTCATATCAGAACGAAACATACCATAAGGTAAGCCCTAAGTTTACTTTGGGAGCGTATCTGGAGGCATATTACTCATCCCGAAATTTCTCCAACAATTATACGGCTACATTAATGCAGGCAGGAGAATTCACTCCGACAGCCCATAGCAAAGTAACCTATAATGAGGCTTTCCGTGCTAATCAATATGCCGGAGTCGGCACCATGCCCATCTACCAGTTAAGCGAGTCTTTTCAATTACGCGGAGAATTTTATGGATTTATACCCATCTTTCCTATCAAGAAAGATGAATATGGACAAGCATATTACGGGAAAGCTTTCACAAAATTCGAATATCTTGGAGAAATTTCATTAGTCTTTCAATTATCGTTCGGTTCTATCAGTGCCTATGTAAATCACTATAGCTCACCGTCTAACGATTGGAATGTAGGTTTAACACTAGGCTGGCAGCTGTTTAATTCCCGTTTCGTCGAATAATTTTTAGAAAAAAGTTTAGTAAAACGCTTGCATTTTCAAAAAAAGTCCGTATCTTTGCACCCGTTAAAACGAAAGAACAATAAACAATGGCCGCGTAGCTCAACTGAATAGAGTAGCTGACTACGGATCAGCCGGTTACAGGTTTGAATCCTGTCGCGGTCACTACCAAAAAGTTCGATTAGTTTTACAATGGCCGCGTAGCTCAACTGAATAGAGTAGCTGACTACGGATCAGCCGGTTACAGGTTTGAATCCTGTCGCGGTCACTACTAAAATATTAAACAACGGTCGCGTAGCTCAACTGAATAGAGTAGCTGACTACGGATCAGCCGGTTACAGGTTTGAATCCTGTCGCGATCACAAAAAAGACTATCTGAAAAGATAGTCTTTTTTGTATTTCTTGAGTCAGTCCAGAATTAGGATGGCTCAGTTTGAAAACGGAGGCTCAGTTTTCAAACTTGGGAGAATTAGTTAGTTAAAAACAAGCACTTGTTTTTTAAAGACAAGACGTTTCAAAGGTTACTAACATAATACAGACCGACAGGTTAGTAACGTGTCGGGTAACATGTTACTAATGTATCAGGTGAAAGATTAGTAATGTTATGCGTGAAAGATATAGAATCTTACAGGTATAACATATATATCAAAGAATGAACAGGCAGGCATAAAAAAATGACTGGTGTTTTTTAATATGAGAAGCACCAGTCTTATCTAATTAAAAAGATTCCTTTATCAGCATTTTATTTTCAATTCATTCAAAATAGCACGCATCTTTTCAAATTGTTGTGATACGAGTCGGTACAAGCGGCAAACGCAATTTGTTTTCAATCAGCCCCATTACATTCAACATAGCCTTCACCCCAGCAGGGTTACCATCTACGAACAACAGGCTGAATAATTCCGTAAACTTATGATGAATAGTCAATGCATTTGCAAAATCACCCTGTAATGCCAAACGGGTCATACGGCTGAATTCACGCGGAAATGCATTACCGATAACCGAAATAACCCCTACAGCACCCAAAGTAATCAAAGGAAATGTAATACCATCATCACCCGAAATCACATCAAAATTAGCCGGTTTATTCTTGATGATATCATCCATCTGAGTAATATTACCCGATGCCTCCTTGATAGCGATAATATTCTTGAAATCACGTGCCAAACGCAAGGTGGTCTCAGCAGTCATGTTCACACCAGTACGTCCCGGCACATTATAAAGAACCACAGGAAGATCCGTTGCTTCAGCAATCGCTTTATAGTGTTGGTAAATACCTTCCTGAGAAGGTTTGTTATAATAAGGTACAGCAACAAGCACGGCATCAACTCCTGTCATATCATCATTTTTCAGCGTTTCCACAACAGCACGGGTACAGTTACTGCTAACCCCCAGCAGAATAGGAATACGTCCATTCACTCTTTCGATTATCAAACGTTTTATCTTGTCTTTTTCTTCTTTAGTCAAAGTTGGGGTTTCAGCCGTGGTTCCCAACACGCATAAAAAGTCTGTTCCATTTTGAAGCTGGTAATCAACCAGACGAAGTAACGCATCATAATCAACGCTGTCATCTTCCTTGAAAGGAGTAATCAACGCTACTCCCATGCCTTTTAATCTTGTCTGTATCATAAATGAATTATAAATTCTTATTTAATAGCCTACAAAAGTACGAATATTTTCTATTTTAGCGATAAAAATCACACTATTTTTACTTTATACTCGCTAAAAAGTCACTCTATCATTTGCAGAAACTCCTCTTCGCTCACAATGGTCACACCCAGTTTCTGCGCTTTCTCCAGTTTACTGGGCCCCATATTGTCACCTGCCAGAATAAAGCTGGTCTTGGACGAAATACTTCCCACATTCTTACCGCCATGCTTTTCAATTAACTCCTTATATTCGTCACGCGAATGATGGGCGAAAACCCCACTGATCACGATAGATTTCCCTGCCAGTTTGTCAGTGTGTTCCGAAGTATCCTCCTCATCGGCTTCCAGTCTCACACCCGCCACACGAAGACGCTCTATAATGTCACGATTCTTCGGATTAGCAAAATACAACAAGATACTCTGCGCTATTTTTTCTCCGATTTCATCGACATGAATCAAATTATCCAAACTCGCGTCTGCCAAAGCATCCATCGACTTAAAGGATTTTGCCACCTTCTTCGCCACAGTTTCACCCACAAAACGGATGCCCAATGCAAAGAGTACCCTTTCGAACGGCACTTCTTTGGACTGCTCTATACCTTTTATTATATTCTCGGCAGATTTTTCTCCCATACGTTCTAGGTTGATGATATCCGATGTTTTTAAAGGTATACAGATCGGCAACATCACGTATCAATCCTTCCTGGTAAAACTGATCTACCGTTTCCGGACCGAGACCATCAATATTCATAGCTCTACGGCTGATAAAATGTTCTATTTTTCCCCTTGATCTGTGGGGGGACAAGCGGCATCATTGGTACAATAATAAGCAGCTTCACCTTCATAGCGTACCAATTTACTGCCACACTCGGGACAATGAGTAATAAACTTTACTTTGTCACCTATCATAATACGGGCGTCTTTGTCCACACCTACAATCTTTGGAATAATCTCACCGCCTTTTTCTACATATACCATATCACCAATATGCAAATCCAACCCTTCTATGATGTCGGCATTATGGAGCGAAGCACGCTTTACCACGGTTCCGGACAACTGTATAGGATCCAGATTGGCCACCGGAGTCACAGCACCTGTTCTCCCCACTTGATAGGTCACCTTGTTCAAGCGGGTAAGTGCCTGTTCGGCTTGAAACTTGTATGCAATGGCCCATCGGGGTGATTTTGCCGTAAAACCCAAATTACGCTGCTGTCGCAAAGAATTCACTTTCAATACTATTCCATCCGTAGCTACAGGCAGATTCTTACGCTCCACATCCCAGTATTTGATAAAATCAAAAACTTCCTGCAATGTTTTGCATTTGCGAGTGAGATCGGAAATTTTAAATCCCCATTTCTCAGCTTCTTTCAGATTTTCATAATGACCGTCGCACGGCAAATTATCTCCAAGTAAATAATAAAGGTAGGCATCCAGCTTGCGAGATGCCACAATAGCAGAATTCTGCAACTTCAATGTTCCCGAAGCCGCGTTGCGGGGATTGGCGAACAACGGTTCTTCGCGGGCTTCCCGTTCTTTGTTCAATTCCTCAAACACCACCCAAGGCATCAAAATCTCCCCACGAATTTCAAATGTTTCAGGATACCCCTTTCCATGCAGCACCAAAGGGATACTGCGGATGGTCTTTACATTGCCTGTCACATCATCTCCCTGCACACCATCGCCACGCGTCACGGCGCGCACTAGTTTTCCGTTCTCATAAGTCAGAGAGATGGAAGTTCCATCATACTTCATTTCACAACAAATTTCAAAATCCTCGTTCAGAGACTTCTTTACCCTGTCATAAAACTCGGTTACTTCCGTTTCCGAATAGGTGTTAGCCAATGAAAGCATAGGATATTTATGTACCACCTGCGTGAAATTTTTGTTTATATCACTTCCCACACGCATACTGGGCGAGTTCTCATCTCTATGTTCCGGATGTTTTTCTTCCAGATCCTGAAGTTCACGCATCAGCTTGTCAAACTCCTGGTCTGTAATCTCAGGCGCATTCAATACATAATAATTATAGTTATGTCGATGAAGCTCCTCGCGCAATTGGTCTATTCTTTCTATTTCTGTCATATATAAAAGGTAGTTTTCCCGCAAAAATAGCTATTTTTTGAATGAAAACACCTTCCGACAAAGAGGAATTTGCTACTTTTGCAAAAAATAACCGAATATGAGAATAGACATCATTACCGTTTTACCCGAGATGCTGGAAGGCTTCTTTAACTGCTCTATCATGAGCCGTGCGCAGAAAAAAGGAATTGCAGAAATACATATACATAATCTGCGTGATTATGCATACGACCGTTATCGCAAAGTAGACGATTATCCCTTCGGTGGATTTGCCGGTATGGTGATGAAGATTGAACCGATAGACCGATGCATCTCAGCTTTGAAAGCAGAACGCGAGTATGACGAAATAATATTTACATCTCCAGATGGAGAGCAGTTTAACCAGCCGATGGCCAACTCACTTTCACTCGCAAAGAATTTAATCATTCTATGTGGCCATTTTAAGGGTATAGACTATAGAATACGTGAACATTTCATTACGAAAGAAATCAGTATCGGTGATTATGTTTTGACAGGTGGGGAGTTGGCTGCCGCCGTTATTGCCGATGCCGTAGTTCGTATTATTCCCGGGGTCATTTCTGACGAACAATCGGCATTGTCCGATTCTTTTCAAGACAATCTGTTAGCTGCTCCTGTATACACTCGTCCTGCAGAATACAAAGGGATGGCAAGTTCCCGATGTGTTGTTATCCGGACACGAGGCAAAGATTAAAGAATGGGAACTTCAGCAGTCATTAGAAAGGACACAGCGGCTAAGACCCGATTTGTTGAAATAAAAAACTATATATAAATAATAAAGAGGTAAAAGCCATGTTCGTCATAGGGCTTTTACCTCTTTTCTTTTGCTTATATCATATCCGAAAAGATGTTCTCTCCTTAAGTGTAATCTAAGTTCATCTTCCTTTCCCTTATATATTAATAAAGGCTTTTTCAAGTGTTTTTCTACTCCGTTTTTTCCAAAAAATCAAGCCATTTCATCGAAAAAAAAGTAATTGAAGTTATCATTTTATACCCATGTAACAAGTTGCAACGGCAACCATTTTCATACTCATTCCATCTAGAGAATGTTATAAAAAAAGGCCCTGCAAGAGATGCTTCAATTTATTCATCTACACTCTCGCAGGGCTATAATTTAAAAGATAAAATTTTCAGACTTCCAAAGCGCCTATTATATCTTTTACAGATGTATATCCATGACGTTCCAAATAGTCATTTATTCCTTCTGAAACTTTGACAGTAATAGTTGGATCTATGAAGTTGGCAGTACCTATCTGTATTGCGGTGGCACCTGCTAGCATAAACTCCACAGCATCCTTCCATCCCATGATACCCCCTAGTCCAATGACAGGAATATTTACTGCTTTAGCGACTTGCCATACCATACGCAATGCAATTGGTTTTACCGCTGCACCACTCATGCCGCCGGTAATAGTGGAAAGTACAGGCCTACGCTTTTCAGCATCGACAGCCATCCCCAGCAGGGTATTGATCAGAGATACACTGTCCGCACCGGAGGCCTCGGCTGCACGTGCTATTTCTGTGATGTCTGTCACATTGGGAGATAATTTTACGATCAGCGTCTTTTTATATACATTACGTACAGCTTTTACAACCTCGGAACATCCGCATGCGGAGACCCCGAAGGCCATACCACCCTGCTTTACATTAGGGCATGAAATATTCAATTCTATAGCGGGAATATGATCCAGATCATTGATGATCTCGGCAGTCTTCACATAATCCTCTACAGCAGATCCGGATACATTAACGATCATATTAGTATGAATATCCCTTATCTGCGGATAGATATGTTCAACAAAATAATCCACCCCTTTATTCTGTAACCCTACCGCATTAAGCATCCCCATAGGGGTTTCTGCCATGCGTGGGTAAGGATTACCCTCACGATGATGAAGGGTAGTCCCTTTACAATGATACCACCAATCTTTTCGAGGTCTACAAAATCCTCAAACTCTTTTCCGTATCCAAAGGTACCCGATGCTGTCATAACCGGGTTACAAAGCTTTAAATCGCCGATATTTACGCTTAAATCTGCCATAATAGTTTCTTTATATTAAATTACAGGACCCTCTTTACAAACACACAAATGCCCTTCGTCCGTGTTCTCCACACAGCATAAGCATGCACCGACACCACAAGCCATCCTATTTTCCAGTGAAACCCTCACATTCTATTCCATGAGCTTTGGCGTATTTAGCTACCGAAACCATCATGGGTTTTGGACCACAGGTGTATATCATATCAAACCGGTCTGTATGCAAGACGCTATGCTGTGTCACATAACCTTTCTCGCCCATACTTCCATCTTCAGTCGTTGTATACACCTCACCTAATTTCTCAAAATTTTCCAACTGTAACAGGTCTTTGGATGAACGTGCGCCTAGCAGGAAAGCAGGCGTACATCCCATTTTTACCAACTCTGCACCAAGCATCAACATCGGGGCGGTACCCACACCACCGCCAACCAGTAACGGCTTTACCTTTGTCACGTTCCGAGGCATTGTAAATCCATTACCGAGAGGCATCACCACATTAACAATATCTCCTTGTTTCACAGTGGCTAGTTTGCGAGTGCCATCGCCAACTAATTGCACCAGGAACCAAACTTCATTGGTTGTTTTATCCACATAATTAATAGAAATAGGACGGCGGAGAAAAGTAGTATTGGAACCGTCTATACGTATCTCAGCAAACTGGCCCGGCAGCATCTCGGGCAATGGGTTGGCATGAGTCAATTTTATCAGAACATAATTGGCATGCAATTTGATGTTCTGTGTAACCACAAGGTCTAAAATATATTTTTTCATGAAATAAAATTGGGTAAATTCGTTTTCTATGCAAAGATACACGAATTTACCCAAATCTTATTCTGCCAACCGGCATTTTAGTGGATTCCCACCCTAATTTTCAGGTTTGAACGTTTCATAAGTCCCATTATCAAAGAATATTCTTATTCAGTGATTTTTTGGCAGGTACTTCCACATACTTAATTTCCTCACGCACAATCTCTTTAGGAGAATAAAGCGGTGTTTTAACCTCATTTTCCTTGCGATATTCCGGAGAAGCCGGACGTTCGGGCGTAAATAATGAATTCTCGTCAAACAAAGAAGGCGTATAATGAATGTTATTGTCTGAATCAACATCCGTTTCCATTTGTCCTTCACCATAGAGTAACCAGTCTAAACTGATATAGTCACACGCCTTGTGTATTTTCATGACGACTTCTAAGCTAGGATTGTTCCTGCCACTAAGAATATGGGAAAGAGAGGAAGGTGAAATTCCAATCTTCTCTGCAAATTGAGCTGCAGTCATATCTTCTTTCTGGATTATTTGAGCGATTCTTTCCTTCATTTACAAAAGTATAAGGCAAAATTTACAGATACAAAAGTAATTAATATAATTCATAAATGCAAATTTACAATGTAGAAATGTATATATTACAAAAGTAAAGAAATGGTGTATTATTGGAAATGAATTAAGATTTACACACGTAAACCACTCCTAAAAACACCATAATTACCACTTTAACTATAAGTATATAAAATACTGATTATCTATAATATACTCACAGCAAAAACAATATATTTACAAACAAACATGACTATATAAGCAAATAAAATGCATACAAGTTATCAATAGCTTTATCAATAAGATGTAAAACTTTGGTTTATAATATATTATTGTAATAAAACAAGGGATAAATAATTATTCATACACATTTATATATGTAACATTCACTCTTGACCACCATCCTGTTTATATTTGTAATATTCACATTAATAAATCTGTAAAACTTATAAAACCTTCTATATTAAGAGCATTTACAGGTGTAATGTTACAAAATTAAATTATAATTATTTCCAAAAGTAAATTTTCCTCTGTTTTATGATCCAGCTTGATCCTATGAATATTTTGTTTTCCTATTTTACAAGTCAATGTATTTTTCATGGTAAACCCATCCAAGTTTTAACCTATCTTCGCTTTATGGAATTCATGGATAGTGAGAATCATGGAAGGCACGATAAGAGAACAAAGTATAGATTCAAAATTTTAAAATAGCGTATGGAACTTACAAAAATAAATGGTAGCTTATTTGCTCACTTCATCTGCATTCTTTCACATCCCCATTCTTCTATTCATTTTACTCCGAAAAGGCAAAATACTACCATATTCATGTACTAACGGACATTCTCTTTAAAATACACGATTCTAAGAAGGCGAAAAATACTCTATCAATCTAGTAATAAGCGAGTTAATACTATTTTTCTCATCATCCATCTCTCATCATCTAGAAAAATAGAGAACAAAAGCATAACTTATAGCATTAAATGAGATAATAACAGAAGTATGAATGTAAAATATTATTCTCAATTGAGCCATCAACAGAATTTCTGCTGAGAGAAAGGATAAAAAGAATCCCGACACTTAAAAAATAAAAGCATCGGGATATCGGAATCTTACTTGACCCTGTTAATTAATGAAGAATTTTATATACAAGTTCGCGCAGCAAATCTCCATCTCCAAAGATGGATTACCCACTCCTTTTGATTTTGCATCACAGTAACGAATCTCACCAATAATTTGCATTACCTTTACTCCGCTATATTTCCTCATAGCAACCATATAGTCTTTAGACTGCCATGATGATTTAAGCCCCAGCTGATTGGCTATACCCTGCTCTGACTTATCAGGAGCATAATATGCAAGCATTAAATTAGAGAAGAAATTAAATAACACAGACAAGGTCATCTGCAAAGGATTTGTTTTGGGATTCTCCTCAAATATTTTATTATCTGATTAGCCTTGAAACATCCTTTGCCACCAAAGCATTCCTAAGCTCAAAGTTATTATAATCCTTGCTTATGCCAATGTTACGTTCTATCTGTTCTGGAGTAATCCGCTTTTGTCCTCTTGGAAGTGTGATAATTAAATTTTTCCAACTCTCCAGCCATACGGCTTAAATCTGCTCCAACAAATTCCGCCATCATTTCTGAAGCCTTAGGTTCTATTTCTACTGATCTACGTTTCAAGTAAGAAGATATAAACCCAGGAAGCTGGGCATCCTTAATCTTTTTCGATTCGAAAAGGACACCTACTTTCTCTATTTCAGCTGCCAATTTTTTTCCTTCTATCCAATGTACCATGTTTATGGCATAACACCAGAATTGTAGAATCCAAAGGTTTTTGGAGATAATAAACAAGCTCTTCAATATTCTTTATATTTTGAGCCTCTTTTACTATTACAACTTGATATTTGGACATCATGGGATAACGCTTGGCTGCATTGATAACAGTCGCGATATCTGTATCAGCCCCATAAACAATAGTCTGATTGAATTCTTTTTCATTTTCATTTAACACCGTTTGTGCTATATACTCAGATATCCGGTCTATATAATAAGACTCTTCACCCATTAGATAATAAACAGGCTTATAGATACGGTTTTTCAGCTCACGGGCTATCTCTTCGTATGTTGTTTCTTTTGCCATACACAGTAAAATTACCAGTCAAATTTTAAGTGCTTGACCGTTTTCTTTTCCTCAATAATCATCTGTAATGAAGCAATACCAATCTCCACATGCTCCTCTACATATTGCTGCGTTACAATACTGTCGCTTTTCTCCGTCTTCACCCCTTCAGGAATCATCGGCTGGTCGGATACCAAAAGTAATGCTCCAGTAGGAATATGATTGTAAAAACCAGTAGTAAACAGCGTAGCCGTTTCCATATCCACACACATGGCACGCGTTTTAAGGAGATACTTTTTAAACTCTTCATCATGCTCCCATATACGGCGGTTGGTAGTATATACCGTTCCAGTCCAATAATCGCGGGCATGGTCGCGAATAGCCGACGAAACGGCACGCTGCAACATAAATGCAGGTAACGCAGGTACCTCAGGCGGATAATAATCATTGGATGTTCCTTCTCCACGAATGGCTGCAATGGGTAGAATCAGATCTCCCAACTTATTTTTCCTATCTATGCCCCCACATTTGCCTAAAAACAAACATGCTTTAGGCTGGATGGCCCCTAGCAAATCCATAATGATGGCAGCATTAGGACTTCCCATGCCAAAATTAATAATAGTGATTCCTTCCGCATGTGCCGAAGTCATATTGGCATCACGTCCTAATACCGGCACATTGAATTTGTCGGCAAAAAGTTCCACATATTTATTGAAATTGGTCAGAAGGATGTATTCTCCGAAATCATTCAAGCTTCTTTTTGTGTAGCGGGGAAGCCAGTTTGCTACAATTTCCTCTTTTGTTTTCATAATCTTTTGTATTTTTGTATCGGTTATTACCGAGTTACACTTATGCAAATTTACTAAATGTTATCATTAAACTTACCATCCTACGAAATTAAAATCGCGGAGCGAAATGGAAAAAATGTTATTTTCGATATGCTTCGCAAGAGATATGTCGCCCTTACTCCGGAAGAATGGGTAAGACAACATTTTGTTCATTATCTGACGGATTATAAAGGATATCCGAAGGGATTACTGGCCAACGAAATACAACTGGACTTAAACGGAACAAAAAAACGTTGTGATACTGTGCTCTACAACAAAGATCTAAGTGCCAAACTGATTGTGGAATACAAAGCTCCACATATAGAAATCACGCAAACAGTATTTGATCAGATAACCAGGTATAACATGGTCCTGAAAGTTGATTATCTGATTGTCAGCAACGGATTGAACCATTACTGCTGCCATATTGATTACAATACAAAAACATACCTTTTTCTACCGGAGATTCCCCATTATTCAGAACTGTAGATATAAAAACATTCTAAGCAACATCTTCTTACAAGATCTTGCTTAGAATGTGATGAAATTCTTTTTCCACAAAGAAAAAGATACTGCTTCAGGAGATATATTATCTCTTGACAGTTTCCAAATGCTGTTCAGCAATCACACCCGCCAATTCAGGGTCAATCATGATGCGACCACAATATTCACATACGATAATTTTCTTACGCATGCGGATATCAAGCTGTTTCTGGGGCGGAATCTTGTTAAAACAACCACCACATGCATCACGCTGAACATATACAATTCCCAATCCATTTCGAGAATTCTTACGGATACGTTTAAATGCCTGCAACAGACGCGGTTCGATAGTTGTCTCCAATACTTTTGCTTTCTCTCTCAGCTTTTCTTCTTCCTGCTTGGTTTCAGAAACAATTTCTTCCAATTCGGATTTCTTCGCTTCCAAGTCCTTCTTTCTTTCATCCAAGTCTTGATTACTGTGCTCAATCTCCTCGCTCTTTGCTTTTTCCGCTGCAATATATTCCTTTATGCGTTTCTCGCAAAGTTCGATTTCCAATGACTGGAATTCAATCTCCTTTGTCAACACATCATATTCACGATTATTACGCACATTATCCTGCTGAGCTTTATATTTTTCAACAGAAGTCTTAGCTGTCTCGATTTCAATTTTCTTAGTTGCAATGTTTGATTTCAACTCCTCGATATCAGCTTTAATTTTCTCGATACGAGTGCTCAAACCGGCAACCTCATCTTCAAGGTCTTGAACTTCAAGAGGAAGTTCCCCTCTCAGAGTCTTAATTTTATCGATTTCAGACAACATGGTTTGCAACTGGTACAAAGCCTTCAGCTTTTCTTCCACTGTTAATTCGCTCGGGTCTTTCTTTGCTTCTCTAGCCATAGTTTTTCTTACAAATATTTAATAGGATTTGTATTTACCCGGGTTATCTGGACTTCCAGCTCCGGAAACATCTCCTGTATGATTGAATAAAATATTTCTTTTGTATACTGTTCACTCTCATAATGCCCCATTTCAGCTACCAGGATATCATTCTCATAATTGAAATAATCATGATATTTCACTTCACCTGTGATAAATACATCAGCATCGGCACTTTACCGCTTTTAGGCAATAAAAATGCTCCAGCTCCGCCACACAACGCTACTTTCTGTATCAGACGACCGGATAAACGAGTATGTCGCAGACAGCCCACTTCGAACGTTTTCTTGATGCGTTTCAAGAAATCCAGTTCGGCTTCAGGCTCTTCCAATTCTCCGACCACTCCCGAACCTACTTGTGTCCAGGTATTTTTCAACGGATAAAAATCAAAAGCCGGTTCTTCATAAGGATGTGTTGCCAATAATGCTTTTATCACCGCAGCCTTTTTAAAAGCCGGAAGAATCGTTTCTATACGCACCTCGGATTCCTTATGCAATTCGCCTATTTCTCCACAGAACGGACTGGCTCCTCTCTGCGCACGGAAAGTCCCCTCACCTTCCAAATTATAGCTGCATGAATCATAATTACCTATGCAACCACAACCGGCTTCAAATAAAGCTTTTCTTACTCTGTCAGCCTGTGCATCCGGCACAAAAGTTACAAACTTCAATAAATATTCTTCTTTCGGGTCTAATATGCGTACATTCTTGAGGCCTATCTTTTCAGCTATTTTATAATTGACACCTCCGGGAGCATTATCCAGATTGGTATGTGCCGAATAAATGACAATATCATTTTTAATGGCTTTCAACACACACCGTTCAATGTAATCCCGACCAATAATAGATTTATAACCTTTAAATATAAGTGGATGATGCGATATAATCAGGTTGTATCCCAACATGACAGCTTCATCCACAACAGCTTCAGTAACGTCCAGACACAACAAAGCCCCTGTTGCTTCCGCTTCTGTCAGTCCAACTTGCAATCCGGCATTATCAAATCCGTCTTGCAAAGGCAGAGGCGCGAACCTTTCAAGGGCACTTACTATTTCCTTAATTTTCATTCGTTCGCGAAAATTTGATTGCAAAGATAATCAATCCATTTGAATTTAAAAAGCAACCCAGCTATTTTTTATACTTTCCCCACTTTATCATTTTATTTTTCAAAGCATAACGCTCGTCAACAACACGGTCTGTCGGGAAAAAAGTAAGATGAATACGCCATCCGCCCGAATGAAACGTAAATTTGCGGGCTGATATTCCTGTTTCTATCAGAGCTAGTTTATCAATGATAAATGCTTTAATATCTACGGGAAATTCCTCTCCTTCATACATTATATCCGCAGTGACAAAGAAACCGGGAGTTGATAATTCTGCTATATATTTCCAAATTTGCTCATTCATGTTTTTCTATTTTATTGAAAGAAATATATAAAATGTATACAAAGCAAGAATAAGGCCCCTACTTCCGTTTGGTATCCTTATGAACCCGTAACAACCGGCCATAACTGTCGAATGATTTCCGTGAGGCCAGAAAAATGGTCATCATTAGTGAAAGCATGGATGCCACCACAGTGATAACTACAATCATAATCTGATATTTGATAGCCACATGTGGCGAACTTCCTCCCAATATCTGCCCAATCATAGTTCCCGGCAATGCAACAAGCCCTGTTACTGCCATATTGGCAATGCCCGGGCTGAACGCTTTAATAAGAGCCTGACGCACAAATGGAGCTATCGCCTCATTACGGGTAGCGCCATTCCCCAACAGAAAATAATAAAGTTGCTGTTCCCTACGCAATCCGGCATAGTAAGTATTTAATCCTATCACATTCACTCCCAACATATTCCCCATGATTATACCAAAAACCGGAATAAAATACTGGGCGCTGAAGATGTTATCCAACTTTAATACAAAACCAAGAAAATAAAGTCCGACGAGCACCACTGTTACCAAAAAAAGCGATAGAGATTGGAATCATCAAAATTCCACGTTTTAACCGCGTACGCGTCAAAGCCGTTTCAGCAGCCACCCCAACCATGATGATCACCCATAGAAAATTGATAAACGGATTGTTCCATTCAAACAGAAAACGAAGATAAGCCCCAATCAAAAACAACTGTATAATCATACGTACCGTGCCTATCAGAACCGGTTTAAGCAAGCCCGTCTTGAAATGCCATAAAAAATAAACCGGAATAAGCATCAGCAGCAATCCTATTCCCAAACTGCCATAGTCTATATCAATTGTTCCCATCAGTCAGATTATAAAGTAAATACCTTGTCGCATCCGGCGGCAAACTGTTTGTCATGCGAAACAGACAAGATAGTCATTCCTTTACTGCACAAGGATTTAAAGAAGTTAATCACCCGTAAGCACGATTCCGGATCAAGTGCCGAAGTCGGTTCGTCCACTACCAGTAAAGGTTTGTCAAGCAAGGCTGTCACTGCCAACATGATACGCTGACGCTGACCACCCGACACTTCATTTACCCGTTTATCATAAAGTTTCTCTTCCAATCCTAATGATACGAAATAATCCATCAGCCGCTCTTTGCTGAATCCCGCCTCACGGTTTGCCTTCAGTTCAAAAGGTATCCGCACCATTTCACTGACCCATTCCGAAGGAAGAGCCAACTCCTGGGGAATCCATGCTATTTTCTTTCGGATATGATCCGCCGTTCTAGGTGCCAGCAGTGTGCCGTCCACCTTTATTGTCCCTTCACTTAAAGGTACAAAGCCCAAAACAGCTTTCAGCAATGAAGATTTTCCACTGCCGGAACCACCACAAATACATACGCTTTCTCCGTAATGAACTTGCAGGTCGAGTCCTCTGAAAAGAGTCAGGTTGCCAAAACTGATAGATATATTTTCTATATTAATCATCACATAAAAACAAAAAGAGTCGGGAGCATTCACTGCTGCCGACTCCACATAATGTATTAAAATAAAATAAATGTGTCGAAGTTTAATATGCTCTCGCAAAGAGAACACGGCGAGCAGATGGTTTTCCGGTTACCATACACTTGCCCGGAGTCAGACTCTCTTCATCAGCATCAAAAGGAAGACAACGAATTGTTGCTTTGGTTTCCTCTTTAATCCGGTCTTCCGTTTCCGGGGTTCCATCCCAATGAGCCAGAATAAAGCCGCCTTTCTCTATTTGTTCCTTGAAATCATCGTATGAATCCACTTTCACGATATGTTCGTTACGATAGTTCAATGCCTTCTGATAAATATTGTTCTGGATATCCTCCAACAATTGTTGTACATATTCTTCGATTCCGTCGCAAGAACGAGTTTCTTTCTCCAATGTATCACGACGCATCACTTCCATTGTATTGTTTTCAAGATCACGGCCACCCATTACCAAGCGAACAGGCACACCTTTCAGTTCGTAATCTGCAAACTTGAATCCCGGACGCTTATTGTCCGCATTATCATATTTCACAGAAATACCCATTGCTTTCAACTTATTGACAATGCCTTCTACTTTTGCATCAATCTTCTTCAGCATTTCATCATTCTTATAAATAGGAACGATAACTACCTGAATAGGAGCCAAATGCGGTGGCAACACCAATCCGTTATCATCAGAGTGAGTCATTATCAAAGCACCCATCAGGCGGGTAGATACTCCCCAGGAAGTAGCCCAAACATAATCCAGTTTATTGTTTTTGTCAACAAACTGTACATTGAACGCTTTTGCGAAATTCTGTCCCAAGAAGTGAGAAGTACCACATTGCAATGCCTTTCCATCCTGCATCAAGCCTTCGATGGTGTAAGTATCCAATGCACCGGCGAAACGTTCATTAGCCGATTTTACCCCTTTGATTACCGGAACAGCCATATACTTCTCAGCGAAGTCACCATACACATGCAACATTTTCTGTGCTTCCGCTTCTGCTTCCTCGCGGGTCGCATGAGCCGTATGTCCTTCCTGCCACAAGAACTCCGCAGTACGCAGGAACAAACGGGTACGCATCTCCCACCGCATAACATTTGCCCATTGGTTACACAAGATAGGCAAGTCACGATAGGAATTAATCCAGTTCTTATATGTACTCCAAATGATTGTCTCAGATGTAGGGCGGATAATCAATTCTTCTTCCAGTTTGGCAGCCGGATCTACGATAACACCCGAACCGTCCTCTGCATTCTTCAGACGGTAGTGAGTAACTACAGCACACTCTTTGGCAAATCCTTCTACGTGCTCAGCTTCACGGCTAAGGTAAGATTTCGGGATAAGCAACGGGAAATAAGCGTTCACGTGGCCGGTTTCCTTAAACATATCGTCCAACTGACGCTGCATTTTCTCCCAAATGGCGTATCCGTAAGGCTTGATAACCATACATCCACGCACAGGTGATTGTTCAGCCAAATCGGCCTTCACCACCAAGTCATTATACCACTGAGAATAATTCTCGCTTCTTTTGGTAAGTTCTTTCAATTCTACTGCCATTGCTATATCGTTATTTTTGTTTTTCCTTTTTAAGAGTTTGCAAAATTAGTAAAAAAGCATGGGAAAGTACCAATGATTTAGCAAAAATATAGGATCAAAAAGTATAAAAATAACTTATTGATAACGATAATACCACCAATAGGTATCACCATATTCCCGCCGCATATGGTTTTTCTCTTCCACCGGTGATGAAAATTCCTTCTGACGGTTAAGAAACTCATCCAAACGCCGCACCATCAGCGTGTCTTTGACTTCTCTTCCATATCCAGGATGAGTCCGTTTGTAAAGCACCAATGCCTCACGATAATAACGCGGCAATGTATCTTGCTCGAAACAATACATATCAACCGCCGATACAAATTTGTCCAATTTCTTATCCAGCAGCAATGCACTCATATAATAATTCAAAGCGGTATGTCTACCTATTTCATCACGACAGATACGAGCCAAAAAGTCTACTGTCTTTTCTGCAACATGTGGTCTTGCACCAAGATAAGCATACAAACTATCGGCATTCAAGCGCAAAGTTTCCTGAGAATGAGGCGCAAACAAAAGCCCTTCCGCACCATAATATTGAGGATATTCAAACAAATGCTCCCCCATGGTACCTTCCAAAGACATAGCATAGGCTCTAAGCACTGCCAATGTACGGGTTGTTTCCAAAGACTTTGCTCCTACCATCCGTGCAGCTTCATAATGATGATTACGGATAGCCTGCTCCACAGCCAGTTCATGATGAAAATTCACATTCGTATTTCCTATACCTACCGTCATCAGGCATAAAAGTGTCAAAATAGCTAAGTTAGAGTTTATTAAGCCCAATATGGACCCCTCTTGATTCAGCCAGGAACGAAACACACGCCGTAAAGTATAGACCACACCTATATATATAAGCAAAAGCAACGGCAGCAGCCAAAACCATTTATCTCCTATGTTTCCTCCGTGGAAAATAGTCCGGTCCACATCCGTCAGCACTCCCAGCAACAGACAAGACGGGAAATAAGAAAGTGTCCGTACAGGCCCCTTTAATCCCATCAATCCATTGATTCCCCAACGGAATACCAATAAAACCACTGTAATGATAATAGCTCCCACCAACGGAGAATAATGTGTCTTTCCTTGTGACAATGAATAATGCAATGCACCTACTACATCTTTCTGAAGCACAAAAAGATAGACAATACTAAAAATAGAGAAAAGAAGACCGCACGCAACCGTGAGGATGCGGGCGGCTCTTTTATAGGATAAGCTGTTGTTGCTGCTCATAAATTACTCTTTCACTTTTTTCAATACCACAGCCGAACGGGCAGGCAGATACAGTTTCAGCCATTCCTTTTTATCCTTCTTATAAAGAGGGTCGAAATTAGTGAAATGACGTATACTGTCATCAGCCAGACCATTGCCTCCGAAAGCTGTCGCATCCGTATTCAGTACCACATCATACGCCCCGACAGGCACTAGGAAACCATAGTCTGTAAATGACTTGGTAGGATTGAAATTAAATACAAAAATCAAATTCTTACGCCGGTAAGCCAACACTTGGTCACCGTCGTTATGCCATACTTCAATCACTGGAGTTTCCTGAATATTTTTCACACTCTCAATGAGGTGGACCATAGCTGAATCAAAATCGCCCAAGTAATGGTAACACAGGTTCTTATTATCAAAAAAGCCCCCACTGACGACGGGCATATTTATGCGACCATCCGTTACCTTCACGCGGGAAATCAATCCATTCGGGATGCCCGAATTCATTACCCATAAAGTTCAAATATCCTCCATTGATGGTAGAGGCAGTAAGCAAACGAATCATCTTATGCAATGCGATGCCGCGATGCACTGTATAATTTTCATCCCCTTTCTGGAAAATGCCAATACATGTCAGCATCTATCAGAC
>ENA-OQBL01000297-OQBL01000297.1-human-gut-metagenome-genome-assembly--contig:-NODE-297-length-27922-cov-3.105451_pt1 | contig 27922 bp, 36 predicted proteins | sample MGYA00242747_ERZ504553 | MGnify/ENA primary metagenome ERZ504553 (study PRJEB26092, sample SAMD00036240) | human gut metagenome | host: Homo sapiens | study: EMG produced TPA metagenomics assembly of...
GGCGATCTCATACGTTCCGTTTGTAATTACACCCGTATAGGAAAGTTTTGTTGTCTGATTGGTTGCAACAATGGCTGTTCCATCAGGGATTTCTGCAGAAGATGTAATACTTCCTTTAATCGTTGTCTTGTCGAGTGTTTCACAGGCAATGGCAAGGGACTTAAAATAAGTATTTGATAATGCTGTTAATGTTAATTCACCTTCATCACCATCCATGATAGCAGGTAAATTTCTACTTTTCTGTAATTGTTATCTTCCAAATACACTTCAGTTTTTTGTACATTCTGCCTTTAAAAGACCTGTGCCTGAAAGACTCTAAATATTTATCTGTCAGCACGCTTTGTGTATCTGTGCTAATATTATTTTTATTAATAATAAGTGTTAAAGTTGCTTTCTCTCCCGCTGCCGGAATCGTCATCTGGGTTGTTGCATTAATCTGGATTCTATACTGTTGAGTCGTATCCGGTGCAAATTTACCTGCAGATGCATCTACATATAAGACATCCCCGTCTGTATTTGTATAGGTTCCCGTTGTCTTCTGAATGGAGCTTGCCGAATTAGAAGCTACTACACTTCCGTTGCTGTAAGTCCATTCTGCCGTCGTGTCCCCGCCTTCGGCAAAGCCGGCAGAAGTCACTGCAAGGCTGGTTGAAGAATCTGCCTGTACAGACCTAAAATACTCCTGCTTCTGCATGGTGAGTGTCACTGCCGACACATTTTTATCCGGTGTACCGGTAATCGTATAAGTTGACCAGTCGCCTGTTCCTGTTCTTGTGATTTTTACATTCTCCATGCCGCTTACAAGCACTGGATTTGCATTACTTTCTGTAATATCATAATAAGATACGATTGTAAGCGTACAGGTCTTTGCGCCCTCTACAACCGGAATGTCCAAAGACACCCCGTTATTTGCCAGAAAGTCACTATCCCTTTTTGTAAATGTGGCTGTTCCTGAAATCTGAATCGTATCGCCTGTATCATTGGTAAGTTTTCCGCCTTTTACACTTGCCGCCTCGGCATCGTCGGAATCGGTTAATGTTGAATTGGCAGCTGTCCACGTTGCCGACATCTTTACTGCTGCCGCCGCTGTTACATGAAACAGCCCTTCCGGAAACGGTATCACGGAAATAATCATGGCTACCGCCATAATCATCGCTGCAATCCGCCGGAATTCCGGTTTTTTTGGCGTTGAATTCTGTCCATTTTTCTCTCTCCTTTTTTGTTTTTTTCCCCTTCCTTAGTATCATTCTTCTTTTTGTATGGAAATTAGCCTTATATAGTTCTAGAGTACTATATTCGACAAGAGACGACAACTGATTTTTGGCTGTATTTTAGTAAAAACCACTGATTTTATTGTATTTTCCATTGCTATTGCCAAATGTGCAATAATATGTTATTGTACCAATAGAATATATTCTAAATCACAGTTTAAGCACAGTTTTATATCAATTAATATGTGTTTAAAATCTGATTAACTGTTGAAATCTAAGTTTTTTAGATTTCGTCTGTATTTTTTCACGGTTTTTGGAATTTACTGCGGATTCTGAAATGTCATTCTATATTCGTTCAGACACCATTTATAACCGGTTTGAAATCCCAAAAGACTTGAAAAAATTTTTAGAAAATCCATTGAAATGCTTGTCGACAATCCCACAAGTCCAGTATAATAAAAGAAAGGAACCGTCTGCCTGCTGCAAAATGAGCATTTTATTAAAATGCCCGACGGCAGTGAGCAGGAACGGATTACGGATTCCAGTTTTGAAATTATCAGTAGTAAAGAAACACCGATACCACAGGTACTAAAAAAATCAGCTTTACGGCGGCTCTGCCAGATGGGTGACTTAACCCGGTATGCCAAAGCTGCCGGAATTAAAAAAGTCCAGTCTGCTGTAAAGCTTCTAAAAAACGGTAAAAGTATCACAGAGGTAGCATTTCATACAGAACTTCCACAGGAAACAGTAGCCGAACTGGCACAAAGTATATCCACAGAAGTCAAATAAACAGACCCGGTCACAACCAAATGATGAACCGCATCTACCATAAAAAGTACCTTTTGTATAATGGGGCTGTCACTTTAACGATTGAAAATCGTTAGGGTACCAGCCTCTTTTTCCTATAAAAATACGATTTTTAAGTTACTATTTATTAAAATGAATGGGATGTTCCAAAAATTGGCGTACTTTAATAAACCTATATAGGTTTTAAAAATTTTTATTTTGATATTTCTAAATTCAGGCACTTTTTTAAAGGAAATAAATGTGTTCCTGTCTTCCCGTTCTGAATCTTATTATGAAGTTTATTTATGTTTCTTGCAATTGCTAAAAGAGTACTTTCAGCGAGTACATTCGCAGTCCCTTTGCTTAGGTATCTTCTGAACTGCATGTCCTGTTTTATGTCTCCCAAATGAGCCCTTTGAATAACTGTTTCTTTTCCCCACATATATGTAATTTTTTGAGTGTATTCTTTAAGTTTAGAAAGAGCTTCTTCTAATGCTTCAATACATTTTTGTAATGGTGATTTTTCTTTTGCCTATACCATGCACGAATGTGATATTTCCAGCAGTTTTTGAGAGCATACAGCTTCTTGCGTAGTCTCTTTAAATGTATGATTTTTATTACATTTTCATAAACTATTTTTATGTCATAGAGTTGTTCACATTCAGCTACAAAATCAGCTAACTTAATTAACAGTTTTGCCTGATTTTTTGTAACGGCTTTTTTCCACACGAAAGTATATTTATTGCATATTAAATATGAATAACAAAAAAATGAGGGGGAAAATGAAAAAAGCATGCAGAAGAAGCCTGCTTTTGTAGTTGTAATAATAACATTTGTAAGTCGGCAAACAGGATGATTTTGACTTGTCCGTGTTTTTATTTTGTCTGTAATTCAACCCCGACAAATAAGGTATTCACAAGGAATCCCTTATTTCCCTTCCCAAATCTTGGGGGTAATGATCTACCGAAGGTAACAAGTCAAGGAGTGGTACTGCCTTGCGGTATGGACATGAAAAAATTTCCTGTCCCTTGCTTGCTTTAAAAAACCAAAGCCTTTATGTGCTATCTAATAAAGACAGAACATTCGGGGTATCTGTATTGCTTTACGATAACACAGACATTTTAAAGGATTGTTTAAATAAGGCGAAGGATTAAACTGGTAATAATTGTAAAGGGCTATATGTTTTACCAAGCAGCATACACGAACTTATATTAGTTCCTGATAATGGTGATATGAATAAAAAATTATATGATGCAGATGGTGCGTGAAGTTAATTCAACAGAAGTCAGACCAGATGAAATATAATGGTAAGAAATAATTGACGTTTAGCACTATGTGAGTTAGCATAGTGGTAGACAATTACTTCTTTGTAATCACGCAAATCTAAATTTTCCGAAATTCTTCAATGAAAAAAAGGAAATATAATTTTTCGAAAAAGAAGCAAGGTGAAAAGAAGAAAATGAATTTATTTAATGCAAAACTGGGGAAAAGAAAGTGGAAAAAATAAATTCCATTTTGGGGGCTAAAAAAATGGGAAAAAATAGTTTCCCTTGATACAAAAGCCTGTTTAGAACATATATCCATAAGAACCTTAAATATATCGTCCTGTTTTGGATATTGTAAAACTATGAGTGATTTATATGACAGAAAGAAGGTTAAATATGATAATTGAAAAGGAATATTTTGATTCAGAAGAAGTTAGGAAAGCGAATGCCATGAATGATAAGACGATGGCACCACCAAGAAGAATACGTCTTACGACAACGGACAGTAACAAATATTATGCCAAAGCTGTATTTGTAGCCGATAAGAAAATATAATTACCGGTGAGCTTCTTTACAGACCGGATTTTCAGGAGTCAGAAGAGGGAGTGGCATTCAGTGAGGTTGTTGTTAAGCAGACAGCAGATGTGGAAGAATATTTCAAGAATCTTATAAGGTTTGAAGGCTATAAAGTGATTCCGGAAGAATATGATGAGAGTGATATGCTTATGCATTATGATGAGCTGAGCATACAGGCTAATAAGCTTTTGTTTCTTGAGAGAAGGGAGAAGTAGATATGACAGATACGCAGAAGGAGGTGTTTAAGACACCAGTAAACAAGATAAGGCTGTTTGAGCATGGGGCTCCGGGTTCGCAGAACCTTAAGCTTACAAGAAAATATTACACTGAAGATATGCCTGATGGAAGAGTAAAGCATATAGTGCAGAACATTACAGATCCGGATATTGTTCCTTATATACCTGATGGTATTGGTAACAGTACAGACAGACAAAGGATTCCGGCAGTATTGATTATTCCAGGAGGTGCGTTCAGACGCCTTGTATACAACTTTGAAGGTGAAGATGTTGCAAAGTGGCTTAATAGTATGGGAATAGCTGCATTTGTTCTTGAATGCAGGCTTCCATCAGATGAACATGATAATGCAGAGGATGTCCCACTATAGATGCTATGCGCGCAATGAGAGTTATAAGAGGAAGGGCGCAGGAAATTCGGTATAGATGAAAGCTAAGATAGGCGTTGATGGGCTTTTCAGCAGGAGGCTTTATGGCAGCGTTATTATCAACAGCGTATGAAAGTGATGTGTATGCGGATTATAAGTATAAGGATGAATATGATAAACTATCAGCAAGACCAGATTTTGCTGTTTGTTCATATCCGGTTATAAGTATTGACGATTGTATTGAAGCAGGCAAAAGATATATGTCTGAGGAACAGGTGCTTGAGAGAATCAGTGACAGTAAGGCAAAGATACTGCATAAGTATAATCCGGATAAGCTTGTAAGACCGGATATGCCGCCAGTATTTATATGTGAAACGGATGATGACAGAACAACATTGTCTGAGAACAGTGTGGGCTTTTATATGGCAGCAAGAAAAGCCGGAGTAAGTGCTGAACTTCATATATTCAGAACAGGTGGCCATGGTTATGGCTGTGGTGATGATTTTGCACAGACTGGTGAGTGGAAAGTACTTTTTTACAAAGTGGATTAAGAGTATTGGAATTATTAGTTAAGATGGATATGGTATACGGGGATAAAGATAAGATTATATTAAACAAGCCGGCGGGACAACTGTCGCAGAGCGGAAAGTCGTTTGAGATGGATCTTGTAAGTGAAGTTCTTACATATAGAAAAAGCAAGGGTGAAGAAGCTTACGCAGCTATAATAAACAGACTTGACCGTCCTGTATCAGGGCTTGTGCTTATGGCTAAGAATAAAAAGGAATCAGCAAGATTGTCTTTACTTATGCAAAAAGAAACACTATGTAAACTGAGCCAAAACTGAACCAGCGAATGTTTTTGGAAGCTTGGATGTGCTTAAAATGGATATTATTTTTGAGATTGCCGTTGAAAGCAGAACATTCCATGATAGAATGTAATCTGGGATTTTGAAAAGAATAAAATATACAGGCTGAGAAGCTTTAGAAAAGCCGCATTCCCGCTATCGACGGGGTTGCGGCTTTTGAGTTACTTTTGTTATGAAATCAATGGATATACTATTAGTGTTAGCAGGCTAAACACAACTCGGAAAAGATTTTTTGGAGAATATTAATAATGAAAGAAAAAGAATGGGAAAAACTTTTAAGAATAAAAACAACCGGACGTGACGACACCAGGTCGGATACGTTCAGGTATCCATATGAGCCGACATCCTATGAAGTGTTAGAAAGACTAGCGAATACCGGGATAATAGGTAAAAATAATACCCTGTTAGATTATGGCTGTGGAAAAGGCAGGGTAAGCATTTTTATGGCATATCAGACAAAATGTCATTCTATTGGGATAGAATGTGATGAACGGATTTACAACCGGGCGTTATCAAATAAAGCTGATGCGGTGTCAGGGAATAAAGTGAAATTTATATGTGCTGATGCAGTGGGCTTTAAGATTCCGGATAACGTAGACAGATTTTTCTTTTTCAATCCATTTTCAGTTGAAATATTTAAGAGTGTTCTGGCGAATATTATAGACAGTTATTATGAAAATCAAAGAGAAATGCTTGTTATGTGTTATTATCCGTCAGATGAGTATCTTATGTGTCTGTCACAGGAATATAATGTAACATTTGTTGAAGAAATTGATTGCAGTGACATATCCGATGGTGAAAGCAGACGGGAGAAGGTAGTCGTGTATAGAGTGGGGGAGAAATAGTTTTTTTATAAAAAAGATATATCACAAAAAACAGTAAAAAGTGATACAATGCAGAATAATAACATTGCAGGAGGATCACAACAATGGAACACATTTCAAGAAAGGAAGCATTTGAATTACTCAAAAAATACAACAAAGACCCATTTCACATTCAGCATGCACTGACCGTGGAAGCCGTGATGAAGTGGTATGCGAATGAACTGGGATACGGCGATGATGCACAATACTGGGGAATCGTAGGACTTTTACACGATATTGATTTTGAACTGTACCCGGAACAGCACTGTATCAAAGCACCGGAGCTGTTAAGGGAAGGCGGTGTATCGGAAGATATCATTCACGGTGTTGTTTCACACGGCTATGGCATTACGGTGGACGTAGCGCCGGAACATGAAATGGAAAAGGTGCTGTTTGCAGCAGATGAACTGACAGGACTGATCTGGGCGGCGGCATTAATGCGCCCTTCTAAAAGCACAAAGGATATGGAATTAAAGTCCTTAAAAAAGAAATATAAAAGCAAAGGATTTGCGGCAGGCTGTTCCAGAGAAGTCATTGAGCGCGGCGCAGAACAGCTCGGATGGGAGTTGGAAAAGCTGCTGACTATGACATTGGCGGCAATGGCTGCATCGGAAGACTACATTAACGAAGAAATGGAAAAAGAAAATGTTTAAAACACCGAAGGAATGTTATGATTATATTGTGAAAAATGAACTGGAAACGGCGGTTATCGGGGCGATGATGCAGCAGACGGACAATTATTCAATTGCGGAAATTGCAGACGCGAGATTTCACAACAGGGAAGGGAAAATTTCCTTTACTTCCGCAGGATACAAAATTAATATCGAAGTGACAGATGACGAGATTGTGACTGCGGTTTTAAACGGATTGTATGTCAGCGCATTTTTAATCAAGAAAAGACGACAACTACCGGGTGCATTTTTTAGTGTCGGGATACCCGGCTGAAATGAAAAGCGCGTTTTGAAGAAAGAAATCACAAAAAGAGGTTGTAAGATACATGATAATGTCGGTCATTATGGCATGCAGACTGGACAGTGAGAAGAAAATTAAAAATATGATACACTGTATCATATCCTGGCTGTATCAGTACCAGAAGGGAGCCTGGGACGGCAAAACCCGGTGAGAATTGTATGGTCCTGGATAAAGGAGAGAAAAAGTATGAAAGAACAGAGCAAAAGACGGTGGCAAAGAAGAAATTTTTTAAAATGGTGTTCAGCCGTGCCGGGATTTTTGTCATATTGATTCTGATACAGTTACTGGTATTCTTAGGAATTCCATACTATCTGAAAGAGTATGCAACCTTTATATACAGTGCGATGAGCGTGATGGAAATCGTTGTTCTTGTATATATCATTAATACAGAAGGGAACCCGGCATTTAAAATGACCTGGATGCTGTGTGTGATGGCACTTCCGGTTATAGGAACGGTATTTTATATCTATGTACATCTGCAGCTGGAGACGAGATTTGTACAGAACAGACTTGCGGCACTTCGTATGGAGACAGAACCTTATATGGATCAGGATGAGAAGGTTACAGAGGCACTCTGGGCAAGCAAATCGGCAAATGCACAGCTGTCTTATTATCTGTCACATCAACTTGGATTTCCGACCTACCGCAATACGGAAGTCGAATATTTCCCGGTGGGAGAGGATAAATTTGCTTCTATGATTAAAGAGCTGGAAAAAGCAGAGAAGTTCATTTTTATGGAATATTTCATTGTAGAGGAAGGAATTATGTGGGATACAATCCTGGAGATCCTGAAACGGAAAGTGAACGAAGGTGTAGAAGTCAGGTTCATGTATGATGGAATGTGTGCATTTGATCTGCTGCCGTACAGTTACCCTAAGAAACTTCAGAAATTCGGGATCAAGTGCAAAATGTCCAATAAGATCCGGCCTTTTGTGTCTACAATCCAGAATAACCGCGATCATAGAAAAATCTGTGTGATCGATGGGCAGACAGGGTATGTAGGTGGTGTGAATCTGGCTGATGAATATATCAATGAAAAAGAACGATTCGGTCACTGGAAAGATACAGCTGTTCTGTTAAGAGGAGATGCGGTCCAGAGCCTGACAATGATATTCCTGCAGATGTGGGATGTAGATATGCGTGGTGTTGAGCCTTATGGAAAATATCTTACAAAAAAAGCGGAATCACTGAATGACAGACTGGGATACGTGATCCCATATGCGGACAGTCCGTTTGACCATGAGAACGTAGGAGAAGAGGTGTATTTCCATATCCTGAATCATGCGAAGAAGTATGTGCATATTATGACTCCGTATCTGATACTGGATAATGAAATGCTGACAACACTTATACGTGCAGCCAAAAGTGGTATTGAAGTGATCATCATCATGCCGCATATTCCGGATAAATGGTATGCATTCGCGGTAGCAAAGACATATTATAAAGAATTGATTGAAGGCGGAGTGCAGATCTATGAGTATGCACCTGGATTTGTACATGCGAAAGTATTTGTATCTGATGATGATACGGCAACAGTAGGCAGTATCAATCTGGATTTCCGGAGTCTCTATCTGCATTTTGAAAACGGAGTATTTATTTATGATAATCCGGAGGTTCAGAAAGTGGAAGAAGACTTCCAGAATACCCTGGCAAAATGTCACAAAGTGACAGTGACCGAGGTGAGAAACAGAGGAGTTTTTATGAAGGTAGCCGGGCAGGTGTTAAGACTGGTTGCGCCTTTAATGTAAAGAATACAGGAAATCATATGTATTTTCTGTAAAAATATTATTGAACCAAGATAAAATGTATAGTATAATGCTTAAGGCGGTTTGATTAGACTCGCTAAAGAAGACTGATAAGTCATGTTAATAACGCAGGAGGAATGGATATGGTTAAAGCAGTAGTCGGTGCCAACTGGGGCGACGAAGGAAAAGGTAAGATTACAGATATGCTGGCTGAGCAGGCAGATATCATCGTAAGATTCCAGGGAGGCGCGAATGCAGGTCATACAATTATCAATGATTATGGAAAATTTGCATTACACACACTTCCATCAGGAGTATTTTACGGTCATACAACCAGTATTATCGGAAATGGTGTAGCACTGGATGTACCGGTGTTATTCAAGGAAGTGCAGTCTATTATCGATCAGGGAGTTCCGATGCCGAAGATTCTGGTATCTGACCGTGCCCAGATGGTAATGTCTTATCATAAGAATTTTGATGCATACGAAGAAGAGAGACTGGGAGGAAAATCTTTCGGTTCTACAAAATCTGGTATTGCACCATTTTATTCAGACAAATATGCAAAGATTGGATTCCAGGTCAGTGAATTATTTGATGATGAACTGTTAAAAGAGAAAGTTGTCCGTGTGGCAGAACAGAAGAATGTATTACTGGAGCACCTTTATCATAAACCATTGATCAATCCTGATGATTTATATAATGAACTTCAAGAATATAAAAAGATGATCGAACCATTCGTATGTGATACATCTCTTTTCCTGAACAATGCAATCAAAGAAGGAAAAGAAGTATTATTAGAAGGTCAGCTTGGATCACTGAAAGATCCGGATCACGGAATCTATCCAATGGTTACTTCATCTTCTACATTAGCAGGATATGGAGCAATCGGAGCAGGAATCCCTCCATATGAGATCAAGAAAATCGTAACTGTATGTAAAGCATACTCAAGCGCAGTAGGAGCAGGAGCGTTCGTAAGCGAAATCTTCGGTGATGAAGCAGATGAATTAAGACGCCGTGGTGGTGACGGTGGAGAATTCGGAGCAACAACAGGACGTCCGAGAAGAATGGGATGGTTTGACTGTGTAGCTTCTAAGTATGGATGCAGAATGCAGGGAACCACAGATGTTGCATTTACAGTATTAGATGTACTTGGATACCTGGACGAGATCCCGGTATGTGTAGGATACGATATCGATGGAGAAGTAACAACAGACTTCCCGACCACACATCTGTTAGAGAAGGCAAAACCGGTTCTTAAGAAACTTCCGGGATGGAAGAGTGATATCCGTGGAATTAAGAAATACGAAGACCTTCCGGAAAACTGCAGAAACTACATTGAGTTTGTAGAAGAGCAGATCGGATACCCAATTACAATGGTATCGAATGGTCCGGAAAGACATGATATCATTTACAGAGAGTCAAAATTTTCCAAATAAGATAAAATATTTCGAATCATGAGATGAAAAACAGGGATAAAGCAGGCCATGTGTCTTTTGAAGACAGGAGAGCTGCTCTATCTCTGTTTTTTAATACCAGAATATGAAAGAGAAGTTGCCGGTGGCAAGTTCTGTAGATTGTTATGTTCTCCTTAAGAAATTTCTTATGCTTTATTCAGATTTTTTCCATAATGTTGACACATTCTATGCATATAATGAAACCATCGTAAATATAATAATAACGTTGGTGTAATCAGACACCAGAGACGTAAGAGGGGATAAAAATAATCAAGATGGAGGTATGCACTATGAATACGAGAGACTGGACAAAAGAGGAAGCAGAAGTGATTTCAATGGAAGAATACCTTGCTAAAAGAAAGAAGATCAGAGAAGATGAAAGAAAACATAAGAAAAAAGGATCAGACGATCGCGAAGAAAGTCTGATGCCCTTTGAGTTTTATATGGTATCATCGCTTGCCTGGTCATGAGACTGTGACAACTTAGATACATCATCCGAGCTGTGGCTGTGAAAGCTGTCAGCTGAATCATCAGATGGAGTATTATGCCGGGTAAGCTTGAATACCAACATATAACCATAGAGAAGTACCGGAAGCACAATCGTACATGCAATAGAGGCCCAGAGAAGGTCGATGGAATGCGGACTCCCGATCAGGGCAAATATTAATGTACTGAGATACATACCAAATAATAAAATGGCGGCAGCAAGTGCCAGAATACGTTTTGCATTTTTCATAATAATCATCCTTTACAATGAATCAAGACTTTAGTATATTATATAGAGAGCAGTGAAAAATTGCAAATGAATATCGTACAAAGGAGTATAGAAATATGAGTACATTATATCAGCAGTGGCAGGACCTCGCTTATGATGAAACTGCAGACAGAAGTCAGTTAGAAAAATTCTGGGGAACTTATTCCAGATTGAGAAAGAAATTTATGAAAAGCTTCTTTCTAATCCGGATGAAGTTGTAAAAGGAACGTAAAAGAATTGGCTGAGAAATTCGGACAGGAAGTTCTGACAATGATCGGTTTCCTGGATGGTATCAATGAAAGTCTTCTGATCGAGATCGATCTTGATACAGTAGAAGAAGATACAGTAGTAAGTCTTGCATTTGACAAGGAAAGACTGTATAAGAATATGGTAGCGGCAAAAGCTGACTGGCTGTATGAACTTCCACAGTGGAAAGAGATTTTCTCAGAAGAAGAACTGAAGAAATTCTACAAAGAACAGAAGGAATCTACAACAATCCGCAAACCTAAAAAGATCGGAAGAAATGATCCATGCCCGTGCGGATCAGGAAAAAATATAAAAAATGCTGTGGCAGATAATATTTCTGGTTACGGGTATCCTGAGTCTCATTTATTATAGTGCGATTTGTATCGCACTGGAAAAAATGGGACTCTACTTTTTCCAGATTCTGGCTGGCGACCGGAATAGTGGGAATTGCAGGGAGTGCGCTGATCCGTTTATATGGAATGCCGTGTATCGTAGAAACAATGATTGGTATTTCGGTATGTTTTCTTCTGATCGCAGAGATAAAGATCATAAAAGGAATGCACAGAAAACCTTTGGGAAAAAGAAAAGAACACTTTGAAGAAGACACAAAAACAGGATCCGCTACAAGATGGATCATTGTACTGGGAGCGCAGGTAAGAGGCCGGAAGATTACCGATTCACTGAAACGAAGACTGGACTGTGCGTCAGAGTATCTGAAAGAGCATCCGGATGTGCATGTGATCGTCTCCGGAGGACAGGGAAAAGATGAAGAAGTAACAGAAGCGTATGCAATGGCACGTTATCTGGAGTGTGAAGGGCTTGACCGCAGGCGTATTGTGCAGGAGGATGTGTCGGTAAACACACTGGAAAATCTGAAGTTTTCCAGAAACCTTATTGCAGATGTAGATACACCGGTAGGAATTGTCTCGAATAATTTCCATGTATATCGAGGGTGTGTATATGCAAAACGTGCAGGATTTAAGGAGCCGTTTCCGATACCGGCAAGCTGCCATCCATTATTATTCCCAAATTATTTTGTGCGGGAATGTTTTGCGGTCTGGAAACTGTGGCTGAAAAAACTATTGACAAAGCAAAATGCCGTGTTATAATGAAAATGTATGAGAAAACACGTTGAAGAGAAGAGTAGGCTGGGAAAGAAATGCCAGAGAGAGAAGCCACGGGCTGAAAGCTTCTTATTTTGGAACCTTCTGAAAACTACCTCTGAGTGGCTGCAAAACAGTCCGGTGATTCCGTTATCGTCATAATTAAGAGGTTCTGGCATAAAAGTCTTTGGTGAATAATATAGAGACTGTGAAGTGTCAGTTCAAACAGGGTGGAACCGCGAGATAACTCGTCCCTTACAGTGATTATCTGTAAGGGGCATTTTTTTTTCGCCACGCGTTCGTAAGGAGTGGCCAGTGGCAGGTCCTGTAGATGCCATGCGTTTAGAAAAAAGCAGCAGATTACGGATGATTGCTGAACGGGCAGGAAAGAAGATACATGCCCGAGGATAGGATATAAAAATAAAAAGAGAGGACATGATAATTATGAAAATTACATTAAAAGATGGATCTTTCAAAGAGTACGAAGGAAGTATGTCAGTACTGGATATCACAAAAGATATCAGCGAAGGTCTGGCAAGAGTGGCGACTTCTGCAAGAGTTAATGGTGAAGTAGTAGATCTCAGACACGTTGTAAGCGAAGATTGTGAACTGGAGATTCTTACATTTGATAATGAAGAAGGAAAGGGTGCATTCTGGCATACAACATCTCACATCATGGCACAGGCGATCAAACGTCTGTATCCAGATACAAAGCTTGCAATCGGACCATCAATCGAGAATGGATTCTACTATGATGTAGACCGCGAGACACCATTTGTAGCAGAAGATCTGGAAAAGATTGAAAAAGAGATGAAGAAGATCGTCAAAGAGGCTCTTCCGATCGAAAGATTTACAAAGACAAGAGAAGAAGCAATCGCATATTTCAAAGAAAAGACGAACCATATAAAGTAGAGTTGATCGAAGATCTCCCGGAAGGAGAAGAGATCAGCTTTTATCAGCAGGGAGAATTTGTTGATTTATGTGCAGGACCACACCTGATGACAACAAAGCCTGTAAAAGCATTCAAGCTTACAAGCCTTGCAGGTGCTTACTGGAGAGGCAGCGAAAAGAACAAGATGCTTACAAGAATCTACGGTATCTCTTATCCGAAGAAAGCACTGTTAGACGAATATCTGACCATGCTTGAAGAAGCAAAAAGACGTGACCACAGAAAACTTGGTAAAGAACTTGGACTTTTCATGATGTGCGAAGAAGGTCCTGGATTCCCGTTCTTCCTTCCAAAGGGAATGGTTCTTAAGAATACACTGCTTGACTACTGGAGAGAACTTCACAAAAAAGCAGGTTATGTAGAAGTATCTACACCAATTATCTTAAGCAGACACCTCTGGGAGACCTCCGGACACTGGGATCACTATAAAGAGAATATGTACACAACACAGATCGATGGAGAGGACTTTGCAATTAAGCCAATGAACTGTCCGGGTGGAATGCTTGTATACAAAGCAGAACCGCGTTCATATAAAGATCTTCCGCTTCGTGTCGGAGAACTCGGATTGGTTCACCGTCATGAAAAATCAGGACAGTTACATGGTCTGATGCGTGTACGCTGTTTCACACAGGATGATGCACATATCTTCATGATGCCGGAACAGATCCGTGACGAGATCAAAGGTGTTGTAGCTCTGATCGATGAGGTATATCAGCTATTCGGATTCAAATATCACGTAGAACTTTCCACACGTCCGGAAGACAGCATGGGAAGTGATGAAGACTGGGAACTTGCAACAGAAGGTCTTCGTGGTGCGCTTAATGACCTTGGTCTTGACTATGTGGTAAATGAAGGAGACGGAGCATTCTACGGACCGAAGATCGACTTCCATCTGACAGACTCTATCGGAAGAACATGGCAGTGCGGAACTATCCAGCTGGATATGCAGCTTCCACAGAGATTCGAACTGGAATACACAGGAGCAGATGGTGAGAAACACCGTCCGATCATGATCCACCGTGTAGCATTTGGATCTATCGAGAGATTTATCGGAATCCTGATCGAGCATTTCGCAGGAGCATTCCCTACATGGCTTGCACCGGTACAGGTTAAGGTACTTCCAATCTCAGATAAACATCTGGAATATGGACAGAAAGTACAGGATACATTGAATGCGGCAGGTATCCGTGCAGAAATCGATACACGTGCAGAGAAGATCGGATATAAGATCCGTGAGGCTCAGATGCAGAAGATTCCTTATATGCTTGTAGTAGGAGCAAAAGAAGAGGAAGAAAATCTGGTATCTGTAAGAAGCAGATTCGCAGGAGACGAAGGACAGAAGAGCCTGGATGAGTTCGTAGCATCTGTTACAGAAGAGATTGCAACAAGAGCAAGACGTGAAGTCGTAAAAGAAGAAAACTAATTTAGTTTTACAAATGTATAAAAAATAAAGAGAACTGGCATAATATATCTTGAAGTTTGAAAGGAGGATATATTATGCCAGATTTAAGATGTACCGTACAGACTTGTACACACAACCAGAATTATTACTGTAATCTTGACAGTATCGTAGTAGGAGGAAATTCCGCAAAAAAAGCAGATGAGACAAGCTGTGACAGTTTTGAAGAGCGAAAAGGTGGAAGCTCCTATTCGAATGCATACTCGGACATGGCGGGAAAAGAAGCATCTGCCAAGAGTGACGTGGATTGTAAGGCAACAGACTGTATGTATAACAAAGAATGTCAGTGTCATGCAGGAAAGATCAGTGTAGAAGGCGGGAATGCCTGTCACTGTCAAGAGACGGAATGCGCGACGTTCAAATGTGGATGTGCGTAATCTTTGGAAGAAAAGATGCGCAGGTCATATGTATACGATCAGTGAATAAAAGGTACAGATAAAGAAAAAAGTGTGAAAAACCGGAATAAAGCTTAAGAATAAGTTTTTACTCCGGTTTTTGTCGTATCAAAGTATGTTGACGTAGATTTACAGTGAGGGCATAATAGCTTTATATGCCAAAACTGGCAGGGAAGAAGAGGATTTCATGAACAAAGAAGAGAATACATACTATAAAAACAGTCCCAAGTTTGGCAGAAAAGGACCGTCCAAATTAAGACAGCAATTTAACCGTGGAATGACCTATTTCCTGGTAATTGTTGCCTGTATTCTGGTTTATTTTGCCATGCTGAGGGTAGAAGCGATTTCAAATACACTGTCAAAGATCCTGTCGATTTTAAAGCCTGTATTGTATGGATGCGGGATTGCGTATCTTCTGAATCCAATCGTGAAGAGCGTAGATGCATATCTGGTGCCAGTGCTGGAAAAGCACATGAAGAAAGAAAAAGCGAAGAAGGTTTCCAGAAGTATAGGAGTGATCGTGGCGCTGGTTGTATTGATTACGGTTGTATCGACATTGATCAATATGCTGATACCGGAACTGATCACAAGTATCCGTAATCTGATATTTACACTGCCGGCGCAGATCAATCAGCTGGTAAAAGAGATCAATAATATACAGTTGGATGATTCGACCACGACAGCAGTATTGAAAAATGCAATGAACGAAGCTTCGGCAAGTCTTCAGAAGTGGATGCGTACGGATCTGTTGGATAAGGTGAATGAAGTGATGACGCATCTGACGGTTGGTCTGTATACATTGATTATGGAAATGTTCCATGCGGTGATCGGAGTGATCGTATCGGTGTACATTTTATTTGGAAAAGAGACGTTCATTAATCAGAGTAAAAAAGCAGCTTATGCGATTTTTCCTGCAGAACGTGCAAACCTGTTGATTCATATCGCTGTAAAGACGAATGAGATATTCGGTGGATTTATCATTGGAAAGATGATAGATTCGATCATTATCGGAATTTTATGCTTTATTGGTACATCGATCTTAAAGATGCCGTATGCAATGCTTGTCAGTGTAATTGTAGGGGTGACCAATGTGATTCCGTTCTTCGGACCGTATATTGGAGCAATCCCGAGTGCTGTCCTGATTGCGCTGGCAGATCCGATGAAAGGGATATATTTCCTGATATTTATACTGTTGTTACAGCAGTTTGACGGAAATATCCTGGGACCAAAGATCCTTGGCAATTCTACGGGACTGTCTGCATTCTGGGTAATCGTATCAATCCTTCTTGGGGGCGGATTGTTCGGAATTCTTGGTATGTTATTTGGAGTGCCGACGTTTGCGGTTGTCTATTATATTATAAAACTCCTTCTGGATAACCAGCTGGAGAAAAAGAAACTGCCGACAGATTCGGACTGCTATAACGGGGACAGTTATGTAGACAATGACGGTACATATTTTCAAAAAAGAGATGACGGGGCAGAAACAGAAGAACAGAAAATAGAAAAAAATAAAGAAGAAAAAGGGGAATAAGATTATGCCGATCAGAGTGCAGAATGATCTCCCGGTCAAGGAGATTTTAGAGAGTGAAAATATATTTGTAATGGATGAACACCGTGCAACACATCAGGATATCCGTCCGATCAAAATTGGACTTTTGAACCTGATGCCGTTAAAAGAAGAGACAGAACTGCAGATATTACGTTCACTGTCTAATACACCACTTCAGGTAGATGTGACATTTGTTGCAGTAGCTTCACATCAGTCAAAGAATACGTCAAAGAGTCATTTGAACAAATTCTATCAGACGTTTGATGAAATCAAAGACCGGAAATTCGATGGATTCATCATCACCGGGGCACCGGTAGAACAGATGCCGTTCGAAGAAGTGGATTACTGGGACGAACTGACACGCATTATGGACTGGACAAAGACAAATGTCGTATCAACATTGCATCTTTGCTGGGGAGCTCAGGCAGGAATGTATTATCATTATGGAATCGATAAAGTCCAGCTGGATAAGAAGGCGTTCGGTCTGTTCTGGCACAAAGTGCTAAACCGTAAGATTCCATTGGTACGTGGGTTTGATGATGTATTCCTGGCACCACATTCCCGTCACACAGAGACTCCACTGGATAAAGTGCGCGCAGATAAGAGAATCACGATTCTGGCTGAATCGGATGAAGTGGGTCTCTTCCTTGCGATGGCACAGAATGGACGCCAGATATTCGTGATGGGACATCCGGAATATGATCGTGTGACACTGGATGGAGAGTATAAGCGCGATAAGAGCAAGGGACTGTCGATTGAACTTCCGAAGAATTATTATCAGGACGATGATCCGGAGAATGGGCCATTACTTACATGGAGAGCAACAGCTAATAATTTATATACTAATTGGTTAAATTATTATGTGTATCAGGCTACGCCATATGACCTTGAAGGAACACCGGATTTTACTTGGAAATAGGGCATTTTCAGGGAATTGTGAGTCAGGTTGAAGAAATGAAATGACAGCAGCAAAAGCAGACGGTATTAAATAAGGATTAGCCAGAAAGCAGAAAATACCAAGGCAGGAACCAAGATTAATTTGAAGTTCATTACACAGAGTGTTATAATATCAAAAAAATTATTGCAGGCAAAAGACTCCGAGGATGGAATATCTCCGGAGTCTTTTTGCATATAAAGGAATAAGGAGGAAAAGAGGGTATGGAGTTATTGAATGCAATCGTCACAACCGTAAATGGAGTCGTCTGGGGATGGCCAATGATCATTCTGCTGCTTGGTACACATATTTATATGACAGCCAAGACAGGATTTATCCAGCGTTTTACCATTACAAAAGGAATCAGACTGTCTGTGGAAAAAGATACGAAGAAATATATTCATAATCTGGATGCAAAAGATGACACACCGGTACCGGTAGTGAAATGATAAACAAGTAAAAAACTTCTTGACAAAACAACTTTGATACAGTAAAGTATAACCATAACAAAGCAAAACCGTTGAGAAAGAGGAGTAGCTTATACAATGACATCCAAGAGAGCAGCAGCTGGTGTGATTGCTGTATGAAGTTGATAAGTGAATGGCCTTTCGAGGGCAGTCTGAAATCAAGAATTTATGAATATATGTAATTCAAGAGAGTATGGCTTGTCGGGAACCGAACCCGTTATCAATCAGGAGTGTATGTTAGTACATGAGAAAGTGGACGATTCGTCAATTTGAGTGGTACCGCGATAATAATAGATTTTATTACCGCCTCAAACCTTTTGGTTTGGGGCGGTTTTCTTTTTATCAAAAAAAGGTATGACGGACGTTATTGATGAAAGATTTTCTCTCCTAACAGTTACAGAGGGCTGGCAATTGCAATCTGTAGACAACAACAATATTTCATACAGGAAAAGGAGAAAAAAGATTATGAAAAAGAAAATGGTAACAGTATTATTAACAGCAGCAATGGTAACAGCAATGGCAGCAGGATGTGGCAAATCATCCGATTCCGGAAGTGACAAGAAAGAGTCTTATACCATCGGAATTGAGCAGTTTGCAGAGCATGGTTCTCTTGATAACTGCAGAGAAGGTTTCTTAAAAGGTCTGGAGGACGAAGGAATCAAAGAAGGCGACAACCTGACAGTAAAATATAAAAATGCAGCGGCAGATATGGGAACTGCAAAACAGATTTCCGACAGTCTGGTATCTGATAAAGTAGATCTGGTATGTGCGATCGCAACACCAAGTGCACAGAGTGCATACAATGCAGCAATGAAAGCAGATATCCCGGTTATCTACACTGCAGTTACAGATCCTGTAGCAGCAGAACTTGCAGATAAAGATGGAAAGCCGGTAGGAGAAGTAACCGGAACATCTGACAAACTTCCGGTAGAAGAACAGCTTAAGATGATCCGCGAGATGCTTCCGGATGCAAAGAAGATTGGTATCATGTACACAACAAGCGAAGCAAACTCTGTATCAGCAATTGAAGAATATAAGAGTCTGGTTAAGAAATATGATTTCGAACTTGTAGAAAAAGGAATCACAACAACGGCAGATGTATCCCTTGCGGCAGATGATCTGTTAAGCAAAGTAGACTGCATCACCAACCTGACAGACAACACCGTAGTTGCATCTCTTCCGACTATCCTGGATAAGGCAAATGAAAAGAAAATCCCGGTATTCGGAAGTGAAATTGAACAGGTAAAGATCGGATGTCTTGCAGCAGAAGGAATTGATTATATCGCTCTTGGAAAACAGACAGGTAAGATGGCAGCAAAAGTATTAAAAGGCGAAACAAAGGCTTCTGAACAGAACTTTGAGACAATCACAGAGCCTGGATTCTATGTAAATAACAAAGTAGCAGAGAATCTTGGAATTACGGTTCCGGATAATCTTGCAAATAATGCAGTAGAAAGTTTTGACGAGATTACAGCAGAATAAGCCGGAAAGGGCAAAGTACAAAAAGAGAAACGTCTGAGACAGACAAAAATTGGGAGGCATTTTTTCATGAATTTCATCACATCGATATTAGAACAGGGTCTGATCTATGGGATCCTGGCACTGGGGATTTATATCACATACAAAATATTGGACTTTCCGGATCTTACGGTGGATGGAAGTTTCCCTCTGGGGGCAGCAATCACGGCTGCCCTTCTTACAAGAGGAATGAATCCATACATCACACTGATCCTTTCGTTTTTTGCAGGGGCAGTCGCAGGAATCTGCACCGGACTGATCCATGTGAAATGTAAGGTCAGAGATCTTCTCTCGGGAATCATTATGATGACAGCACTGTGGACGATCAATCTTTACATAGCGGGAACGGCCAATGTGCCGTTGTTTTCACAGAAGACTATTTTCAAAAATGACCTGATGGATAAGATCATCCCGGATGCACTTGTACCGTATTCAACATTGATCATTATCCTGGTGCTGGCAGTGATCTGTAAAGTATTGCTGGACCTTTATCTGAATACAAAGTCCGGATTTCTGTTAAGAGCCGTTGGTGACAATGACGTACTGGTAGTGTCTCTTGCAAAAGATAAAGGCAATATCAAGATCCTTGGACTTGCAATCTCAAACGGCCTGGTAGCGTTGGCCGGATGTGTGTTTGCACAGGAGGAGCGAGTATTTGAAATTTCAATGGGAACCGGAGCAATGGTTATCGGTCTTGCAAGTGTGATCATTGGAACCAGCATTTTCCGTAAACTGACGCTGCTGCGTACGACAACAGCGGTACTGATCGGTTCAATCATTTATAAAGCCTGTGTGGCAATTGCACTCCGTAATTTTGATCCGCAGGCAATGAAACTGGTAACAGCAGTCCTGTTTCTGATTGTACTTATCATCAGTATGGAGAGAAAGAAGAAGGTGAACACCAATGCTTGAGTTAAAAGGAATTCATAAATATTACAATCCGGGAACCGTAAATGAGATGTGTCTGTTCCAGAATTTCAACCTGACGATCGACAAAGGGGAGTTCGTATCTGTTGTGGGAAGTAACGGTTCCGGAAAGACATCGATGTTAAATATTATCTGTGGAAGTATTCCGGTAGAAGGCGGACAGATCCTGATCAACGGATCGGATATTACAAAGCAGAAAGAATTTAAAAGGAACCAGAGAATCGGTCGTGTCTATCAAAATCCCGCAATGGGAACCTGCCCGAGCATGACCATTCTGGAAAATATGTCGCTGGCAGACAATAAAGGAAAGGTATTCGGCCTTTCCAGAGGAACGAACAAGGCAAGAATTGAGTATTACAGAGAACAGTTAAGCCAGCTCGGACTCGGTCTGGAAGATAAGATGGACGTCAAAGTCGGTGCATTATCCGGCGGACAGCGTCAGGCAATGGCACTTCTGATGTCTACCATGACACCGATCGAGTTCCTGATCCTGGATGAACATACGGCAGCACTGGATCCGAAGACCGCTGAACTGATCATGGAGCTGACCGATAAGATCGTAAAAGAAAAGAATCTTACAACGATCATGGTTACACATAACTTAAGATATGCGATCGAATATGGCAACCGTCTTGTGATGATGCATCAGGGAAATGCGATCCTGGATAAAAAAGGAGAAGAAAAAGACAAGATGTCGGTAGATGATATCCTGGCGTTATTTAATGAAATCAGTATTGAGTGTGGCAACTAAAAGATGTTATACTGAATATGCCAGTAAAAAGCACAGCTTTAAAGGCTGTGCTTTCTTTTGTGGCTGCCGGATACAAAAGAGAAGAATCCGGTGATAAAAAAGAAATGTATAAAAATACAAAGAATATAAGAAAGAGGACATACACATGGCAAAAAGAATTGCGAAATTTGAAAAGGTAAGTTTTGAACAGTTTAAAGAAGGATACACAGATGCGGTCGGAGAAGCTTCCGATGAGCAGATCAGGGAAGTCTATGATTCCTTAAAACTTCCAAAACGCGCAACAAAAGGATCCGCAGGATATGATTTTTATGCGCCGGCAGCCATCACTTTAAAACCGGGAGAAACGGCGAAGATTCCAACCGGAATCCGTGCGAAGATGGAAGATAACTGGGTGCTTCAGTGCTATCCAAGAAGCGGTCTGGGATTCAAATTCCGCCTGCAGTTGAATAATACAGTAGGAATCATCGACAGCGATTATTATTATTCAGATAATGAGGGGCATATTTTCGCAAAGATCACCAATGATACAAATGAAGGGAAAACAGTGGAAATTCCGGCAGGAACGGGATTTATGCAGGGAATCTTCATGGAATATGGAATTACGGTAGATGATGAAGTGGAAGAGATAAGGAACGGTGGATTCGGCAGCACGACAAAATAGCCGGAAATGACGGATTCTGCATGAAATATTAAGAACCGGGGCATACTGGAAAGTATAGTCTATGTATATAAGAGGTGAGAAGGACATGACGCGCCAGGAAATCCCGGTTTTTAAGACAAGAGAAGAAAATGTAGCATATATGAATGAAACACTTCCAATCCAGGAAAGCTTTGACCTCATTCAAAGAGATCTGCTGATCGGAGGAAGGGTTTCTTCTTTTTATTTTGTAAATGGTTTTACGAGCGAAGAGACGATGTTGAAGATCATGGATGCACTTCTGAAGGTGAAGGAAGAAGAGATGCCAGAGGATGTGTGGGAGTTTGCCAACGCATGCATTCCATACGTTGAGGTTGAAGTGTTGTTTGATTTTGATCAGATACTGAAAAGCCTGCTGTCTGGTGAAACGTGTGTGTTCATTGATGGATACCGGGCATGTATTGTGATCGACTGCAGGACATATCCGGTAAGAAGTGTGGAAGAACCGGATAAAGATAAGTCCCTCCGAGGTTCCAGAGACGGTTTCGTAGAGACACTCGTATATAATACGGCAATGATGAGAAGAAGAATCCGTCATCCGGCGCTGATCATGGAGATGATGGAAGTCGGGGACAGTTCCAGAACGGATGTGGCACTCTGCTACATGGGAGACAGGGTAGACAAGGAACTGTTGAAAAATGTACGTGACAAGATCCGGAGTGTGGATACGGATGATCTGCGGATGAACCAGCAGAGTCTGGCGGAATGTCTGTTCAGACGGAAATGGTACAATCCATTCCCGAAGTTCAAGTTCACCGAGCGTCCGGACACGGCATCGGCATGTCTTCTGGAGGGAAAAGTCGTAATTCTGGTAGACAATTCACCATCTGCGATGATACTTCCGACATCGATCTTCGACATGATCGAAGAGGCCAATGATTATTATTTTCCGACACTGACCAGTGTCTATCTGAAAATATCCAGAACACTGATCAATCTGATGACGATATTTCTGACGCCGGTCTTCCTGCTTTTTATGCAGAACCTGAACTGGCTGCCGAAAGTATTTGCCTTTGTGGCGGTGAAGGATACAGTGAATATACCGTTGATCTATCAGCTTTTGATGCTGGAAGTAGCGATCGATGGTCTGAGGCTTGCGGCACTGAATACGCCAAGTATGTTAAGTACTCCGCTCAGTGTGATCGCAGGTCTGGTTATGGGAGAATTTTCGGTAGCATCGGGGTGGTTTAACAGCGAAGTCATGTTATACATGGCCTTTGTGGCAGTAGCCAATTATACACAGCCGAATTTTGAACTTGGTTATGCGTTAAAATTCATGCGTCTGGCATTACTGGTATTGACCGCATTATTTAATTGGTGGGGATTCGCACTGGGCTGTATTCTGGTGGTGTGCAGTATCTGCTTTAATAAGACGCTTTCCGGAAGAAGTTATCTGCATGTGAGCCTGAAATAATGTAATGTGAAAAGCGGCAATGAATGTGTACACAAAAATAAGAAAATGATATAATAATTTTTATACTAAAGTGAGTATATAAGAGAACAAGTATACAAAAGAATATGCAAGAGAAAGGCAGCGATACAAATGAATCACAGAGACGAAAGACTCGGAAGTGCACCGCTGGGGAAACTGATGTTTTCTCTGGCGGTTCCTTCTGTGGCGGCACAGCTTATCAATGTGCTTTATAATATAGTAGACAGAATTTACATCGGTCATATTCCGGGATATGGAGATGTGGCACTGACCGGCGTTGGGGTAACATTTCCCATCCTTACGATGATCTCGGCATTCAGTGCATTTGCCGGAATGGGAGGCGCACCGCTTGCGTCAATTCAGCTTGGAAAAAAGAATAAACAGGGAGCGGAGCAGATCCTTGGCAATTCGGCAGGACTGCTGATCCTTTTTTCTGTGATTCTGACGGCGTTCTTTTCGATATGTAAGACACCAATCCTTTATGCATTCGGAGCAAGTGATGCAACGATTGTCTATGCAAGAGATTACATATCTATCTATCTGATCGGAACGATCTTTGTACAGCTGGCACTTGGGTTGAATGCCTACATCAGTGGACAGGGAGAAGCGAAGACAGCGATGTTGTCGGTACTGATCGGAGCGGTCTTGAATATCTGTCTGGATCCGGTGTTTATCTTCGTGCTGCATCTGGGTGTGCGAGGGGCGGCAATCGCAACCATTTTGTCGCAGGCGGTCAGCGCGGCATGGGTGGTACATTTCCTGACTTCAGAAAAGACTGTGATGCACCTGTCGCTAAAGAATATGCGCCTGAGAGCGGATGTGATCAAGATGATCGCCGGACTTGGAATCTCGCCGTTCATCATGCAGAGTACGGAAAGTCTTGTGACGATCACGCTGAATACAGGACTTCAGAGATACGGCGGAGACCTGTATGTTGGTTCGATGTCGATCCTGATGAGTATCATGCAGTTAATCACAATTCCGGTGCAGGGGATTACACAGGGAATCCAGCCGATCATCAGTTATAATTACGGCGCAGGAAATAAGGAACGTGTGAAGGATACGATGAAACGGATGATCCTGGTATGTCTGGCAGGAACGCTTTTACTTGCAGGCGTTGCAATCCTTGCACCGCAGATTTATACCGGATTATTTACGAATAATCAGGAACTGTTGAAACTGACATGCCAGGTTATGCCGGTTTATTTTCTGGGAATCTCTATTTTTGGAATCCAGTGTGCGTGCCAGACATCGTTCATTTCACTGGGACAGGCAAAGGTGTCGCTGTTCATTGCGCTTCTCAGAAAGATTATTCTGCTGATCCCGCTTGCCATTATTTTGCCAAAATTCATGGGGGTGATGGGAATCTACCGTGCGGAGCCAATCGCAGATGTAATCTCTGTTGTGACGACAAGTGTTGTATTTATCTATACGATGAAAAAAGTTTTGCGTAATATGTAAGACAATGGTAAGATGAAAGAGACTTGAGGATGAGGAGGTTTTCAATATGAGTGAATATGTAATAACCATCAACAGTACATCCGATCTGCCAAAAGAGTGGGTGTGGGAAAGAAAAATCCCGGTAGTCCCTCTGAACTGTACGATCGGCGGGAATACTTACCGTGATATGTATGATCTGTCCGCAGATGAATTCTACGGCATGTTAAGGGCCGGGGAGATGGCAGTGACATCACAGCCAAGTCCGCAGGCAGCAATCGATATGCTGGAACCAATCCTGAAAGAAGGAAAAGATATCCTGCATCTTAGTTTTTCATCAGGACTTAGCGGTACATATAACAGCATGTGTATAGCAGCAGAGGAACTGCAGGAAAAATATCCGGAAAGAAAGATCGTTGTGATCGATACGCTCTGTGCAAGTCTGGGAGAAGGACTGATTGATTATAAAGCACTGGAACTTCAGAAAGAAGGAAAGAGTCTGGAAGAAGTTGCACAGTGGGTGGAAGAGAATAAATTAAAAATCTGCCATTTCTTTATGGTAGAAGATCTGAATCATTTACAGAAAGGCGGACGTATCTCGAAGACGGCAGCAGTTCTTGGAACGATGGTGCAGATCAAGCCGATCATTTATCTGGATAATGAAGGAAAACTTCAGATCATCAAGAAAGAACGTGGCAGAAAGAAAGCAATGAATAAGATCGTGGATATGGCAATCGATGCATGCGAAGGAAAGATGCCGGAACATGGTGATGATTACCGCACGGCAATTGTCGAAGGATGCAGAGTAATGTAGCGGAGCTGGTGCGTAAGAAAATGGGAGTAACGAATATCATGATGAATGATATCGGCACTGTGATCGGCGGTCATACGGGGCCGGGAATGGTTGACGGTAGTCATGCATGGGAGTGCAACAGATAATAAAATTTCAGAATACAGCATATAAAAACTGAGATAATAAAAAACTTGAAAAAAGATATTGACAGATGCAGATACATATGGTAAATTATATGTTGCGTAAGGCAAAAAAAGAAAGTAGAGTATCCACTCTCACCTTAGCACAATCGGGTGACTAATGGTTTGATATTGAGTATAATACAGATTTGATTATAGATCTGATGATACAGATATGCAAGTGGATAGTCTCGAACTATTCACTTATTTTATTTTATGATGGAGGTGCACGACAATTAGCGATTTAATGATTAACGGGCAGATTAGAGACAAAGAAATTCGAGTGATTGGAGAGAATGGAGATCAGTTAGGTATCATGAGTCCGAGAGAAGCTATGAAGCTTGCTCAGGAAGCAGATCTGGATCTTGTGAAGATTGCTCCAAAGGCTCAGCCACCTGTTTGTAAGATTATTGATTACGGTAAGTACAGATATGAACTTGCAAGAAAGGAAAAAGAGGCTAAAAAGAAACAGAAGACCGTTGAAGTAAAAGAAGTGCGTCTTTCACCAAATATTGAGACAAACGATCTTAATACCAAAGTGAATAATGCTAAGAAGTTCATCAGCAAAGGTAACAAGGTAAAGGTTACACTGCGTTTCAGAGGTCGTGAGATGGCACATGTTCAGCAGAGCAAACACATTCTGGACGATTTCGCTCAGATGCTTGGTGACATCGCAGTCATTGAAAAACCGGCTAAGATGGAAGGCAGAAGCATGAGCATGGTTTTAACTGAAAAACGTTAAAAATACAATACAAGTTGAAGGAGGAGCATATCATGCCAAAAATTAAAACTAATAGAGCAGCTGCAAAGCGCTTCAAAAAGACAGGTACAGGAAAATTAAAAAGAAATAAAGCTTACAAGAGCCATATCTTAACTAAGAAATCTACAAAGAGAAAAAGAAATCTTAGAAAAGCAACAATTGCTGATGCTACTAATGTAAAGAACATGAAGAAGGTATTACCATATCTCTAAGATAAGGTTCAATTTGTGAAGGAGGAAGAATAAGACATGGCAAGAATTAAAGGCGGATTAAACGCTAAAAAAATGACATAACAGAACATTAAAGTTAGCAAAAGGATACAGAGGAGCACGTTCTAAACAGTACAGAGTTGCAAAACAGTCTGTAATGAGAGCTCTTACATCTTCATACGCAGGAAGAAAACAGCGCAAACGTCAGATGCGTCAGCTCTGGATCGCTCGTATCAACGCTGCAGCAAGAATGAACGGTCTGTCATACAGCAAGTTCATGCACGGCTTAAAAGTAGCTAACATCGAGATGAACAGAAAGATGCTTGCAGAGATGGCTGTAAATGATGCAGAAGGATTTGCAACACTTGCAGAAGCTGCAAAAGCTGCTTTAGCTTAATTTTAATAGAGAATTTTAACACGCAGGAAAATTCCTGCGTGTTTTTTTATACCAAAGAATACTATGCCGGGTAATTTTAACTGTTCATCAGTAATATTCTCAAGAACCTCGGTAAGATATTTCTTAGACAGATATTTCGCCATCGGAAGGTTCATATCCAGATAGTTGCCACAGTCTTTGGCAGCGGCTCCGGGAACTTCACCTTCGAATTCTGCCATAAATGTATACATTTCTTTTAATAACGGCACGATATCTTTGGATTCATAACTTCCGGCGAGGATCAGATAGAATCCGGTACGGCATCCCATTGGTCCGAAGTAGATCGTTTTGTCGGCATATTCTGCATGATTGCGTAAGAATGTTGCGGCAAGATGTTCGATGGTGTGAACCTCAGCTGTGTTCATCACTGGTTCTTTGTTGGGACAGGTCATGCGCAGATCAAAAGTTGTGATCGATTACCGGCTACCTGGTCGACACGGGAAACATATACACCCGGAACAAGTCTCAGGTGATCTACTGTAAAACTTGCAATTTTTTCCATAATTGATACACCTCTTTTTTTCACAATTTTCAAAATATTATGCAGAAATATTATAGCATTTTCAGCAGAATTTGACTATAAAAAGAT
>ENA-OQBL01000298-OQBL01000298.1-human-gut-metagenome-genome-assembly--contig:-NODE-298-length-27915-cov-2.441378_pt1 | contig 27915 bp, 40 predicted proteins | sample MGYA00242747_ERZ504553 | MGnify/ENA primary metagenome ERZ504553 (study PRJEB26092, sample SAMD00036240) | human gut metagenome | host: Homo sapiens | study: EMG produced TPA metagenomics assembly of...
CTGTATACTGAGCATTCAGCTCTTCCAGATAGCTTTCAAGCTCCTGCTTCTTGCTCTCCAGAGATGCCATGTCGGACTGCTGCTGTGCCAGTTCTGCCTGCGCAGCTTCTTTCTGTGCCTGTACATCAGCGATCTGTTCCTCCGTAGAAGAAGCAAATACTGCCCCGTGCATAGAAACAATCATGATTCCAGTTAACAACATTGAAAAAATCCTTTTTTAATCTCATCTATGTAAACACCTCGTTATTTTTTTCGTAGTCAAGTATAACATATTTCGTAAATTTTTTTCAACACTTTTATTTAACTTTTGTAACATTTACGTAATATTTCACAATTATCCAGAATCTGGAAAGATAATGAAATACATGGTTATAGAACAATTCAGGCACAATATACCGTGAAATAGTTTGGGCAAATCACAGGAATGCTTTTTTGCAAAAAAATATCCCGCATTTCATGAATCTCTCCATAAAATGCGGGATGTAAAAACCTCTACTCCTTCTTATACCGCAGCTTCTTCCTCTGCTGCAGCTTCCTGGTATTTCTCGAGAATGATCGTCTGGATCTTGTCACGAGTGGAAGAATTGATTGGATGCGCGATATCCCGATATTCTCCATCGGTTGCTTTGCGGCTTGGCATTGCGATGAAAAGACCTTTCTCTCCTTCGATCACCTTGATGTCATGTACTACAAATTCTTCATCAATGGTAATGGAGACTACAGCTTTCATCTTCCCCTCCTTTGCAACCTTTCTCACCCGTACGTCTGTAATGTTCATTTTTGCTGCCCCTTTCCTCTTAATCGCATTTACTGCGCTTTAAGTCTTATTATATTACAAGCTATATCTATCATTATTCTCCACAACGATCTCTACTTCTCCATCACCGCTGTAGTACGAATTTGCCCGGATGGTTCCCCGGCTTTCAACGATACAATTCTCGATATGTGTATTATCCCCCAGATATACATCATTCAAAATTACGGAATTTTTAATTACGCAATTATTTCCAACATAAACATCTTTAAACAGGACAGAATTCTCAACCACTCCGTTTACAATACATCCACTGGAAATCAGAGAATTCTTAACATCTGCGCCAGGATTGTATTTAGCCGGTGGAAGATCATCAATCTTGGTCTTAACTGCTGGCTCCTGTTTGAAGAAGTAGTTACGGATCTCCGGTTTCAGGAAATCCATGTTGGTCTTATAGTAAGATTCAACAGTGGAAATATTGCTCCAGTAGCTGTCGATCTTATATCCATAGATTCTCTTCAGATTCTTATAACGGATCAGAATATCTTTTACAAAGTCATTTCGACCTTCCTGTGCAGCCTTCTCAATCAGTTCGATCAGCTGTCTTCTTCGGATCACATAAATACCTGTAGAAATAGTATTATATGGGGAAACCATTGGCTTCTCCTCAAATTCCTCAATCCTGCAGTCCTCATTCATGCGAAGGACACCGAAACGCTCAACCTCGGAAGGATCCGGACATGTAGTGCATACAACGGTAATGTCAGCGCGTTTCGCAATGTGATATTCCAGAACCTTGTTATAGTCCATCTTGTACACGCAGTCACCGGATGCGATGACAACATATGGCTCATGACTGTTCTTCAGGAAATTGAGATTCTGATAAATAGCATCTGCAGTTCCCTGATACCAGAAACCGTTTTCTTTGGTGATAGTAGGAGTAAATACGAAAAGACCGCCCTGCTTTCTTCCGAAATCCCACCATTTGGAGGAGCTTAAATGCTCATTCAGGGAACGTGCATTGTACTGAGTCAGTACAGCTACTTTCTGAATGCGGGAGTTCGCCATATTACTCAGGGCAAAATCTATGCTTCTGTAGCTTCCGGCAATAGGCATTGCTGCAATTGCCCTTTTGTCTGATAATTCTCTCATGCGGTTATTGTTACCGCCGGCTAAAATAATTCCGATTGCTCTCATGCTTTGTCACCGTCCTTTGTTGCAATTACCTGTCCGCTTTCCAGAATGCCATCCGGATAATCTGCCTGGGTGGTCACACCGGAAATCGCCGTGTTCTTTCCAATCTTAACATTATCCGGAATCACGGAGCCTTCTCCTATGGTCGCAATGCCAAATGCATATACCGCAGGTTTCTTTATATTAGGTGCTTCCTCGCCGCAGCCAAGAACCACATCATTTCCTATGGTTACGTCCTCTGCCACAATTGCCTTTTCCATGTTTACATTCTCACCGATGGTTGTATTCCGCATGATAATGGAATCCCGGATCACACTGCCTTTTCCGATCACAACATTCGATCCGATTACAGAATTATGTACTTCGCCATAGATTTCAGAGCCTTCACCGATGAGACATCTGTCCAGAACGGCCTCTTCTGAAATATACTGCGGCTGGATGATATCCCCCTTGGTGTAAATCTTCCAGAATTCCTCATAAAGATTAAACTCAGGAATAATATCAATCAGTTCCATATTTGCTTCCCAGTAGGAACCAAGAGTTCCAACATCTTTCCAGTAGCCATTGTATTCATAGGCAAAAAGGCGCTGTCCTTTATCCTTGCAATATGGAAGAATATGTTTACCAAAGTCACAGCTCTGCTGATCCTTCAGTGCGTAAAGCGCTTCCTTCAGAACCGGCCAGCTGAAAATATAAATTCCCATAGACGCCAGATTGCTGCTTGGATGCTCTGGTTTCTCCTCAAATTCAGTTACTCGGAAAGTCTCATCCGTTACCATGATACCAAAACGGCTGGCTTCCTCAATAGGTACAGGCATACAGGCAATGGTCACATCCGCCTTATTTGCCTTGTGGAAGTCAAGCATAACCTCATAATCCATCTTATATATATGATCTCCTGAAAGGATAAGCACATAATCGGGATTGTACTGCTCCATATACGCCATATTCTGGAAAATGGCATTGGCTGTTCCTGTGTACCACTCGCTGTTTGTGCTCTTCTCATAAGGTGGAAGTACGGTTACACCGCCTTCAGTTCTGTCCAGGTCCCACGGAACACCGATACCGATATGGGTATTCAGTCTCAGAGGCTGATACTGTGTCAAGACTCCAACTGTATCAATTCCTGAATTAATACAGTTACTTAACGGAAAATCAATGATACGGTACTTACCTCCAAAAGCTACTGCTGGTTTGGCCACTTTTTCTGTCAGTACCCCAAGTCTGCTGCCTTGGCCGCCGGCTAAGAGCATGGCAATCATTTCTTTTTTAATCATGCTATCACCTCTTGTTGTAGTTATGATTTATCATTATACCATACTTCCCATATTTAATAAACATATTTTACAATTTATTTGTTGATATTTTACTTTTTTTATCGTTATTGTACATGTTTTTTTCGATCACAACCGAATCTCTGATTTGTTTTTTTATTTCATTTTGTACAGTAGTATTTATCTGTTGCTTTGCGAAGCATACTGCTGTGAAAATCGTGAACAGCGACACTGTAGGAAAGGGAAATTATTGTATTGGTTACCGACTATCCAAAGAAATACTTTGCAATTTTCACAGTTCGGGGTATAATAAATGAAAGTAATTGTAAAAATTCATAACGATTCAGGAGGCTTTTCCTTCAATGAATATTGAATCGCTTCAAAAATGATTAGCATAAGGAGATTAACATGTATCAAATAGACTTCCATAAACCGCTTCATATCCATTTTATCGGTATTGGCGGAATCAGCATGAGCGGACTTGCTGAGATCCTTCTCGGCGAGGATTTCAAGGTTTCCGGCTCTGATTCCAAAGAAAGCCCGCTTACGGATTCCCTTACCAGGAAAGGTGCACGCATCTTTTACGGACAGCGCGCTTCCAATATTACAGACGATGTAGAACTTGTAGTTTACACTGCAGCCATTCATCCGGATAACCCGGAATATGCCAGTGCAGTGGAAAAAGGCATTCCAATGCTGACCAGAGCCCAGCTTCTTGGTCAGATCATGCGCAACTACGATACCCCAATCGCAGTTTCCGGAACCCATGGCAAGACCACCACTACTTCCATGATCTCCCAGATTCTTCTGGAAGCAGATGCGGATCCGACCATCAGTGTTGGCGGCATTCTTCCTTCTATCGGGGGAAATATCCGAGTAGGTCAGTCCGAAACATTTGTCACAGAAGCCTGTGAGTATACCAACAGCTTTTTAAGCTTTTTTCCCGAAGATCAGTGTGATCCTGAACATTGATGCTGACCATCTGGACCTTTTTTAAGGATATTGACGACATCCGTCATTCCTTCCGCAAATTTGCCCAGCTGCTTCCCGCAGACGGAGCCCTAATCATTAATGCTGATACGCCGCATTATCAAGATATTATCAAAGACCTTTCATGCAAAATTATTACATATGGTCTGGAGCATGAAGCTCAGTATCAGGCCACAGATATCACTTATGACAAATATGGACATGCATCCTTTACCGTTCTGAAGGATGGCAGAAAGGCCGGCAGTTTCTATCTGAAAGTTCCTGGCAGCCACAATGTTTCCAATGCCCTGGCAGCAATTGCTCTGGCTCGGCTTCTTCAGATTCCGGATGATGTCATTGTCAAAGGACTTGGCAGTTTCACAGGAACAGACCGCCGTTTCCAGTATAAAGGCGAAGTAGCAGGCGTTACCATTGTTGATGATTATGCGCATCATCCAACAGAAATCCAGGCTACTTTAAACGCTGCACACAATTATCCACACAAGAAGCTGTGGTGCGTATTCCAGCCTCATACTTACACACGTACCAAGGCTCTTCTTCCGGAATTTGCACAGGCTCTTAAGCTTGCCGATCATGTGGTTCTGGCAGACATTTATGCAGCAAGAGAAACAGATAATCTTGGAATCTCTTCCAAGGATCTGCAGGCACGGATCCAGGAGCTTGGTACTCCATGCGAATATTTCCCAACCTTTGATGAGATTGAGAATTTCCTGCTGAATAATTGTGAAGCCGGAGATCTGTTGATCACAATGGGTGCCGGAGATGTTGTTAAAATCGGAGAACAGTTACTTGGAAAATAATTGATTGCAATTTCAGCGGTTGTCATGTCCTTTTAAGACCTGGCATCCGCTGTTTTTGTTTTACCATTTTTATTGTCTCTGATCTGTTTTTCCTGGCAAAACGTGCATACCTTCTCATATCCACGGTCACAGACTGTTTTTTGCCAAAAATAATTATCCACATTGAAAAAAGCTTGGAAATTCAAGCAATTTAATAATTATCCACATTATCCACAGGCTTATGCACATTTTTGCACTGGCCTGCATGTGGATTCTTATGTGTATAAAGTGCTTAACATAATACTACGACATAACTCGACAAAAATCACAGTTTTTCTTTAATTTTCCGCATTTTTCGGGTTTCCCATAAACATTATGTGCAACTTGGTTTCCACATTATCCACATTATCCACATAGTAGTCCACACACATTTTGTAAAAATCCCGGCAAAAATCTCCTATTCTCATTTAAAAAGGGGTGTGCTATAATGCAAACACAATGAACAGTGATGATTCATATTCCCAGATAAGGAGTGTTTCCATGATCAGGTTACATAGTACAGGGCTTAATGATGCCACCATTTTATCCAATATTTTTATCGACCGTTTTATGCCAAAGGCAAATGGAGAATTTGTAAAAGTCTATATTTATCTGCTCCGTATGCTTGGCCGCCCGGAGGAAGCTTTCGGGCTTTCCCAGATGGCAGATTCCCTGTTCTGTACAGAAGGAGATATCCTCCGTGCGCTGAAATACTGGGAGTCTGAGAAGCTGATTACCCTCTTATACGAGGAAGCTGAATTGACAGGAATTACCTTACAGGCACCGTGGAATGAAGCAGATATGCTGGCTACGGTGACTCCCGCAGGTATCTGTAACGCTGGTTCGCTCGGAGATGTGCCTGATGCTTATCACATTTCTGCCCCAGAACCCACAGCCGGCATTCCCAGTGTCCCCACTGATAAACCGTTGCAGACTGATCAGGTCTCCCGCCGCAGCACCGATCTGCCTGTCCCCCCCTTCTTTCTCCAAACCACTTTCCGAAACGAAAGCGCTTACCCCGGATCGGGTGAAGGAGCTGAAACAGAATGAAGATATTATCCAGCTTCTTTACATTGCCGAGCAATACCTCGGCAAAACGCTCACCCCCACAGAGACACGCAAGATCCTGTTTTTCTACGACGAGCTGCACATGTCTGTAGATTTGATCGATTATCTGATCGAATACTGTGTAGGACGTGACCACCGCAGCATCCGTTATATCGAGACGGTTGCCATGGCATGGAAGGAGGAAGGCATTACCACAGTTGAAATGGCAAAGGATTCCACCTCCCGCTACAGCAAAGAATATTTTTCTGTTCTGAAAGCGATGGGAATTGCCAACCGCAATCCTTCAGACGCGGAAATTTCGCTGATCAATTACCTGGACCAGGGACTATGGCTTTTTCCATGGAATTGATTCAGGAAGCCTGCTCACGGACAGTTCTGCAGACTGGACAGCCAAGTTTTCCATATGCAGACGAAAATTCTGCAGCGCTGGAAGGATAAGAATATCCGCACTTTAGGGGATGTCCGTCTTCAGGATGCCCAGCACCAGAAGCGCAAACTGGAAAAAGCAGTGTCGAAGGCAGACAAGCCGAAATCCGCAGCCCCAAACCGCTTTAACAATTTCCATCAGCGTGACTACGATTTTGCTGAATATGAGAAGAAACTGCTTAATAAACCAAATTAAATCCTGGAAACAGATTTTTATTTAAAACACATACGAACATCTTACAACCTGGAAGGAGAATTTACATGCCCTTACAGAATTACCAATACGATACTATAATGCGGGAATACAACCGTCGCCAGGCCCGGAACCGCCGCATACAGGAAGAGCATCTTGCTGAAGCCTATGAGAAAAATTCCCCGTCTGCGTGAAATCGATGAGGAAGTAGCTACTTTAAGTGCCAGGAAGGCCCGTGCCCTGATCAGCCGCCAGGAAGTCGGCATTGAAGATCTTCGCACTGATATTGCCCTGCTTTCCCAGGAACGCACTGCATTACTGCTTTCTTCCGGCTATCCTGCTGATTATCTGGAGATGAGCTACACCTGCCCTCTTTGCCAGGATACTGGCTATATCGGCAGCCAGAAATGCTCCTGTTTCAAGAAGGCAGAGATCGAACTTCTGTATACACAGTCAAATTTAAAAGAAATTCTTGAAAAAGAGAACTTTGACCACTTTTCTTTTGACTTTTATTCTGATACAATAACAAATGATTCAACGGGACTCACCGAACGTGAGACTGCACGTCGCGCGTATAAGATGGCGAAGGAATTTGTCGCTGACTTTGACAATTCTTTCCAGAACCTGTTTTTCTACGGCGACACCGGTGTGGGCAAGACCTTTCTTTCCCACTGCATCGCTCACGATCTTCTGGACAGTGCACACTGTGTGCTTTATTTTTCTTCATTCGAGCTTTTTGATTTTCTTGCAGGCTCTGCTTTTTCCAGAGGCAATGACGCTCCCGATGATGAACCGATTTTTGACTGTGACCTGCTGATCATTGATGACTCGATCGGAGCTGACCAACAGCTTTGTATCCTCACAGCATTTTCCTGTGCATCAATGAGCGGATCATGCGCAAAAAATCCACGATTATTTCCACAAACCTTGAAACTGGAAGATTTCTCAGCTACGTATTCTGAGAGAACCTTTTCCCGCATTGCCAGCAATTTACCGCATGACCGAAACTTTGTGGGAAAGGACATCCGCATTCAGAAAATTTTTTTAGGAGGAAAGTAAAGAATGGCACAAGAAGAATTGACTACACTTTCCCGTCGGAAGGCTGGGATTAGTTCCTTTGGAAAGCTGCAGGAGCCTTGGACAGAAAGTCGACGAATGGCTCGTTAAGTGGCGTAAGGAGCGTGAGCATTCAGAATCAGATTCTTTCGCCTTTGAAGGATACAAAAGAGATTCCTATACAATCAAAGTTCAGAACCCGCGTTTCGGTTCCGGCGAGGGTAAATGTGTGATCACCGAGTCCGTACGAGGAGATGATGTTTATATTCTTGTAGATGTATGTAACTACAACATCTCATATCCAATTGGCAAATACACCAACCTAATGTCTCCGGATGATCATTATCAGGATCTGAAGCGTGTAATTGCAGCTATTGGAGGAAAGGCCCGCCGCGTGAATGTAATCATGCCATACCTTTATGAGGGTCGTCAGAGCAAGCGTATTGGAAGAGAGTCTCTTGACTGTGCTACTTCCCTTCATGAACTGATAAATATGGGAGTTGAAAATATTATCACTTTCGACGCACATGACCCACAGATTCAGAATGCCACCCCACTTCATGGATTTGAGACTGTTCAGCCTTCTTATCAATTTATCAAGGCTCTTCTTAACCATGAGCAGGGACTTCACATTGACAATGAGCATTTTATGATCATCAGCCCGGATGAGGGCAGCATGAGCCGTGCGATCTATCTTGCAAACATCCTGGGTGTTGATATGGGCATGTATTACAAACGCCTTGACTACTCCAAGAATGTAGGAGGAAGACATCCGATTGCAGCCTATGAGTTCCTTGGTCCAAATGTAGCAGGCAAGGATATGATCCTGATTGATGACATGATCTCTTCTGGTGACACTATCCTGAAGATTGCTTCTCTTCTTAAGGACAGGGGTGCCGGCAGAATTTACCTTTGCTCCACTTTCGGTCTGTTTACAGACAACCTTAAGAAATTCGATGAAGCACATGCTGCTGGCGTGTTTGACAAGCTTCTCACTACCAATATGGTATATCAGTCTGAGGAACTTCTTGCAAAACCATATTACATTTCCTGTGATATGAGCAAATACATTGCACTGATCATTGATACACTGAATCATGATATGTCTGTAAGCCATCTGCTGAATCCAGTTGACAGGATTAAACGCTGTGTAAACAAATATATGGCACAGTATGAGAAATAAATAAAATAATTTGAGGCTGACCCTTCCAGGTGTCAGCCTCTTGTTTTGTTATCATTTATTTGTAACTGTTCAGTACTTTCACAGTTACATGCTTCGTGAGCACTTAACATTCACTGTAACAGTTTTCTAAAAAATGTCAGCCATATCCTTATTATTGGTAAAAAGCAGCACCTGTCTGGGCTGTTTTTTCAGCCACCTGAAAACTGCCATAAGCTTATCCTGATTCTTCCCATGGAAAATATCATCCAAAATAACTGGAAAAACAGTTTCATTCGTGAACAACTCAGCAGCAGCCATCTGAATAGAAAAATACAGCATTTCAAGGTTTTCCTTTTCCAGATTTTCTGCCAAAACAGTTCCCTCTTCCAGACACAGTTCCAAACTCTGTCCCTCATCTCCATAGAACTCTATATATTTTCCAATCTGTAAGTTCCCTGAAAAATTTGGGATGCTCGTATCCGAATCTTTCTGCCTTTCTCAAGATAAATACTGCGTGACAGCTCTTTAATGGTATCCATAGCCAGGTTCAAGGACTGTGTTTCCAGATCTTCAGAAGTAGGAAGTGACATTTCCAGCTCAAATTCCTGATATTCGCTCTGCAAATTCGTAAAAGCAGTCAGTTTCTCACCGTAAATTCCATCAATATCTTCTTTACTGGATTTCAGCTTTTCCTGCTGTGACTGCAAATACACTTTTTTCTTCTTTAGCTTTACAAACTCCATATGCAGCTTTCTTCGTGCAGTAAGTGTATAAACCATTGCCACAACAGCAGCAATGATGCATACATCCATTCCTATTTTAGACATCTCATCAGTTAACTGAAATCTTCCAACAATACCAATAATTCCCACAATAACGGCCAGAATACCTGCTATCACCATTCCCAGATTCTTTTTCTCTATAGTCTGCAGCTGTTCTTCAATCACAGTGGCTTCTTTCCCTGCTGCCGAATAGATTTTTGCCTGCGCCTGAACCACCTGCCCCTTCTGGTCCCGAAGTCCATCCAGGTCATTCTGCAGACTTTCCAGTTTCTCGCTCAGTTTTTCCTGTTCTCTCTGAACTGCTTTCCTGCCACGTTCTTTCTGGGTGAGATATCCCTTGCGCCACATCTTCAGCATCTGCTCCGTTCTTCCAAGATCCACCAGACCATCTCCGCTTTTGCTGAGAACAGCCAGTTTATTCTGTAGTTCCTTTGCCATTTCCCTGGAAGAACTACCGCTAAGTGATTCTACCATAACAGTATTGTCGAACAGGTTCTCACTAAATCCCCCAAGGATCCTCTCGAGGGCTCCATTTTCCCCATTTAAATTTCTCTGGTATCCTTCACAGAACAGCTCACAATTATGGATTCCTGCCCCTGTTTCCCGCGTCAGGCGGTAATCTTTTCCATTGTGCTGAAACCATATAGTTCCACCATATTTTTCCCGGGAAGCTTCAGTTCCTGCTTTTTCATAAATTCCATTCTTTTCCTGCATTTCCTCAGGCACTCCAAAGAACATGCTCTTCACAAAGATAAACACAATGTTCATTTCTGTTTCTTTTAGTCCATAGAGCACATTTACTCCAGAGGTCAGTTCTATGTCTTTTTCCCGAAGCCACCAAAATTATTTATTAATATGCGTTTAAAAATCATATAACCTTATTCCCTCGCACATACATCTCAATTTTACACTGCAATACATATTTTCTGTTACTATCTGCTTTGTGTCAGCTGGAATGTCTTGTCTCCAACAGTGCCTGCAAACCATAGTACAGGGCCTTATCTTCCACTGTATTTCTGATTTTTTTCCATAAAAAAGCAGATATAATCCCCTATCAAAGTTCCGGCATACTTTTTTTTGCAGTTCTTCCAGATCATAAGCAGGTCTGGTCTCATCCAGTACTTCTGTAATATTTCCAAAGGATTTCAGTTTTTCCGGAATCAAAAAAAGCTCTGGTTTTCTTTTCCCTTGAAGAATTACACGATATATATTCAGTCCGCCCTTTTTAAATATCTCATCCTTCAAAGCTTCTTCAATAGATAGCTGGGTGCTTTCTTCATTTACATTGAGAAGAAGCTGACTATAGGTTCGAATAGAAAACGGCACAAATCTGGTTTTCACTTTTCCATTTTCAATCCTTCCCTCAATGTAGCCATGTGCTCCCAGATCATTGCTTTCAATTGGCTCAAGAGCTCCGCTGTAAGCAGCCACATCTCTTATTACGTTCTGGGGAGTATGGAAATGACCCAATGCAATATAATCAAAACCTGCTCCTGCAAGCGCAGCTGTATTTAATGGGCAATGGCTTTCATCACCGCCATGAGCTATAAGAATATGCACTCCATCACTTTTTCACAGGGCGTACGCCATCATACAAGGGCTGTCTGATCTGTGAATGTTCATAGCTCATTCCATAAACATATACCCCGAATTGCGTATCTTTCACACAGGTTAACCTTCTCTTCCGGCAAAAAAAGTCACATTCGGTGCCCAGGTGAAAGTTCTGTGAAAAAGAAATTTTCTTTCAGATAATCCCTTTCTCCTGCCATTAAATATACCCTTGTTTCCGGTATTCTGGAAAATAAATTGTTTACTTCTTTCAATTCATATGGAAGTGGCTGACGATGGAACAAATCTCCGGCTATAAATAACAAATCCACCGGATTCTCGCGGATACCCGCAATAACCCGGCGGAATGTTTCCCAGATTTCATTCTCCCGCTTGTCACTCCATGGGCAGCCTCTGTCGGGCACTGCACCAAGATGTACATCTGCAAGATGAATAAATCTCATTCTTTTACCTCGTTTTATAAATCGCAGTTGTTAACTGTTCTCGGGAATGGAATTACGTCACGGATATTGCCCATTCCTGTGAGATACATTACACAGCGCTCAAATCCAAGACCAAATCCTGAATGACGTGTAGAACCATATTTACGCAAATCAAGATAGAAGTCATAGTCTTCTTCCTTCAGCCCAAGCTCTTCCATACGAGCTTTCAACTTACCATAGTCATCCTCTCTCTGGCTTCCACCGATAATCTCACCAATTCCAGGAACCAGGCAGTCCATAGCTGCAACGGTCTTGCCATCCTCGTTTGCTTTCATATAGAATGCTTTAATTTCCTTTGGATAGTCTGTAACAAAAATAGGTTTCTTAAAAATCTGTTCTGTCAGATAACGCTCATGCTCTGTCTGCAGATCACATCCCCAGGATACTTTATAATCAAACTTGTCATTATTCTTCTCAAGAAGCTCAATTGCTTCTGTATAAGTAACACGACCGAACTCAGAGTTTGCCACATGGTTCAATCTGTCAAGAAGTCCTTTGTCCACAAAGAATTGAAGAAGTTCATTTCCTCCGGAGCATTCTCAAGAACGTATCTGATCACATATTTCAGCATCGCTTCTGCAAGATTCATGTTATCTTCAAGATCAGCAAATGCACACTCAGGCTCGATCATCCAGAACTCAGCTGCATGACGTGTGGTGTTGGAGTTCTCGGCACGGAAAGTTGGTCCAAATGTATATACATTACGGAATGCCTGTGCAAATGTCTCACAGTTCAACTGACCGCTTACAGTCAGGTTTGTCTCTTTCCCAAAGAAATCCTGAGAGTAATCAATATTTCCCTTATCATCTGTAGGAATATTATTCAGATCCATGGTTGTAACCTGGAACATCTCACCTGCACCCTCGCAGTCACTTCCTGTGATCAGCGGAGTGTGTACATAAACAAAACCTCTCTCCTGAAAGAATTTGTGTATTGCATATGCACAGAGGGAACGTACACGGAAAACAGCCTGGAAGGTATTTGTTCTGGAACGAAGATGTGTGATCGTTCTTAAATACTCAAGACTGTGGCGTTTCTTCTGAAGCGGATAATCTGGTGCAGATGTTCCCTCTACAGAAATCTCTGCAGCCTGGATCTCAAATGGCTGTTTCGCCTGTGGAGTCGCTACCAGAGTTCCCTTTACAATAATCGCTGCGCCTACATTCAGTTTGGAAATCTCAGCAAAATTGTCCATTGTATCATGGTAAACGATCTGAAGGGTCTCAAAATATGTTCCATCATGGAGAACAACAAATCCAAAGGTCTTGGAATCACGAAACGCTTCGTACCCAGCCGCCTACGGTGATTTCCTGATCCAGGTATTTATCCCGTTCTCTGTAAATCTCTTTTACTGTTGTAAGTTTCATAATTAGTTCCTCTTTCTCCTCATTTTTCCAAACACTCATTTCTCTATAGTATAGACTATTCCTCTTATTCGCGCAAGGATATTTTTTCCAGGGAATAAAAGAAGATCCTGTCTGTTAAGCTTCGACACTTTTTGGACAAAGATCTTCTCTTCTGTAAGTATTTTCCTATTGCAAAGTTGCCTCATTCTCAGTATTTCTCTGAACGTTTAATGCAAATATAAGATAATCCAGACAATACTTAAAAAATTCGTTTGTAAGTCTTGGTGGTGTAATGAAGTCCATCATCGTCTGGCAGGTCAACTCCAGTTCCACTAATATTGGTACCATATCCATTCTCCATCAGATAAGAATACGTATCAATATATTCGAAAGTGCTGCCAAGAGCACTACTCACAACAGAATTGAATTTGCGGATTACTTCTTCCTTTCGGATTGCATTCTTACCAAGATACTCGATTGTCTTACTGTTCACCGGATTCACTGACATAAAGAACAGCTTGCAACTTTTTTTTCTGTAAGCTCTCAGCAATCTCCTGATAATAAGAAATATAATCATACATATTTCCAGGATCGTTTACTCCCAGATTAAAAATAACCGCAGTTGGTTTCAGAACGGAATAATTCTCTTCTGCAATAGAAAGAATCGTATTCATTCCCTGAGACTTCAGCCATTCAAGACCTTTTCCCTCTTCGTATACAAAATCAATATCACGCAGCAGATTCGACTCATAATACCCTGAATTTAATTTTTGCAGCGTTCTCTGCATACGATTAGTTCGGGAGTCTCCTACAAAAATAATGTGATTGTACCCCCGGCTGCTGCCATTTCCAATCTTCCAGCTGCTTGCGGATTGCAGAAGCTCTGAAAGAGTCAAGTCTTCCTCAGCTGAACGGTTAAACACAACTGCATACAGCTTTATGTTGCTGTTTACTGTAATAGTATCACCAGCTTCATAACGCGGTGCTGTTTTTTTTTCCCAACTGGATATCCCATCCCATAAAGGTGTATCCAGATGCATTTCTTACAGACGGCAATGTATAAGAATTTCCAGATGCTACATTCTCTGTCTTGTAAACAGTTCCATCATTCTTGCACAAAGCCACTGTAAATGTTGTATCAGACTCGTAAACAGCATATAATTTTATATTTTTTTTGATTCGAATCTTCTGTCCCTCTGTATACGCCGCTTGGGAAGCATTCTTTTTAGTACTCCATCCAACTGCCTTATAGCCGCATTTTTTGTGGAAGCTCTGGCAAGGTAAGATATCCGTTTTTTGTAACAGCTTTGTTTAGTTTCTTAAATACTGTACTGGTGCTTCCGGTATTATCATAGAAATAAACTTTATATATACCAACTTTTTTACGCACCGCGTACAGATTTATATTCTTTTTCAGACGTATTTTTTTCCCCGCGGCATATACCGCTTTGGTATCGTTTTTCTGAGTGGACCAGCCAAGATTTTTGTATCCGGTAATTGCAGGAACTGCCGGAAGCTTAATTTTTTTCCCGGCACTTACCTTTATACGCAGCTTGGAATAAGATGTTTTTCCACTTTGATTCCAGAATCTGACAACTACGTTCTTAGTGGCCGCCTGTACAGACTGAACACCACTAATCCCAATTTTTCCATCATTTCTAAATGAAACTCCGAACAAAATCAACATTGTGGCCAACAGAACCCGGAAAATCCTATTTTTCTTTTGTTTATTTTTCATAGGCACTCCTCTGCTTTTTAATGTCTCTCCTGCTTTCATCATCTGCACAGAAAATAAATAGTTCTTATTTCATCTTCTGTGCTGTCTTCAGTATAATCAAACGGACACATTCTTTCAACCCCAAAAGATTGTCTTTATGATTTGGTTACAAATTTTCAATAAAACGCATAAATGCAGCTCTGCCCTCTCCTGTACATTTGTAAACACCAGCATCTTCCAGCACGTGAACAAACACATTTCCAACTTCTTTATGAAGAACCTCTTCAATATTGTCTTTATCAAGATGATCGTACTTCGGAAGGAATTCTTTTACCCACTGCGCATGTTTTTTCAATCTTCTCATTAGAAGCAACATCCTTGCCATCCAGAATATATTCTTCCAAAAGCTCCAGTTCTTCTTTTAGTCGCGCAGGGAGAACTGCCAAGCCCATAACCTCGATCAGACCGATATTCTCCTTCTTAATATGATGGTACTGTGCATGCGGATGATATTACGCCAAGAGGATTTTCTTCTGTGGCAATATTGTTTTCGCAGAGTCAGATCCAACTCATACATATCACCTTTTTTACGTGCGATCGGAGTGATCGTATTATGAGGTTCACCATCCGTTTCTGCAAAAATGAATGCAGCCTCATCTGTATAGCCTCTCCAAACCTCCAGCACATGAGTTGCCAGATCAATCAGGCGCTTCTCATCTTTATGACGGATACGAAGTACAGACAGCGGCCATTTTACAATACCAGCCTCCACATCCTCATAGCCCGGAATAGTTACATATTTCTCAATTTCAGCCTTTGCCATAGCAAACGTATAATGGCCGCCCTGGAAATGATCGTGACTGAGAATAGAACCTCCCACAATCGGTAAGTCTGCATTTGACCCCAGAAAATAATGTGGAAACAGCTTCACGAAATCAAACAGCTTGATAAATGTGTTTCTCTCGATTTTCATAGGTGTGTGCTGGAAATTAAATACAATACAATGCTCATTATAATAAACATAAGGAGAGTACTGCATTCCCCACGGACTGTCATTGATTGTGATCGGAATGATTCTGTGATTCTCTCTTGCAGGATGATTTGCGCGGCCTGCATATCCCTCATTTTCCGGACAAAGCAGACATTTGGGATAGCTGCTTGATTTGATAAGCTTTGCCGCAGCAATAGCTTTCGGATCTTTCTCTGGCTTAGAAAGGTTGATTGTAATATCAATTGCTCCATAAGGAGAATCCACAGTCCATTTCTGGTCTTTCTTTACACGATAACGACGAATATAATCACTGTCCTGGCTTAATTTATAGAAATAATCTGTTGCTTCTTCCGGAGATTTCTCATATTTTTCCCAGAAAGACTTCTGTACCTGAGCCGGGCGGGGCATAAGACAGTTCATTAATCTTGTATCAAACAGATCTCTGTAAACCACACTGTCCTGAATCAGACCACGTTCTACAGCTTCGTCTAACAGTTCTTTCAGAACTTCTTCCAGATTAATATCAGAATATTCCTCTGCCGGTTCTGTGTATTCATCTTCTTTAAAAACATCAAGAAGAAGATTTGTTGTATAGTTTTTCTCACAGGCAGGAGTCAGCCCTGTCTCAATTCCATACTGTACCAGTTTTTTAATACTTTCGCTTAGCATTTTTCTGTCCTTTCCTGTTGCTTTATTTTTAACAGTCTGTCCTCCACCACAGACAGACTGTTAACCACCACTTTGCTGCATCTTTCACATCCAGCATTTTTTGCATACATGTTCAATATCGGACTGTACCGGCTTTCCCAACAGCCACTTTAAAGCTTCAGTTTCTCAACATAACTTATAAAAATATTGCCGGCCTTTTCAAACAGCTCCGTACTGTCATTCATACCGTAAGGATAAGTTTCCCCTTTCTGCGGATCGTACAGATATGTGTTATATTCATCATATCCAATGATCACAACACTGGTATTATCCCCGGTCTTGGCAATTACCGGACGCTGGGCGCTGACCTCATATAAGACACTGTCTAATGTACAACCAGACAAATCAATGATAGTACCCTCATCCCCAAGAGCCTCCTGCAGTGCTGTAACATCCAGGGATGCACTCTTCATTGCTTCCGGCACATCCTCCAGATTAAGAGTCAGCTTTGTCTTCTTATTTCCACGCTCCCATACATACTGCTGAGCACGATTCAGCACAACACCAGTCTGATCATCTGCTCTTTGAAGCGCAAGTGCAGGATCTGTGAATGTACTGTCCAATCCTCCTTTTGCATAAACATAGTAAATATCTTCCTCAGGAATCTGCGTATCCAGAATAATACGGTCATCACCTATATTTTTCATTTTTTGCATAAACAACTAACGGTTCCTGAATTTTCAGGCGTTTCAGTGAGAGCCAGTCGTATCTGAGTTCCGGTTCTGGAATTTGTCACAAGTTCCACGGATACAGTATTGGTCGAGGCTTTGGAATTATTCAGAATATTATCCTTGCTTACTGCTTTGTATCCTTTTTTTCGTCTTCTTGGACAACTGAAATTCCATGCATAGTGTTTCCCATGGTAATATCAGTTACATACAATCCATCCTGATGATATTCTTTTTTCAAAGTTCCATCAAATCCTTCAATACGGACCGTATGAATCCCCGTAGTCTCATGACCATTATCGTCTGCGATCACATCTCCATCAACTACGATTCCATAAACAAGATCTTCATTCATAAATCCATTCAGCACTAAAGACTGTCCTGAAGATGGTGCAAGACTCCTGGTTTCTAATGTTTCAAAATCTATTTCTTTTATATTTCCGGCGCTTTCACCTTCCTGAATGATCCATGCAGCATGTGCACCTGTATCCGAAACAGCAAAGTCATCTATTTTAATTCCTTCCTCAAGAACCTCACTGGTACCATCTGAAATGTTTATCTTATAAAGCTTATTTGCAAATAAAAGATAAAGAGCATTTTCTGTACTGACATAGGATAATGTTCCAAGATCCTCTTTCAGGAATTCGTAGGATTCTGTAGACGGAATAAATACTTTTTCTTCCACCACATTCTGATCATTGCTGTAATGATATACACAAACACCACAGTATCCTTCCCGAACGCCTCTGTTCATATATCCATAAAGAACAAAGTCCACATCTCCGTTATCTTCCACACGGATGATCTTTATATTATGCTGGTATCTGGAATCCCTGAAATCTCCATCCGTTTCTTTGCGAAAACTGAAAATTCTGGAAAATTTTCCATCATCAGGAGAATAAGACCATAAATCCCCTTCCTGAACGAAAGCAAGAACTCCTGCGTTTTCATTCATCATATATTCCACATTTTTGTCTCTGACTCCAAGTAAAAGCCCCTTGTCGGAAATGCTGATGGAGCTTTCCTCAAATACCTGTGATGCACTTCGTTTAAAATCCAGAAGCATGATTCTGGTTTCAGTATAACGCATCCGGTAAAATTCTGTCACATCATAGATTTCCTGGTTTCCATTTTCATCCAGTGCCACAATCTGATATTCAACAGAAAGACTGGCTGTGGTTTCATTAATATCCTTCACTACAGGAATTCCCTTTCTGTAAATCTGAGGGTTCAGATTGCCCCAGCTGATCTGGGCAAATGTAGAATTGATATTAATGTCTGTATAGTTGGTAGACGTACTGGATGTGTCTGATTCCAGGTAAGCAGTCAGATCCTCGGCGGACGCTTTATCCAGACATTTTTCATAAAAGCTCGCAACAAACTTCACGTACTGAGCAGCATTCACATTGGATCTGGAAACTACTCTTGTATAGTAATAAGCTGTTCCCTTATTTGTCTCAAGAGATAATTGCAAAGAATACTCCTGATTCATCAAAAGATCACTGCTCAGCTTAATTGTTGTTGTCAGATAGCTGTCCTGTTTATCCAGACTTTTAATCTTACGGTTTTCCAGTACCTTACTGCCATCTGAAGTACGTATCTCATAGGAAAGGCTTTTCACCTTTGTATCATAGGCATTTATGACAAAGGACAGTTCCTTGGATGTATCAATAGGCGTCACACTGTCCCTGGTAAAATCAGACTGCATAGGCTGTGCATAACCATACATCCTGTTTGCATAATTTCCATCAAAATCAACCATTACCTCCGGAAAAATCCGGATCATTCATATCAGAGCGGTCATCCGTAGTCTCACTATTCAGCAGGAACGAACTTCCTGCCACGCCGAGAACAAAAACAAACAGGAGAATCACTGCTCTGCGTAAAAATTTAATCATTCTTTCTCCTCTTAACTCTCTGATTGTACCTCCCCTTCACGGTACAGAAGTCTTTCCAGTGTAGGATTTATATGCAGTTCCTTCATAAGCTGCACTGTACTCTTCATATCTTTTGGTTTGCCTGTCTTTACAGCACGGATCAGCAAATTCTTGGGTGTATGCTCCATATCAATAAATTCCAGAATCTGAGTTTCGTACCCCATACTTTCCAGCAGATTGGCTCGAATTCCATCTGTCATCAAAGCAGCCATTCTCTCCTTAAGAATGCCATATTTCAGTACAGGCTCCAACACTTCAGTTTTTTATCTGTCTATTTACCTCATGCTGACAGCAGGGTACAGACAAAATAACTTTCGCTCCCCATTCCACAGCCTTCGCAAGAGCATAATCTGTAGCTGTGTCACAGGCATGCAAGGTTACTACCATATCAACAGAAGAAACACCTTCATAATCAGCAATATCTCCCTGATAAAAATGCAGTTTTTCATATCCATACTTTACTGCAAGATGATTACATTTTTCTATTACATCTGTTTTCAGATCCAGACCAATAATATTTACATCATAACCTTTCAGTTCTCTCAGATAGTAATACATGGCAAATGTAAGATAGGACTTTCCGCATCCAAAATTCAAGAATGGTCACTTCCCGCTGTTGATCCAGTCTTGGAAGAATGTCCTGAATAAATTCCAGAAATCGATTGATCTGTCGGAACTTATCGTATTTTTGGGTAATAATCCTGCCTTCCTTATTCATAACACCAAGATCAACAAGAAAGGGGACTGGAATATTTTCCTTAAGTATGTACTGCTTTACACGATTGTGGGCCAATATCTGCGTGCCCTTGCTGAAGGTCTTGTCCTTTCCGAAAGCCAGACCTTTTCCATTTTCGGGATGACGTCTGGTCTTTATGGTCATCTTTCCTTTTTTGCTTACCAGAATAGTTCCATCCAGCGCCATCCCACTTGCCTGAAACTGAGAAAAATCATGCTGCAGCCCCGCTTTTAAATATGAGATCAGTTCCTCTCTGGAATAATTTTTATGGAGCACCTTCGTCCCTACAGTTTCAGAAGCCTGATAAACCACCTTCCCCCGGATTTCTACCGGGCGTATTTTTACTTTGGATGGTCCGTCCCCTCTGCTGCCGCTTAGGATAGCTTGACACAGCTGTTCATTTATCTGTTCCTCTAAATATTCATCTATTGTTTTCATTTTTATTATAATTATTTTCTTTTATATTCTGTAATCGTTACTGTTCACTCCGCTCACAGCAACCTCTAATTGTCATTTTGATGCGTCTTATCTGTAAAAATCTCCCCTGCATCTTCTTCGTCGGCATCTTCTTCGTGATATTTCATGAAAAAGAAGCACTTCTACCAGATCACCAAGAAGTCCATCAGACATTGCTTCCATATCAGCCTCTGATCTTACTTCATCCACGATCTTCCTTCCAAGGTGATACAACATAAACCTGTCAGGATATTCATCGTAAAGCCGGCTGCCTTCATAATCCTGAAGATCACATTCTTCTTCCACTTTTTCCTGTATCTTTCTGGCAGTGTCCGGATAGTAGGATTTCATCAGAAAAAATTCCTCTTCTTGTTCCTTTTCTCCCCGGTAGAGCAAGGGATTTGCATAGCTTGTGTAAAATGGATAAAAATCTTTATATATCATATCAGCAATTTCGATTCCTTTTCCATTTCACTCTCATTATATGCAAGCTTCCGTTTTTCGGTCAATTGCACCATTTTTCAAATACGCGCCAAAGCGTGTTTGAAAAAAGGCTTTCTGCAAGATGTACGTCACAATTTGTGGGAGATTTTGCCCGGATGAGGGCGCCGTAGCGGGCTACGGCAACTGAATTCGGGCAAAATATACCGCAAAGTGGGGCGTGCAGATTGCGGGAATGATTTTTCAAATACGCGCCAGCATATTTAAAGTAAGCCTCACACTATGGTCAACAGCTGCTTTCTCAAATTCGCTGTAATCCATCTGCGCACTTCCATCAGCCTTATCAGAAATAGCACGGACAACCAGAAACGGAATTTCATTTAAGTATGCTGCCTGTCCAATGGCTGCACCTTCCATTTCAGTCGCATATGCTGAAAACTCTGATACAATTCGATTCTTAACATCCTGATCGCAGACAAACTGGTCTCCAGAAGCAATTCTTCCTTCAAATACCTGAATATCCGGATTTACTTCCTTACATACTTCTGCAGCAAGTCTGCGGAGATTATCATCTGCATTAAAGAAAAATACAGGCATTTGCGGAATCTGTCCCTTGCGGTATCCAAATCCGGTAGCATCCATATCATGCTGTACAACATCTGTGGAAAGAACAATATCACCAATATTAATATTTTTATTTAAGCTTCCTGCAATTCCTGTATTAATGATCGCATCTACTGAAAATACATCTGCCAGAATCTGAGCACAGATACCAGCATTTACCTTGCCAATTCCGGAACGCACTACAACAACCTTTTTTCCATGCAAAGTATTCCCTCATAAAAATACCATGGAAGCTTTTTTTATAATTCGTACATCTTCCATTTTTTCTTTTAAAATCGCAACTTCAACTTCCATTGCGCCAATAATACCAATTGTTTTCATTTAGCATTCTCCTCTGTTTTTGAAAGTTAACTGCTTCTTCATCTGACATTATACCAAAACTTCTTGCTATATCCAACTTAAATTTGGCATGGAAACTTATAATATCTTCTGCTATAATGAGAGAAGGTGCAAAGCTATTGCTGTTCATAACCTGACCAGCGTTCCTGAGCTCCTGATTTTACATAACGATTGGAGGAAAAAATCAATGGAATATAAAACAAAAGGTGTTTGTTCTATGGCAATTCAATATGATATTGATGATGAACAGAAAGTTCACAATGTGAAATTTATTGGTGGATGTTCTGGAAATACACAGGGAGTTGCCAAACTTGTAGAAGGTATGCCGGCGAAAGAAGTAATTGCACGCCTGGAGGGAATCCAGTGTGGACGCAGACCTACTTCATGCCCTGACCAGCTTGCCACTGCTTTAAAAGAAGCGATTTCATAATTACTTCCCCGGGATTTTTGTCCCGGGGATTTTTTTTACAGACTGTAACACTTACCCATCAGTTCTGTCCCATTTATCACATAAAGATTGGACATCCCTTGAAAACCTTCTCCAGATCTTTGTTTGCACAGCCCTCGTTTTTGCGTATGACGGAAAGCAGTCTGTATCCAAGCGCAAGCAGCTTTTCGTATACCTTTTGCAGCCTTAGATGCTTTTTGTAATCGCAGCAGGCTTCTGTATCTTAACGCCCTCTGCCTCGTACAGAAATTCGCCTTCAGCCAGATCAAATTCTGTTCCACTGAATGGCGCATATGCATCATAGTTCATCTCATCACGCAGTCTTGCAGCAAACAGTTCTGTCACAGTATCCTCGCCATGAGTAACAAACACTTTCTGAGGCTTTACTTCAAATGCTTTTATCCAGTCAACCAGACCATTTACATCTGCATGGCCACTGATTCCCGGCATACGGCAGATTTTTGCTGCAACATGCACCGGTTCACCAAAGAGTTTTATTTCCTGAGTTCCTTCCAAAAGGGCGCGTCCCGGAGTTCCAACAGCCTGATAGCCCACAAAAAGAATGGTGCTGTCCTCCCGCCACAGATTATGTTTCAGGTGATGTTTAATTCTTCCTGCATCACACATTCCACTGGCAGAAATAATCACCTTACAGTCATCATCGAAATTGATTGCTTTTGAGTCTTCACTTGTTACGGATATCTTCAAACCAGGAAAGCTAAGAGGATTGATTCCTTTTCGAATAAGTTCCAGAGCCTCGTCATCAAAACAATCATATTTATGAATACCGAAAATATTTGTTGCTTCATTTGCAAGAGGGCTATCTACAAACACTTTAAAATTATCATGCCCGTGAATAAGGCCTTCTGCTTTTATCTGTCTGATAAATACAGCATCTCCTGCGTTCTTCCCACTGCAAAAGAGGGAATTACCACATTACCGCCCCGGTCAAAGGTCTCCTGAATGACATCTGCCAGAAGGCGCACATAATCTGGTCTCTCTCCGTGGCTCCGGTCTCCGTATGTAGATTCCATTACCACGTAGTCTGCTTTTCTAAAATAGGCAGGGTCTTTTATAAGCGGCTGATTTTTGTTTCCTATATCTCCCGAAAATACAATTGCTTTTTTCAACTCCAGCTTCACAGATATTCACCTCAATACTGCTTGATCCAAGAAGGTGACCTGCATCAATAAACTTTACTCTCAGCCCCTCGCCAAGAATTATTCCAGTCTCATATGGACAGCCTACAAAATTACGAATAACCCCTAATGCATCCTCCATGGTATAGCTGGAACAAATTCAGGCTTCCCCTGACGTTTTGCCTTGCGGTTACGCCATTCTGCCTCAAACATCTGGATATGGGCACTGTCACGGAGCATAATATCGCAAAGATTACAGGTTGCCTCTGTGGCATATACAGGTCCTTTAAAGCCTTTTGCGTAAATAGCAGGAAGATTTCCGGAATGATCCATGTGTGCATGTGTTAAAAGCACAAAATCTAATTCTCCCGGAGGCACAGGAATATCTTTATTTTCATAATAATCAGGTCCCTGTTCCATTCCACAGTCTACAAGAAACTTTTTTCCTGCTGCTTCCAGGTAATAGCAGCTCCCGGTAACTTCATGTGTTGCTCCAATAAAAGTGATCTTCATACAGATTCCCCCTTTTACCCGAACTCTTACTTATATTACATATATTTTTCTGTTTTTATGGCATAACATCTTCACTATTTATAATATGCTGAACAGAGCTGACAAATTTCGCTGAATCAGCCTGGCTTGCCATACTTCCGGCAAGAATACCGATTGCAGCAAGAACTGCAATCCCTGCTGCCTTTCCATATTTGTACCAGGGTTTATTTTCTTCTTTTTCAAACTGACGTAGCTTATCAGAAAATCCTGCAATAAAATCAATTTCCTCAGCTGAACTTTCTGTTGATTGAGCATCTTTTAAATTTTCCTCTTTGGACGCCTCGTTCCGGAATCCTGGAAACTTCACTATTTCAGCAGTCTTTGTATCATTATTCATAGCTTTTGCAGAATTGGCCTCATTTATTTTATCTTCATCCAGTTTGCCTTCTGCTTTCATTTTCTTTAAAAACTGCTGATACGCCTCATCCAGTTCCTCATCCGAAATCTCAAAATCATTTGCAGCATTTCCAAGAAGACTTTCTTCTATCATTTTTGCTTCTTTGATCATTTCAGTTTCTAACAGACTGTCGGTTTCTCTCCTATCTTTTTTTGTTCATTTTTTTTCTCCCAGATTTTTTTCTTTTCTTGACAATTCCCTTTTAGGGTTCATATTTATTAAATAGGTCGCTATTCACAAAGTGAACTGTAACTATTAAACACTTATTCAGGAGGATCCTATGAAGCATATTATCCTTACCGGCGGTGGTACTGCCGGACATGTTACCCCGAATATTGCTCTGATTCCCGCTTTACAGGAAAAAGGTTATAAAATTTCTTACATCGGCTCCTACAATGGTATTGAAAAACAGCTTATTGAGGAGCTTGGTATTCCTTACTAATGGAATTGCTTCCGGTAAATTAAGACGATATTTTGATTTGAAAAACTTTTCAGATCCATTTCGCGTTATAAAAGGCTATTTTCAGGCTAAAAGTCTTATGAAAAATTAAAGCCTGATGTAGTATTTTCCAAAGGTGGCTTCGTAAACAGTACCAGTGGTAATTGCCGCAGGCAAACGCCACATTCCGGCAATCATTCATGAATCTGATATGACTCCGGGACTTGCTAATAAGCTTTGCCTTTCTTCCGCCACAAAAGTCTGCTGTAACTTTCCAGAAACTGTAAATAATCTTCCAAAAGATAAGGCAGTTCTTACAGGTACTCCTATTCGTCAGGAGCTTCTCCATGGTAATAAAGAACACGCTCGCGCATATTGTGGTTTTACTTCAGATAAACCAGTTCTTTTGGTAATTGGCGGCAGTCTGGGTGCTGCTTCTGTAAACGAAAATGTACGAAAAATTCTTCCTGAACTGCTGAAAGAATTCCAGGTTATTCATATTTGTGGCAAGGGAAAAACGGATGAAAGTATCCAGCTGACAGGTTATGTCCAATATGAATATGTTCAGGAACAGCTTCCTGACATGTTTGCATTGGCAGATGTAGTAATCTCCCGTGCAGGAGCTAATGCTATCTGTGAACTTGCCGCACTTTCAAAGCCAAATCTCTTAATTCCATTGTCCGCAAAGGCAAGCCGCGGTGATCAGATTCTCAATGCCCGCTCCTTCGAGCGCCAGGGTTACAGTATGGTACTGGAGGAGGAAGAGATTACAGAAGCGTCTCTCTTAGAGGCAATCCGCAAACTCTATCAGGAACGTGATAAATATATTGCGGCTATGTCTGCAGGCAAAAACTTAAATTCTATTCAGCATATTGTGAATCTCATTGAAGAATGTATTCATTCCTGATTTTACACTGCATACCTCTGTTATTTAACAGAGGTATGCTTTTTAATTTTACTCTTTTTCCAGTCTTAAAATTTCTGCTAAAAGCCATTTTCTGGCTCTAAGTACTCTGTTATTTACATTATTTCTTGTATAGCCAAATTCGCGCGCTACTTCTTCAGTAGATACACCTTCCATTACAACTCGCATAAAAATCATATAGTTAATTAAATTTTTCCGTCGCAGGCCTTCAAATGCCATTGATAAATATTTCTGTTTTTCCAGCCCCAGTAATGCCGCTTCTGCGCTTTCTGTAGTACGATACTGCAATTCAGCCACATCATTGTCAAACATTACTTCCCGCTTTACATATGATTTTCTCAGGTAGTCCCTTCCTTTATTGGTTGTTTTCCATACCACCAATGCGTGAAGCTTTTCTTCGCTGGAAGCATCCAGTCTCTCTTTTATTTCGTAAAAGTATGAAAATACCTCCTGTGTAACATCCTCGGCTGTAAAACGGCTTTGTACAATTCCATTTGCGATTTTAACAGAGACTTTATAATACCGTCTGTAAAATGTGTTAAATTCTTCGCTATTCATCTTGTGTACCCCGTTTTCTAGCAGCTTTTCAATTTCTCCAGGATTTCATTTTTCACCTCATCCGTTAAAGTTCCAGGTTTCCAGGTAATTCCCACCTGATCTCCTTCATATCTCGGAATCAGATGCATATGAAAATGAAAAACAGTCTGTCCTGCCGGTTCGCCATTATTTTGTACAATGTTAAAACCATCGCACTTTAACGCCTCGGTCATTTTTGTGGCCATTTTCTTTGCCAGAATCATTGCTTTCGCAGCCATATCATCTGATATCTCATAGATATTAGCCGCATGCGCTTTCGGCAAGATCAAGGCATGTCCTTTACTTGCAGGACCCAGATCCAGAATTACTCTGAAGTCTTCATCTTCATACAATGTTGCTGATGGAATCTCTCCGTTTGCAATTTTGCAAAAAATACAATCACTCATAGTCTTATCCTCCCAAATAGAATATATAAATTATACGTCTAATAATAGCGAAAATCACATTTTTTTGCCAAAATTTTTTCAAAAAATTTTTTAGGAACAGTATTTTTTATCTCTGTCGAATAATCTCGATTTTTTAAAGTACGATTTTGTTTGTCATTTGTCCACTTCAATGATACACTTCACTTGAGGTGAGCTTATGAAAAACTAATTTAATCTTAAACAAAAAATCAGGATGAATTTCATCTGATACTATCACGATTTTCCCCATGAGATACGCAATCCCATAGCACTTATTAACAGTGAGATTCAGATGATTGAAGACACACATCCTGAAGTTGTCTCATTTGATTACTGGAATGATATTACAGCTAATCTGGAGTATACCAAAGAATTGTTAAATAATCTTTCGGATTACAATAATGCCCATAAACTTGAACGGAAAAGAACTGCTTTTACTGCCTATCTTAAGGAAATTATTTCCAGTATCCAGCCCACTTACCAGTACCTGGGCATTACCTTAAAAACTGATATTTCGCCCTCACTGCCTGCCCTCTTTATTGATCCCGTTAAATTAAAGCAGGCTTTACTGAATCTGCTCAGAAATGCAGCAGAAGCAATTTCCTGTGCTGATGGAAAAGTAAAATTATGTGCTTTTTCCAGTGACCAAAGGGTACATATTGTCATAACTGACAATGGATGCGGCATACCGGAATCACAGCTGAATGAAATTTTCACTCCATTTGTAACATTCAAAGAGGGTGGAACCGGACTGGGGCTGGCAATCACCAGAGAGATCATCCAGGCTCACAGCGGAAACATTTATGCAGAAATTGAATCCGATGGGGAAACATCCTTCCACATTGTTCTGCCAGAAAAATTTCCCGGATGATAAAGAACTGCCGCCAGGATAAATCCACAAACCATGCCGCCAACATGGGCTGCATTATCTACACCAGTACTTGTAAAACCCAAAATACAATGAGAATCCGGCCATGATCATCATCTGTCGTACGGAAATATCCTGAATTCTTCCATGATTTCGAATAACTACATAGAGCATTGCTCCCATTACTGCAAAAATCGGCACCAGAGGCACCAGCTGACACTGCATAATCCGCTGATTTCATTTCCATAATAAAAGAAAAAATATTTCCACCAAGACCGCCAAGAAGGTAAATTAAAATAAATTTAATCTTCCCTACAACCGGTTCCAGGCGCTGTCCCAGTACAAAAAGGGACAAGCATATTATTGGCAATATGATAAATTCCAAAATGCAGAAACATACAGGTAAATAACCTGT
>ENA-OQBL01000300-OQBL01000300.1-human-gut-metagenome-genome-assembly--contig:-NODE-300-length-27881-cov-10.415003_pt1 | contig 27881 bp, 26 predicted proteins | sample MGYA00242747_ERZ504553 | MGnify/ENA primary metagenome ERZ504553 (study PRJEB26092, sample SAMD00036240) | human gut metagenome | host: Homo sapiens | study: EMG produced TPA metagenomics assembly of...
CAAGCGTGGCAAGTATGTTTCGTTCCGTGCGCCCGGACAGGAACGGTTCACCCGCTGCAAAACGCTGGGCGAAGCCTACACCGAGGAAGCCATCATCGAACGCATCAAAGGGCGGTTCGTGGAGCGGAAGCCCAAAGAAAACCGCAAAATTTCGCTGCGGATTGATTTGGAGAACAGCATCAAGGCCCAGCAGTCCGCAGGGTATGAGAAGTGGGCAAAACTCCACAATCTGAAACAGGCGGCCCGGACGCTGAACTTCCTGACCGAGCATGAAATCGAAAGCTACCCGGATTTGGAAAGCCGGGTGGCCGAGATCACCGCCGCCAGCACCGAAGCTGCCGCCGCATTGAAAGCAGCAGAGCGCCGACTTGCTGAAATGGCCGTGCTGATAAAGGATGTCACCACCTGTAAAGAACTGCGCCCACTGTTGCAGGAGTATCAGCGGGCTGCTGACAAAAAGCAGTTCCGACGTAAACATGAAGGAACCTTGATTCTCTATGAAGCAGCGGCGAAAGCTCTAAAAGAGCAGGGCTTTCAAAAGCTACCCGACCTCTACGCCCTGAAAAACGAGTATAAGCAACTGGCCGAGCAGAAAGACCAGATACAGCGGCAGTACAATGATGCCAAACGCCAGATGCAGGAGTATGGCATCATAAAGCAGAATGTGGACGGCATTCTGCGGACAGCACCGGGAAAGGAGCAGATGCAGGAACGGTAAATCTGCACAAAATATTGTTCGGATTTTTGAATCCCAAACGCTTAGACCGGGTGGCGTTTCCGCCCGAAATCATGTAAAATAGACTTAGACAACGAAAGCGAGGAACCCTCTATGGCAGAAGTGAACGATAACGGCTCTATCCAGCTTTTTGAAGATCAGAAAATCCGTACTGCATGGGATGCAGAAAAGGAAGAATGGTATTTTTCGATTATTGATGTTATTTCTGTTTTAACTGGAACAGCCAATCCACGGCGTTATTGGAGCGACCTTAAGCGTAAGCTGAAAGCTGAGGGGGCAAATGAGTTGTACGAAAAAATCGTACAACTGAAAATGTTGTCCTCTGATGGAAAACGGTACAAGACAGATGTCGCCAACACCGAACAGCTTTTGCGTATCATCCAGTCCATCCCGTCCCCGAAAGCTGAACCGTTCAAGGCATGGCTGGCAATGGTGGGCAAGGAACGCATCGAAGAAACCATCGACCCGGAGCAAGCTATTGACCGTGCGCTTGATACCTATTTGAAGAAAGGCTACTCCGAAGAATGGATTCACCAGCGGCTTTTGGCAATCCGCATCCGCAACGAACTAACGGACGAATGGAAGAAGCGCGGAGTGCAAAAGGGCAAGGAGTACGCCATCCTGACCGATGAAATCTCCCGCGCATGGTCCGGCATGACCACGGGGCAGTACAAGCGGCTGAAAGGTCTGACAAAAGAAAATCTCCGGGACAACATGACCGATTTGGAACTTGTGCTGACCATGCTGGCGGAAGCATCTACCACGGATATTTCCAAGACTGCAAAGCCGCAGACCTTTGAAGAAAACAAGCAGGTTGCTAAACGCGGCGGCAAGGTAGCCGGTATTGCACGGCAGGCTCTTGAAGCAGAAACTGGCAAGCCCGTTATTACAGAAAAGAATGCGTTTGACTTCCAGCAGCTTGTGATCGACATTGTAGAAGATGCCGCCGAACTGCCGGAAAATCCCACCGAGAAAAAAGATAAAGACTGATACATGAAAAATAGCCGGACACAGCAGCCACAAGGCCACCGTGTCCGGCTATTTCTGTGTTGGCAACGACACATCACTTTTGCTGAAAATAATGTGTCATTGTCGAGCTGGCGGTATCACTCACCCGCAAAATCGAACCTCTGTCCGTCAAAGTCCGCATCAGTCATGTGCTCCAACTTTGCAATGGTTCCATTCGCCAGCCGCCGCATTTCTGTGTCCATATCCGGCAGGGCGGCCAGCATCCGTGCCATCGTGCGGCGGCGGTCAGAGGTGTGGTACATACAGATCAAATTTTCTTCTTCCACGCTAAAATTCATGTGTCAGACCTCCAATTCCTTTGCCTTTTCCCGTGGCAGCGTTTGCTTGCTCTGTTCCTTTTTTGCGGCATCCAGCTGTGCCCGGATGGACGGCTTTTTCGGCTTGGCTGTGCGGGACTTCTTGGCTTTTGGTGCCTTTTCCTCGGCCTTGACTGCGGCGGCAAGGTCTGTCAGAGAGATTTGTTCTCCGGCCTTTGCTTTGGCCTCCAATTCGCCCAGAGAGGGCGCATTGTTCAGCACGCCATCAATCATATTTTCGTTTTGTTCGGTGGAAAGTTCTGCGGTGCGCAGCGGATTTTCCCGCAAGAACTCCGGCACCTGCTGGAAGCCCACACTGTCGCAGTAGTGGGCGGTGTCCTGCCCATTCTGGTGCAGCACCACCACATCCGAAACAGACAGCGAGTGTCCCTTGAAATCTGCCGGATAGTCCACATTGAATGTGCGGTAGATGTCCTCCAACGTGGTGCCAGCAGTCAGCGGCGCGGCGTATACTTCCGTATAGTTGGCCTTGTCCACGGTCAAACCGGCAGCCTGCAGGCGGTCGTAGGGCTCAAAACGGTAATCGCGGGTGGAATCTTCATTGCGCAGCTGGTAGATGGAAAAGCTGTCCTGCTGCGGTGCTTCAAAGCCTGCCGCTGCGTATTCCTCTACGGTCATTCCGGCAGCAGCCGCTTCCTGCGCGATCTCGGCCTGCACCTGTGCCTTGTAATCCTGCAAGCTCTGGTCAAAGTCAGCCAGCTTGGGCGGTTCCGGCAAGTTATACTGGCCTTGGTTGAGCAGCGGGCGGCAGTCCTGCACATAGGCCACAACAGCGTTGTAATAGGCCGCCTGTTCCGGCGAAATGTTCTGTCCCTCTCGCAAAGCGGCGGTAGCCGTCTGCTCCATAGCGGAAAGATTGCAATGCTGTTTGAGGTACGGGATAAACTCGGTCAGCACCATTTCCCGCTCTGCCTTGTCCTGCTCCCATGCTTTCGGGCCTTTGTTATGCAGAACAAAATTCTTCCAGTTTTCATCTTTGGCGTAGTATTCGTGGTAGTTCTGGATGTGTTGAACCAAAGAACCCTCTCCGTCACCAAAATCCTGCCGCCCCTCGTAGTTGTCTGGCTGGCCGTTCAGGGTAAAATCAATGCGGAATGCGGTCTTGTCGTACCAGCCACCTGTGTAGCCGTCCTTTTCCCGTTCCGTGTGCTGGGTGGTGTCCAGTTCTTCAAAGACGCGGTTTGCCACGGACAGTGGCATGGTTTCGCCGTCCTGCAGCTTGTCACTTTCACTCCACAGAATTGTGACCGTGGGCTCTGCGGCGGGGTCTGGAATTTTAACGGGTGCGGGAATTTCATTCGCTTTTTCTGCTGCCTCTTGGAACGCCGCCAGCTTGTCGCCCAACAGGACTTCCGACACTGCGGCTGTCTGCCCCAGCAGATTAAGTGCTTCCTGCCCGGCATCTGGCAGGGTCAGACCGGGCGCGTCCAGCTGACCTCCGTCCAGAGCCTTTTTGTCCGGGCCATACAGGGTGTAGTCATAGCCGGAATCACAGGTCTGGATGAACAGGGTACTGCCGTTGTCCAGTACAAATGCGACTTCCTGTGCAGCGGAAAGGTCTGCTTCCCGCTGCTGGCGCAATTCGGCCAGATGTTCGTCCAGCGCAGAGATCAGCTCATGGGCCGCGCTGCGAATAATTTCCAGAGAGGCTTTTAGTTCGTCCAGTTCCCGGCCCGAACTCCACCCAGCTACATAGCCAAACGAATACTCGGACGTGTCCAGCCCATAGTGCTGGCAGACGGCATAGGCCACACTTTCGGCCTGCACCTCGCGGGTGCGGCTGTCCGGGCGGTTGGCCTGTTCCGGGTCGTCTGGGTCGATGGCGTGCAGCTTTGCATGGGCAATCTCATGGATGGCTGTCTTGATGGTTTGCAGCTGGCTCATGCCCTCTTGGATGGCAATGCGGTTGTCGAGCAGATGAAAATAGCCGTGCGCCCCGCCCTCGATGTCCTCAAACCCGATTGGCACCGGGGAAGCCTGCTCCAACGCCTTGAAAAAATCTTGGTAGTCCTGCACGCTGCCGGACAGTTCATTCACCGCGATAGAGGGCAGCGGTTCGCCCTCGGTCTGGCTGACATCGAACACGGACACCACCTTGAAAGCCGGTATCTGCACCGTCTTTTCTTCCGTCAGCGGCTTGCCGTCCTTGTCCAGAATCGGCTTGCCCTGTTCGTCCCGCTTTTCCATCTTCTGCTTGACCTTGTACGGCGCAGGAGCAAGGATTTTGATGCCTTTTTCGCCTTTCTTTACGGTGCGGTGGAACGTGTCTTTCCACTTGTTGAAGCCCGCCACCAGTTGGCCGCCCTGCATGGCAATCAGCAAGGTGTTGTTGAAGCTGTAATTGTGGAATTTCGCCATCGTGGTGAGATAGGCTTTGTAGCGGTCGCTGTCGAACAACTGCTGAATGCCTGTTTCCAGCCGGTCCGTGATTTCTTTCATCCGTTCTGCGCTGTCCTTACCGTTCAGGATAATGGGAATAACTTTCTGCGGTTCTGTTTCAGGCTGAACAGGCGGCGGGATATTGGCTGCATCCCGCATGACTTCCGGCACAGGAAAGGACAGTACCCGGTATTCCTCCGGCACAGGCTGGCCTTCGTGGACTTTCTGCCACTCGTCCCCACTTTTGACAAGGTAGCCGTACTGGGTAAATGCACCCTGCTCCTGCTGGGCCACATAGCGGCCAAACTGCGCCGTGTCGATGCCGCCTTTCCATTCGTCCGGCATATTCACCATGCCGGAGCGGTTCAGATAGTAGTCACCCAGCTGGGCAGGCCCACGCACATCCGGCAGATGCACATAGTAGTCCACGTTTTCGGGAAAGTCGGTGATTCTCCCGATGCTGAAAAGCTCACTCTGCGGGGCTTGCAGGGCGGCGTTCAGCTCTGCGTGTTCCTCGGCAGAAAGCGTTTCCAGCCGTGCGGCAAGAAAGTTCAGCTCGTCCACATTGGATGCCAGCACCATGTTGTAGGGGATGGCAAAACGCTTTTCTTCCTCGGCAAAATAGCCGGAAATGAAAAGGCCCTGCGGATTATCGGACGAAATGCCGATTTGCCGCAGGGCCGCTTGTACCTGTTCGGTTGTGGTAGGCAGATCCAGCCAGACGCCATCTCCGCCTTGTTGCTGTCGATTTTGCAGCTGGATGGAAAATAATTCGCTCATTTGGTCACACTCCTTTTTTGCTATCCTACGGATAGAGAGAGCCGGTTATGGCAAAATGAATGCTTCACCTTGCCATAACTGGCCCTCGTATTTTTGCCTTACTCTTTGCGCTCTACCCGGTAATTGACGTACTTGCCTCCCGTATCTGCCAGAAGCACCGTTGCATCATAGGTTTTGCCTGTCTTTTCGGAATAGAGGCCCTTGACCTTTGCCTTACCGTTTTTGAGCAGAGCGGCGGCGATCTTCGGTGTGAACGCCTTTTTGCGCTGCTCAAAGAAGCGGTCATTCTTCCACATCACGAACTGACAGCTACGATTCCCGCAGTAGAAGTTTTTCTTGCCCTCATAGACGTTTTCACTGCACCGGGGACACTTGCCGATAATAACCCGTTCCGACTGGAACAGGTTTTGCTTATCTGCACTGATACAAGAATAGGTCTTGACCAGCTGGCGCACCTGCGCTTCAATTTCGGCCATGAACTCGTCCGCGTCTGCATTGCCCTTGGCAATCTCGGTCAGGCGGTTTTCCCATTCGGCGGTCAGGACGGGAGAGGTCAGGCTTTCCGGCAGAACCACCGCCAGATTGATGCCGTCCTTGGTGGGGACAAGCTGTTTGCCCTTGCGCTGCACAAAGCCCATTTGCACCAATTTTTCCAGAATCGCGGCACGGGTGGCCGGAGTGCCCAGCCCTTTGCGTTCCGCATGGCCCAGGCCACCCTCTCTTGCTCCTGCGGAGCAATTCACCTTGTCCTCCGGCATATCTTCGGCCCCGGCCCGCTCCATTGCTGACAGGAGCGTATCTTCGGTGTAGGCTTTCGGCGGGGACGTGAAGTGTTCCGAAACATTAGCCATCACGGAAAAGCTCTGTCCCTCGGCCAGTTCCGGCAGGGTGTTCAGCACTTCTTCCTCGGTATCTGCTTTCAGGGTGGAGCGGAACCGCTGGTCGATTTCTTTCCAACCGGGAACAAGCACCGTCTTTCCCTTGGCGGTGAACTCATTTCCTGCACAGGAAAATACCGCAGTCACGGTTTCGTACTCATGGGGCGCGGCTATCGCGCAGAGCAGTTTGGAGCAGACAAGGTTCATCAGCTTGCATTCACTCTCGGCAAGACCAGTGAAACCCTGCTTTACAAATTCGGACGTGGGGATGATGGCGTGGTGGTCCGATACCTTTTTGCTGTTCAGAATCCGGCCCACTTCCGGGGTCAAGTCAAGCCCTTGGGCAAAGGGCAGCAGCCCCAGCAGGTCAGACACAAGATGTTGTGCTGTCTGGCCCATATCCTCGGTCAGATATTGGCTGTCGGTGCGGGGATAGGTCAGCAGTTTCTTTTCGTAAAGCTGCTGGGCATAATCAAGGGTCTGCTTTGCCGTGAAACCGAACAGACGGTTTACCTCCCGCTGCAAGGTGGTCAGGTCATAGAGCTTGGGCGGCTGTTCTGTCTTTTTCTCCCGCTTGACAGAAGTACAGACGGCAACTGCACCCGTGCATTTTTCTTTGAGAAAATTTGCGGTTTCTGCATCCGAAATGCGTCCGCTGCCCGCTTTCAGGCTGCCGGACTGGATGCCGACCGTGTAATACTTTTCTTTCTGGAAGCGCAGGATTTTTGCATCCCGGTCCACCAGCATTTTCAGCGTCGGGGTCTGCACCCGGCCCACGGTTAGGGTCTTATGGTACAGCACCGAAAACAGCCGTGTTGCATTGATGCCCACCAGCCAATCCGCCTTTGCACGGCAGAGGGCCGATTGATACAGAGCATCATAATCCGAATCCGGGCACAGGTTTGCAAAGCCCTCCCGGATAGCGGCATCCTCCATGCTGGAAATCCAGAGCCGCTTCACAGGTTTCGTGCAGCCGGCCATTTGGTAGACGAAACGGAAAATCAGTTCTCCCTCCCGGCCTGCGTCGGTCGCGGCGGTCACACTGTCCACATCCGGGCGGTTGAGCAGAGAGCGCACAATTTCAAACTGCTGTTTCTTTTCGTCCGGGACAATGAACTGCCACGGCTGGGGCAGGATGGGCAAATCCTCATACCGCCACTTACAGTATTTTTCATCGTACTGGCCCGCCTCGGCAAAGGACACCAGATGCCCGATGCACCAGCTGACAAGATACCCGCCGCCCTGCCAGTAGCCGTTTTGTTTTTCATCGGCCCCGATCACGGTGGCAATGCTGCGGGCAACACTGGGCTTTTCGGCGATCACCAGCTGAAAGCTCATGTTTCATCCTCCTGTCCATCCTCCGAATGAATCTCGATTTCAGCCTGTTCTTCGTCTGCATCCTCATCCTCACCAAAATCGTATTCCTCCAGATCATCGTGCCCGGTGGTATCGGCTTTCGGTTTGCGGAACTTGAAATAGTAGAGTGCTGCACCACCGCCCGCCAGAGCCAGCACCAGCAGGATCATCAGACTGCCCATGTTGGACTTCGGCTTTTCCTGCGGCGTTTCGGTGTCAGTTTTCACAGCTTCCGGGGCCGTGCAGTTGCGCAGGCTCTTTTCACACAAGGGGCAGTTTTCGTTGACGTTTCCGGCCTCACATTTCACCGTGCAGGTGCAGACTTCGGTTTCCTGCGGTTCTTCATCCAGCAGGGCCAGCAAGTCGGCATCGTCCACTTGGTTCAGAAAGTGGACAGAAGTTTCCTTGTCCTCGTTGGCGCGGTCAATGAGAATGTAAAAATAATTCCCGGCTTTAGTGGTCACAGTGATAAGCTGCTTGTCGCCGTAAAAGTCATCCACCAGTGTTGCATTGCCCTTGGGCGTGATGGGCACACTCTCCGGCTCCATGCCGCCCGTGGTGGGTTCTTCTTCGATAATCTCCGGCAGAGGTTCCGGGGCAGGGTCAGAGCCGCTTGCAAAAGCGGGCATGGAAAAGGAGCAGAGGCAGAGCAGGATAGCCAGCAGCCCAGCTGCAAAACGGCGGTTCCAATCAGGTTTCATCGGCGGCATCCTCCTGTTTGTGGTACGGTGTGGCGGTGGGTGCAGCATTCAGCGCACCGCTGCGCAGGAAGGCCGCAAACTCGTCCGGCTTCATGTTCATGCTGCGCACCAGCTGAATGATCTGCAAGTTTTCCTGTTCGGTCTTTGCAGCTTCCAGTTCTTTCAACTGCTGCTGATATTCGCTGATTTTTTCTTTGAGCCGTTCGATGTCGCGCTCAATGCGGGAAAGTCTTTTTGCCATACAAAATCCTTTCTGGCGTTACGGTAAACGCCCATAGCTGTAAAAATGTTCCTGCCAATATTTTGAGTTGAGGTTCGTGTAGGAGATGGGGTCGCCGCAGTGCAGCATGATGGAATTGCCCACATAGATACCGCAATGGCTCACGCCGGGGGTATCGTAGGTTCCCTTGAAAAACACAAGGTCGCCCGGTTTGACCTGCGCAGCCGAAACGGGAGTGCAAAGGTTGTAGAGGCCCTGCGCGGTTTGGCGGCCCACATTCCAGCCGGAGTGATTCAGCACCCACGAAATGTAGCCGCTGCAATCAAAGCTGGTGCTGGGCGAACTGCCGCCCCACACATACGGGTAACCGATGTACTTCGTGGCTTCCTCCATCATGGCGGCAAACCTATCATCCTTTAGTGCTTCCGGGGGAATATCGTAGTAGGTGGGCTGCTTGATGGTGGACGCGTTGGGGTATTGCGCTTTGCCAAACAAATCCGGCCGGTTACCCAGCGTGCGCATATAGAGCGAATAGGCACTAAGCTGTTCTTCGGTCAGTACTTCCACGGGCAGATGGGATAAATCCTTGTTCTTCAGCTTGACCGTGCAGATGTAGTATTCATACGGTTCTTGGTAGGTGATAACTTGCGGCACACCATACGGGCCAATAATGACCATCATTTTTGTGCGGTAACGTATCTGCATGGTCACGGTCTCGGTCAGAATGTATTGCTTTTCAAAGAGCATTTCAAGTTCGCCCTGCACCTCGGCCAGTGTGAACACGCCGTCATGCAGCGCGGACAAAATCGAGATCAGCACATAGGGGTCATGCTCGATTTCATCCAGATAAAAATGGTATTCATCGTAGTTGTGGGTGGCCTCGTAGGTGTCGAGATACCGTTGCAGCTTTTGTTCCAGCTTGGCATAAGCCTTCTCTGCACCCAGCATATCCTTGTCCTTGGAAAAATAAGAAGATGCCGTCACGCCGGTTCCAGCGGTGCCCGCCATCACCGTGCAGGACTGCAAACCCGTTATCAAGAGCAGAGCCAGCAGACCGAACACCGCCACGATCAGAATGGTTTTCCAGTTCCGGGCCGCAAATTCGGCCACCCGTTCGCCGCCCTCGGCCGCCAGCTTTGTTACCCGGAAACCGTTCTCTGCGGTGGCGGCTGCACCCTGCGCGGCGGCTTGTCCGGCCTGCCGTGCAGCTTTGGCATACTGCTGTTTGATACGCCGTTTCTGCCACATCCGGGAAATGGGGTTGCTGGCAGACTGCGCAATTTGCGGATTGTCCCGCAAAGACTTCTGATAGAAATACTCGGCGTTAGCCGAACGCAATTCCCGCTCTGCCTTTTCCACGGCCTTGTAGGGCTTCATCTTGTGGTGCCGGATGCCGCTGCGGATGACCTTGGCGGTCTGATGCTCCACCAGTTCTTCACCCTTGTGGCCGCCCTCCACGCCCACATTTTCGTGTTCGACTTCATGGATTTTTCCGTGAGCGAACAGCAACGCTTCCGACAGTGGGCGGCTGGCCGGGTTTGGTTTCAGGCTGGGCGGGCCTTTGTCCTGCTGCTCAAAGCGCAAGGTGGATTTTGCCTTGCCGTTGGCAGCATCATAGACTTTTTCCTTGACCGGGACACGCTTTTTGGGCAGAGCAGCGCGGGCCGCATCCAGCTTATCGGCTTTCTTCTCGGCGTTTTGGATGAACGGCTGCAATTCCGGGTCTGCCCGTTCTTCTTCGGTCAGTTCCAGACGGGCGGCGGAACCGTGTAGGCCATCTTCACTTTCGGCGGTGGCTGCGGTTTCTGCCGCCTTTTTCGCTTTCTTTTTATTTTCATGCCCGTCCTTGATGTCCTCGGCCCGTTCCAGAATTTTTTCGGCCTTGCCCTCGGCATCCGTGGAGTAATCCCGTTCTGCTTCACGAGTAGAAACGTTCTCAACAGTACCAGTGGCCTGATTTTCCATCACCAGACCATCACGGGTCATGGTCTGGGTGACTTTGGCTTTCGCCTGCAATTCTTTCAAAGTTCTTCACCTCCCATCGGACAGCGGCCCGTTTCAATGTCCGCAATGTATTTGAGAATCGGGAATACCTGCGGCGGCGAAACCGCATTGCCCAGCGTTTTCATCCGCTTGCTGCGGTTCGGCACATCCTCGGTCAGACGCGGGATGTCGGCGGGTTCTTCGGCCCAAAGGGAATGTCCGTCCATTTGCGCGGGAAACCCATCAGCCACTCTACCCAGTCCGGGTTGAGATACGGCTTTTCCAGCGTGGTGGGGGTCATCCGGTAGACCACATGGGAAAGCCGCGCCGTCCACGCCTTGCCATCCTTGTTCATCTTGCGGTAACTGCCATTCGCAGAGATTTGGATGTCCAGCCCCTTGCCCACATCTCCGGTGTCGCTGGCAAGGGGCGTGGGAAGCAGCGGAGCCGATGATGAATACCCGTTTCCGTTCGTGCCACGCGCCAACGGCAGCAGCAGGTAATACGAAAACCCGAACATCGTAACCTGCCAGTTCCAAGTCAATGAGCGTTTTGTCGAGCCCCATACGGAGGAAGCCAGCAACATTTTCTCCAAGCACCCAACGGGGCTGCAATTCCCGGATGACCCGCAGCATTTCGGGCCACAGGTAGCGTTCATCGTGGAAGCCGCGCTGCCTCCCTGCGGTGGAGAACGGCTGGCACGGGAAGCCACCTGAAATGAGGGTGACGGTGTGAAGTCCTGTTTTTTCAAAGAAAGCCTCCTTTGTTACGGTGGTGATGTCCTGAAATCGGGGCACCTCCGGCCAGTGGCTTGCCAGCACAGCGGCGGGGAAGGCTGCCCACTCGCATTGACAGACAGAGGTGAAACCCGCTGCTTCTGCGGCAAGGTCGATGCCGCCGATGCCGGAAAACAAGCTGAAATGTGTTAGGCTCATAGCTCCACCACCTCGCTAAGCCGGGTGGTCATGATCTTATAGAGCTGGGTGTTTTTCGGGATGGGGTTGGAAAACGGAAGCACCACATTTTCAAAAATCAGCAGTCCTTCGCCCGGTTCCGAATTGTCGATGTACTTCTGCTGGTCTGCGGAGAGGTTCAGCCGTTCCGAAAGGATTTTGCGGTCGCCGGCTGCCTGATTCAGCAGCGTGATGAAGTCGCTGTTTTCCAGAATGTTCTCGATCTCCGGGGAAGAAAGAAGGTCCTTCACATTCTGGGTGGCGCCCGTGGGCACACCGCCCCATTTGCGGAAGCGTTTCCAAATCTCGGCACTGTACGCGGCGGTCTGTTCCTCTTTCAAGAGCAAGTGGAACTCGTCTGCAAAATACCATGTAGTCCGGCCTTGGCTGCGGTTCTGGGTGACGCGGCCCCATATCTGGTCTTGGATAATGAGCATCCCCAGTTTTTTTAACTGCTTGCCTAACTCTTTGATGTCAAAGGCCACAAGCCGGTTGTGGATGTCCACATTCGTTTTGTGATTAAACACATTCAGCGAGCCGGACACATACAAGTCCAATGCCTGCGCTACCCGGTCCGCTTCCGGCAAGTGCTGGTCGAGCAGGGCTTGGTGCAAATCGGAGAGGATGGGCATATTCTCCGGGCAGGGGCTCGCCAGATAGGGGCGGTAGATGGCTTTCACGGCACGGTCTATCACGGTGCGCTCAATCGCTTCCAGACCTGTTTTACCGCCCATGACCAGCTCACAGAACGACAGCACAAAATCCGATTTCAGGGCAAGCGGACTATCATCCTCGGAGTAGTTGAGGTTGATGTCCAGAGGATTCACATAGTCCTTGCTGGTGGGCGAAAGTTTGATGACCTGCCCATGCAGCCGCTTGACCAGCGGATAATACTCGGCTTCTGGGTCTGAAATAAAAATATCGTCAGCAGTCGTTAAAAACACACTGACGATTTCAGACTTGCAGCTCATGGATTTGCCGCTGCCGGGCGTGCCCAGCTTCAAGCCGTTGGGACACCGGGCCTGCTTGCGGTCCAGCATGATCATGTTGTGGGATTTTGCGTTGATGCCGTAGTACATGGCCGCGCCGCTCTGGAAAAGCTCCTGCGTCACAAAGGGCACGAACACCGCCACGTTGGAGGTGGTAAGGCTGCGCTGAATCTTTATCTGGTTGATGCCCAGCGGCAGGCTGGACACAAGGCCCTGTTCCTGCTGGTAGTCCAGCCGGACAAGCGAGCAGTTATACTTCTGTGCCACACCTGCGGCTTGGAACACATCGTTGCCCAGCTTTTGCTTGGTGTCGGCCACATTCAGCACAAGAAAGGTCAGCATGAACAATCGCTCATTTCTTGTTTGCAGTTTGTTCAGCAGCTTTTTGGCATCCTCGCCGTAGGTGGCAAGATCGCTGGGGAGGATATCCATGTCGTACCCGGAACGGACAGCCTTTTTCTGTTCCTGAATCTTCATGGCGTCAAGGTCGGTAATCTTCCTTTTAATCGTCTTGATGGCCTCGGTCTGGTCAATGGCCTGCACATGGAGATTGACGAGAATCCCGCTTTCCGTTTTGAGGAAGTCGGCCAGCATTTCGTCCGAAAGTTCCGGCGCAAGGATTTGTAAAAAGCTCACAGCTCCATACTTGCCGCCCAAACCAAAGGTTTTGGCCGTACCGAAACAGAGGGAGGACGGGGCCACAAAATCCTTGGTAGACAGGCCGGAGGGTGCCAGCCAGTCCCAGTCAAAGCGGAACGGTTCGCCGTCTGGGTGGAAGATGCCGTGCAGCACCTCCAAACGTTCCCGCCCATCCATGACGTGCGCCACGCAGCCCATGGTCTTGAAATAGCCCAGCAGGTCAAGACCAATGCGGGTCAGCCGCGCCCGTGCGGTTTTCAGGCTGTCGGCCTCGATGGTGAAGGTCAGGTACTTGGTTTTCACAATGCCGTTGTTGCCGCTGGCAAGCTGCTTTTGCAGGATGGCCGTGTACTCGGCGCGGATGTCGTCGAAATCATCTCCCTGCGGTGCGATCTCAAAACTTTTTGCGTACTGCACCGGGTCAACCTTGCGATTCAAAAACGAAAGCTGCACATGGATGGAAGCATCCACATAGTTGTAGAGGTCGCACAGGTGTTCAAAGATGGCGGTTCTTGTTTCCGGCTGGGCCAGCTGATAACTGATGTCCTCAAAGGCAATGCACTTGGAGAATGTGCGTCGGTCAATGCGGCACACACCGTCCGGGTAGATGGCCTCATACGGGATGGTGGCCTGTGCCGTGCGGGGCTTGCCGTCACCCTTGTACTTGCGGATAACGGCATCAATTTCTTTTTTCTGGGCGCGGGTGAGCTTTTTGGGCTTTTCGGTTTCGCGGGGTATCGTTTTTCTGGACAATGGCCTTTACCTCCTGTTCCATTTGGTATTGCCGCACAAGGGCGGCGTAAGCATTGTTGGTCTGATAGGGCCTTTCCTTGGGACGGATAAAGCAGCACTGAATCATTTGCTGAATCACTACTTCAAGGGGCTGGCCGTGCCGCTCGAACAGAGCGAACAGCAGCCCCGGCAGCATGGCAAAAATCATCAGCAGGGCCGCTGCACTGTTGGAAAGATAGTTCCGGGCCAAAAAATAAAGCGGTCCGCCCGTTAAAAGCGCACCGCCGAAGCAGACCAGCTGCCGCTTGGTCAGCCCGAATAAGACTTTAGATTTTACATGGGTCAAATCTTTGGGAACGGTCACATACGCCATTCAAACGCTCCTTTCTCAATGGGCACCGAACACGGACTTGCTGATGCTGCCGGTCTTGAACAGACAGAAGCAGAGCAGAACGGTATAGCCCATACAGCCCCAGATGGCCCCGGCAATGTCCGCTGCGCCCGAAATATTGCGTATCAGCACCGCATAGATGCCCACGACAATCATAATCAGGAACGCTTGGAAACCCAGTGCCAGCAAAGACTTCAAATAATTCTGCCCGGTGCTGCGCCACTCGCTGCTGCCCATGGTCGCCAGCGGGATAGGTCCCAGTGCGGTCACAACGTAAATCTCGATCATGCGGCCGTAGGTCACAAGGAAGATGCAGATGGAAAGGATGTTCATGGTCAGGCCCACCACAAGGGTCTGGAACCACAGACTAAGCAGACTGCCAATGGTCATGCTTTCCAGCTGAAATTCCAGTCCGGGTATCAGGCGGTCAAAGTGGATGGACGTTTCGCCGATGATTACGCCGGAGCTTTGGTTGACAACGCTCTGGGTGGCATCGAACACGCCCATGACGATGTTCCATGTGTTGCTGACAATGAGGATGGCAAAGGCAGACTTGAAAATCCAGCGGAAGAACATGGAGGTGTCAAAGTCGTGCATATTGTTCTTTTCGGTAATCATCTGGATAAGCTCATGGCACATCACAAGGGCAAGGATAGCCGCTGCAATGGGCAGCACCACCGTTTCGGAAAGACTGCGCAGCATATTGAAAATGCCGCTGTTCCACGCCTGCGGGGTAGAGCCGACATCCGAAGCGATTTCGCCCACCTTGGCGTTCACGTTATCGAACAGGCCGGAGAGGTTGCCCGTGATGCCATCTATCAAAATGCCTTTTATCCATTTCTCGATGATCTCACTAATCAAGCAAAGATACCTCCTTTCCCGCGCCCTCCCATGTGAGCGGGAGAGCGCGGAGTAGGATTTTAAGTGTTCGTTGTTCGGAAAATTGTGGGCAGCGATGCAGGACTTAGCCCAGCAGCCCGGACAGCAGCGGGACAAGGGTCACGCCGATCAGGGCAACGCCGCCGCCCGCGACCAGCTGCTTCACGCCCTGACTCTTGCTGCCGGGGTTATCCTGTCCGTAGCCCTCCAACAGGTTGATGCCGCCCCAGACACACAGGGCACCGCCCAGACCGACCACGATCGTCTGCAAAGTATCGACTGCGCTGTTGAAAAATTCCATAAGGTCCTCACTTTCTGCCGCTTGTTCTGCGGCACTCAAAAATAAAATTATTCGGCTGCATTTTCATCCGACAGGTCGATTTCGTACAGGTCAAAACTTTCGTCCTGTGCGACCACTTGCTGCCGCTTCCGGCGCAGGGTGGATAAGAACCTGTCCACATCAAAGGTATTCTTTTTGTCCGCATCTGCAAGGTATTTGTAGTGCGGGTGCTTGGTGATGTCGAACTTCTCCGAGAAGAACGGCCTCACACCCCGCAGCTGCAAAATACATCTGCCGCCGTCCATGATTGCAATTTCGTCCTCTGACATCAACGCCTTTCCTAATTTTTGATAGTTCAGTCCGTGGGAGGTTTGAGAGCCCCGGTTCTCGCTGGTGTTGAAACTGTCGATAGTCTCTTTCCCCAGCGCATCGGAGATCTCTTTGGCATTCTTGCCCCGCCCACTCAAAAAGAGAACAGAATCGCAGTTGTCCGAAATGATTTCGGCCGCATCCTTGTAGATAGCTTTCAGCTGCGACTGGCTCTGCAAAATGATGGATGCCGAGATTTCCCGGCTGCGGATGGTGGCGATTAGCTTGTCGAAGTTGGGAATCTGCCCGATGTTGGCGAACTCGTCCAGAATCAGCCGTACATGGACAGGCAGCCGACCACCGTATTTATCATCCGCACGGTCACACAGCAGATTGATAAGCTGGCTTTGAAGCATGGCGAGAATGAAGTTGAACGTGGTGTCCGTGTCGCTCATAATCAAAAACAGCACCGTCTTTTCATCCCCGATGGTGTCCAGCTCCATTTCATCGTTCTCCATCAGCTCCCGCACCTCCCGGATGTCAAATGGGGCTAAACGGGCACCACAGCTTATCAGGATAGAAGAACGGGTCTTGCCCGCCGACAGCAAAAACTTTTTGTACTGCCGGACGGCGAAGTGGTCCGGGTCTTTCTGTTCCAGCCGTTCAAACATGAGGTCCACTGGGCTTTGAAACTCCGGGTCGTCCTCGCGGGCTTCACTGGCATTTATCATTTCCAGCAGGGTGGTGAAGTTCATTTCTTCTGCCGGGGCCTCATACCAGATGTAGCCGATAAGCGCGGTGTAGAACAGCCGTTCCGACTTCACCCAAAAATCTTCTGCTGATTTCTCACCCTCGCCCTTGGTGTTGGCAATAAGGGTATTCACCAGCTTCAGCACATCCTTTTCCGAGTGGATGTAGACAAAGGGGTTGTACTTCATGGACTTGGAAAAGTTTATCGTGTTCAGGATTTTCACCCGGTAGCCTGCCCGCTGGAACATTTGGCCTGTTTCGAGAACCAGTGTGCCTTTCGGGTCTGTGACCACGAATGAGGTTGGATAGTCGGAAGTGGGAAAGCATTGCATGAGGTTGGGCTTGACATAGAAGCGGGTCTTGCCGCTGCCGGAGCCGCCGATCACCAGCACATTCTTGTTCCGGGCCGTCTTAGGGTCTTTGGGCCGCCCGGTCATGGTCAGGCGTTCGGTCTGGGTCAGCAGGATGTTGTTTTCAAACTTGGGGTCGATGTACGGGGCAATGTCTTTGGCGGTGCCCCACCGGGCAGAACCGTATTCTTCGCCCTTGCGGTACTTCTTGGCGTTCTTGCCCTTGCTGTACACGATAAGCCGGACAGCCACCGCACCAACAACGCCCACGCACAGGTCAAACGGATGCAGGCTGGGCAGCGGGTTTGCAAAGGCGACAGAGATGCCGTTCGTCAGGTGGAGCAGCTTTGCCGAAGCATCCACGCCCGCCGCCAGACGGTACGCCTGCCCGCATTTGACGAACAGGTACACGAACAGCAGATACGGCAGATTCAGCAACAGCAGCTTTTTCAGTTCAGGCTTCATCGCTCTAACCCCCTTTGCTTAATTTTTTCTTTAGCGCGTTTCGGCTGCTGGGCCGCTTTCTGCTTGGCTGCGGTCAGCACTTTGCGGATGGAGGGCCGCTGCTCCTTGGAGAGTGTTTTGGCGGTGAACTCCCGGAACGCCTGTTCCAGATTGTCCGCATCCTTGGCCTTGAAGATCACGATGTAGTGGGGCGGCTGGGTGGTCTTGTCCTTGCGCAAGGTGAAGTCCACGCCGTACTTTTTGGCGCAGGGCTTGAACGCCCCGATGTTCGCTTCCGTGACTTCAATGTTGGTCAGAGCCGCGCCGTGGGCTTTCAGCTGTTTTAGGCTTTGCCTGCCGTGGTGCAGCTTTGGTCCCTCGGCCCGGTGCTGCAAATATTTTTTCAGGGCAGCTTGCAACGCTTGGGCGGTGAGCTTGCCCGTTTTCATGGACAGGGCAATAGTTTTCTGGGTGACTTCTTCCTGCAATATGAATCCCTCCTTGTTGCAGAAAATTCAGAGCGGCAGCTAGGGTGGAACCACCAGCCGCCGCAGGTAAAGGGTTCTCATGGGTGGACGCTCCTTTCGGTCAGGTGTTGGGCGGGCGGCCCCAATCGGGCTGCGCCATGTCGTGCGCCACAAGGGACGCATAGTAGCTGTTGATGGTGCTGGGTGCGTTGAACAGCATAGCCCGCAGGTATTGCTTGATGTTGCGGACTTTGGTGGTGTTATCTCGCAGGCAGTCCATGACGAACTCGATGTGATGGCTGTCCAGCTTCAAGAATTTCGCCTTGACCAGCTCTGCCGGGTAATCGTCCCCGGCAACCCGGATGGACTTGCGGGAAGTGCAGACCGTTTCCAGCAGGATGTCCACGATCTCGTCCAGCTGCTCCCGATCTATCCGGGGATTCTGGGTAAGGGTGTCATACTCGATGTTCTCCAAAATCAGGTCCCGGTAGATTTGATAGGCCGCTTCCTTTCGGTTTTCCGTCCGTTCCGGCGGCGGTGCCGCTGCCTCGTCCTCGTCCAAAGGCAAGGGGTTTGGGGAATGGATAGGAATGGAATCGGTATTTAATCCCTCTTTCTTTTGTTTTTCTGTAATTAGTTTATCTTTATTTAATTGCATTGGATTTTCCAACGTAGGGTTTTCCTGCGTGGGATTCTCCAACGTTGGATTTTCCAATGTAGGTGAAACCGATGCAGGAATGGGCTGCGGCAGCTCAAAGATCACATAGTCTGCGCCGCGCAGCCGCCCTTTCTCGTCCCGTTCTCTGGAACGCTGGATGTAGCCTGCCTGTTCCAGTTCCCGGATGGCCTGCCGTATCGCATCAATGCTTTCCCGGTTGATACGGGCCAGCCCTTGCAGGGTGTAGTCCCAATCTTCCGGCAGGGAGAGCATTTGGGACAAAAGACCTTTGGCTTTCAGGGACAAGGCCCGGTTCCGCAGGTGGTGGTTTGACATGACCGTGTAGCCGCTGTTCTTTTCTACCCGAAAAACTGCCATTTCACGGATGCCTCCTTTCTGTTTTTAGGCAAAGAAAAAGCCGCAGGCTTTTTGTGAAAGTCTGCGGCTATGCCGATTGTTAGATATTCAATTCTTTGTGTTTCCGCACTCCATATCAATTACCACCGAAACAGTAATGTGATTTTCAATGCGTTTGTTGCGGAGTTTATCGCCCTCGCCATCGAACACAACGTGACGAGAAAATAACGTAAAACGGAGGATTTCTACTAGATTTCTCTTTGTAGCGAAACTATCGCTTCGACGTGTTCCGTGTGGGGGAACATATCCACGGGCTGGATTTTTAATGCTTTCCATCCGCGGCGGGTCAAGTGGGTCAAATCACGGGCAAGAGTTTCGGGGTTGCAGCTGACGTAAACCACGCGTTTGGGTTTCATGGCAGCCACTGCATCAATGCAGGCGGGGGTGCTGCCCTCCCGCGGGGGGTCCAGGAATACAACATCGGGTTGCGGCAAGCCAGAGTTGGGCTGTGCCGCAGCGCGCATCCAATCGGTTGCATCGGCACAGATAAACCGCGCGTTGTTGATCTTATTGGCTGCGGCGTTGGCGCAGGCATTGCGCACCGCGTCCGGGTTGCGCTCCACGCCAATGACCTGCTTTGCCCTGCCCGCCGCGCACAGGCCAATGGTGCCAATGCCGCAGTAGGCATCGATCACTGTTTCTTTGCCGGTCAGGGCAGCGAACTCAATGGCCTTGGCGTACAGCACTTCGGTTTGTTCCGGGTTGACCTGGTAAAAGCTGCGAGGCGAAATGGCGAATTGCAGCCCGCACAGCGTATCGGTAATTTTGCCGGGGCCATACAGGGTACGCACATCGCTGCCCAGCACCGCGCTGGTGCGGCGGGGATTGCAGTTCTGCACCACGCTGGTCACCCAGGGGGCCTTTTCCCGCAGGGCTTTCACAAAATTGCGGCTGCCGGGCAGGTTTTCCTGCGCGGTCACCAGCACCACCAGCACCTGACCGCTGGTTTTACCGCGGCGCACCAGCACATGGCGCAGCAGACCGGTGCCGCGATCCTCCTCAAAAGCAGGCCAGCGGCAGGCGCGGGCGGCTTCCAGCACAGCGGCAATGGTCTGGTTAATGACGGTATCCTGCAGCAAGCAGTCCGTATACGGCAGCACGCGGTGGGTGCCCGCTGCATAAATGCCGCATGTCAGTCGTCCACGCGGCCCGGTGGCAAAGGTGGCGATGGCCTTGTTACGGTAATGCCAAGGTTCTGCCTGCCCCAGCACGGGGGATACCGGGGCAAACCGCCCCAGCAGGCGTTGTTCCAACTGCTGCTTGTGCTTGAGCTGGTCGGGGTAGGGCTGGTTCAGCAGCGGGCAGCCGCCGCATTTCAATTTATAATTGGTGCAGGTTACAGGCATGGTGTTTGACCTTCTTCCCTTTCAGGGTTTTCAACATTTCTTTGGGCGTGCTATAATATAGTTTATACAGGGGGGATCGGCGGTTCCGGGTATGAGCACCCCGGTGCACCAACTTCCCCCGCAGCAAAAGCCTTTTTTCCTCAAAACGGAGGCATAACGATTATGAACGTACTTCTTATCAACGGCAGCCCGCATGCACATGGCTGTACAGACGCTGCTTTGCAGGAGATTGCCAAGGCTTTGAACGCTGACGGCATCGAAACCACCATCTACCACATTGGCGCTGTCCCGGTAGGCGGCTGTGTGGGCTGCGGCGGCTGCGCCAAAGCTGGACACTGCGTATTCGGCGGGCCAGTCGTTGATGTTCTGCCGCTGGTGGAAAAGGCCGACGGCATTGTGTTTGGTGCTCCGGTACATTATTCCACCGCCGCTGCCAGCATGCTGGGCTTCATGCACCGGCTGGGCTACAGCGCAGGCCGCCTGTTGGCACAAAAGCCCGCCGCTATTGTTACCAGCGCCCGCCGCGCCGGCACCACCAGCGCACTGGAAGCCCTGGAAAAGGTTCCCCAGTTCTGCCAGATGCCGCTGATCAGCTCCACCTACTGGCCGATGGTACACGGCAGCAACGCCGAACAGGCCGCCCTGGACGAAGAGGGCATGCAGATCATGCGCAACCTGGGCCACAACATGGCCTGGATCTTGAAGTGCATTGCCGCAGGCAAAGCCGCAGGGATTGAGCCGCCCAAGGCAGAAAATACCATCCGCACCAATTTCATCCGCTGATTTTGTAGTGGCAGTAGGGCGGGGTGCCCTCACCCCGCCACAGCCTCGTCCTGTTGCGTATTACAAAACTTGTGCCGAACCCCCATTTATAGGGGCTTTGCCAGATATTTCACCCCGGAACACGGCATACTTCCCCTTTACAAGCCAACCTTTCCCACCCGCAGCAGCCCGCAAAAGGCTGCTGCTTTTTATTCTGCCGTTTCCGGCGTGTGACCGGTGGGGTACACGTTTTGCAGCAGCGCCACGATCTGGTCATAGCTGGCAGAGCGGGATGCTGCCGATACATGCAGCGTAACGCCGCAGTCATAGTTCACTTCGGCCAGGATCATCTGGTAAGTGCCGCAGTCATACCGGACGGACTCGGTTTCTGCATCGGGGATGGTCAAATCAAAGTCATACCGCACGGTCTGGGCTTCCTCGTTCAATTCCGCGGCGGATTCTTCCAAAAAGTCCGTGTAAACATCCGATACCTGCAGCAGTACCGCCGTATAGCTCAGCTTGTTGCCAGTGGTAATGCCAATGGTATCCTCCTGCGACATGCTGGGTTCGTTCCAGATATTGGCATCATAGGTTACACTGATACCGTTTTCGCCGTCATAGGTCTGGTAGTCCTCGCCTTCCTCTTTGGTAAAGCTGTCGCCACCGTACAGGTACAGCATCACATCGTTAAAGCTGCACCCGCTCAGGGGCAGGGCCAGTATTGCGGCAGCTGCCACAGCAGCAATTATTTTTTTTGTATTGTTTCACAGTTATCATCCTCATGTCATAAAAGGAAGCCGATCACAGCCGCCCCGGCGCCAAAGGCCAGGCCAGCCAGTACGTCGCTGGGGTAATGCACCCCTGTCAGCACGCGGGTCACAGCCACAACCGCCGCCAGCAGGCAGGCGGCCACGCCAAGCGGCACCCACACGGTAAACGCCGCCGTCACAATGGCTGCGGCGGAAAAGCAGTGGCGGCTGGGCATGCTTTGGCCTTTGGTATCCTTGGGGAACAGCGGCGTAAAGTTCAATGCCTCATACGGGCGCGGGCGGTTAAATGGCCGCGCGCAGCAGCGTGCCCAAAACGTACACCGCCGCCGGGACCGCCAGCACGCGCCAGAACTGGCCGCTGCGCTGCCAGAGCGTAACAGCCAACACCGCGCCATACACCAGATATACTCCCAGCACGCTGATCTTTTGTGCATATCCCAGCGCCCGCAGCGCCGCCGGGCGGGCACGGAACCAATCAAAAATTGCCTGATAGCGTTGTGCCGTCATTCTTTGCCCCCTTGTGTGCTGCGTCCAAAATCTTTATAATAGAAGCATACCATCCGCACCCGCCCTTGTCAAACACAGGGCCATGCGTTTTTCAGGAGGGAATCCCTTGTTTGGTTTTGCTAATTTTCTGCTGTTGGCGCTCTTTGCCGCAGCGGTTTTTGACCTAATTTTTGCCTTGCCAGGGGCGGCGGGCTGCGCGGGCGTTGCACGGCCTGTGGAACACGCCGCACCTGTTATTTGGGCAGCAGCTGGCCGAATGGCGACTGCAGCTTGGCCGTATTCTGTTTGCCGCCGGGCTGGCCGCGTATGAGATCAGCGTGGTGTTCTGCAACAGCATGGCGCGCCAGAACTGGGCGTGGGTGCAGGGCGTGATGAGCCCCGTGCTGGAATGGCTCGCGTTCCTGTGCTTTGGTGCCAAAATTTTTGTTCGGCACCCGCTACACCTGGCGGGAGCTGCTGGCTGGCGGAGCGCTGTATTTCATTGCCCGCTGGGTCTATTTCAACAGCCAGAACATCTGGTGGATCGGCATTGTGGTGGCGGTGCTTGCTGCCAAGGATGTTTCCCTGCGCCGCCCGCTGCAGGTCTATTTTGCCAGCGGCTGTGCCGCCATGGCGGTGGTGCTGGCACTGCACTTTGCCGGGATCGTTGCCCCGGACCTGACCAGCGAGCGGATGGGCGCTTTGCGCGGCACTTACGGCTACGGCCACCCCAACACATTCGGCGGACTGGTGTTCGGCCTGGTATTGGCCTATGCCCTGCTGCGTGCCCAAAAGGTGCGCTGGGTGGACTGCCTGCTGGTATTTGCCGTCGGCGTGTTTTTGCTGGTGGGGCCCGCCAGCCGCAGCGCTGCGCTGTGCACGCTGGCGCTGGCCGTTGGGCTGGTGTTCTGCCGCCTGCGCGCCGGGCACAGTGTACCCCATTGGTGGCCCGGCACCTGCGCCGGTATGGTGGGGCTTACGGCGGCGGTCAGTTACCTTTTGCCGCTGCTGGTCATCAAGGTGGGACCGTGGAACAATGATATCGGCCCCGCATGGCTGGCAAAGCTGGACTCCCTGCTCACCTGCCGCATCTCGCTGACCTGGATGGCCTACCGCCTGCTGGATGTCAAAATTGCAGGGCAGGTGTTCAACTGGCCCACAGTGGATAACAGCTTTGCTTTTGCACTGTTTCAGTTTGGTCCGGTGGTCGCCGCGCTGCTGGGTATTCTGTTTTGCCGCCGCCCCTGTGGGGTCACGCCAAACAGGGCCGCCGGGTTGAGGTTTGCTGCCTGTTTGCCATGCTGGCTTACGCCTATATGGAAGTTCAGCCCTTCCACCTGACGACCAACCCCACCGCCCTTCTGCTGTGCGGTGCTGTTTTTTGCCCAAACTTCCGCCCGGTGGCAGAAAATCGAATAGACACACCGCGGCATGGGCATACTTCCGTTATAGGAAGGAGTGTTTTGCCAACATGTGCAATTCTGTTCTTTCAAAAATCTGCCTGCTGCTGGCCATCATTGGCGGGCTGAACTGGGGCTTTGTGGGCATTTGGAAGCTGGATATCATTGCCTGGCTGCTGGGCGGCCAGACAAGCCTGGGCGGCCCGCACCGTGTATATTCTGGTAGCGGCGGCAGCCATCTGCCTGATCCCCGCATTGTGCAGCCCCAGTCAAAAAAGAGGAAGCCTGACACTGCAAAAGCCGGTGTACCGTTTGATTCATCTTACGGTACACCGGCTCTATTTTGTCTGTCTTATTGTTTTGTCTTGCACAGGCGGTCGAATTGCGGCAGCAGCACAACGGTCACTGTGAAAAACAAGAACCTCCACCGGGCCAAGTGGCGGTTCTTAGTTTACTAAGTTTCCTAAGCTCTTAGTCCAAAGGCCAACCGCTTACCGCAGTGCCTTTTTCTATTTTAGTGCGTCCATTTGCCGGTGTCAAACCTGTTCCAGCTCAATGGGCACCGCCAGCTTTTTGCGGCGGTTCTTGCGGGATACCGCCAGCACCAGCCCCACGCACAAATACACCATGACCACGCTGGACCCGCCTGCCGAGAAGAACGGCAGCGTGACCCCGATGACCGGCAGCACCTGTAAATTCATGCCCAGGTTGATGATGCACTGCCAGAACAGTGCGGCAAAGATGCCCACGCACAGATAGCGGCCCAAAGCATCCGTGCTTTGCAGCGCTGCCAGCAGAATGCGCACCGAGATGCCCAGCAACAGCAGCAGAACCGTTACCGCCCCCACAAAGCCCATCGCGTTGGCCAGGTAGCTGAAGATAAAATCATTCCAGGAGTTTGGCACAAACACATGCTCGCCCCAAAGGCCGGTTCCGGTCAATCCGCCGGTTCCGATGGCCATAGCCCCCTTGTTCTGCTGGTAAGCGATATCGGCCAGAGCCGGGTTTTCGGGGTCCAGCACGGCAAAAATACGCTTGGCCTGGTAGCCTTTCAGCAGACCCGGGCGTAGTTTCAGCAGCAGGGCTGCACCACCGCCCGCAGCGGCCAGCCCGCCAGCCACCAGCCAGCCGGAAATACCGCCCGCAAACACCATGACCAGCCCAATGCCCAAAAAGTACCAGCGCCGTGCCGTCATCGCCCTGGATGTGAATGGCCAGCACCGGCAGCAGCACATGCACCGCCAGCGCAGCAAATTGGCCGGCTTGTTCACCCGGCCGCGCACATGGTTCAGATGCAGGGCCAGGGTCAGTACAAAGCTGATTTTGGCCAGTTCCGCCGGTTGGAAAGTCATGCCGCCCACCCGGTACCAGCTGTAGTTGGAAGTACCGCCGGCATCGTACCCCACCGTTAAAAACGCCCAGGCGGACGTTGTGCAAAAGCAGGGTGGGCAGCACCATACCCCAGGCCAGCACCGCATGCAGCGGCCAGGCATGGGCCAGCGCACGGTAGTCCACCGTGGAAACGATCAGCGCCAACAGAATGCCCAGCGCGCTGGCAATGAACTGCACCGATGCTTTGTTGATGGACCCCAGCTGGTTATGCCCAATGGAAACCAGTGTTACCACGCTGAGCACCGAACACGCCGCGCACAGCGCCAGAAATATTCCGTCGATCTGCCGCAAATAGCGGCGTGTCAGCTGCAGCAATGGCCTGCCACCTTTCACTTTTGTTTTTCTTGTTCCCAGTATAGCACATTGCCCTGTGCAATGGTATTGGTTCCTGCTCGTATTACCGATTATTATACCGCGTTCCTGTGCAATATGCCACGCTTTGCGGCGTTTTATGGCGCGCCACACAAAAATATTTTACAAAGCAGGCTTGATGTTGTATAATGAAAATAATATCGCATAATTCTAAGTGCCGATACAGCGGTGCTTAAGTCCATAGGACGGGAATTGTGCGGTGTTACCTAGTGTAGTTTATGCTGACTTTGTGTCAGCTTATCTTGAGGAGGGCCTGCTGTATGGAAGAATATATTACCCATTCGCGGGATGAAACCGTGGCCCTGGGCCGCCGCCTTGCCGCAGAGCTTGCCCCCGGCAGCCTGATTGCCTTTACCGGCGGGCTGGGCGCTGGCAAAACCGCGTTCTGCCAGGGCATTGCAGAGGGCCTTGGCTGCACGGACCCTGTTTCCAGCCCAACCTTTGCCATTGTCAACTACTACCGCGGCCCGCGGCCCTTTGCCCATTTTGATTTGTACCGCATCCATACCGAAGCGGACCTTTCTGCCGCCGGTTTTTATGATTACCTGGATATGGGCGCTGTGGTTGCGGCGGAATGGAGCGAAAACTGCGCCGACCTGCTGGCGCTGGAAAACCCGATTTATATTAACATTGACCGGCTGGATGAAACCACCCGCAAGATTACCATCACCCGGCCTGGGGCTTGACGCCACGCCCTTTTGGAAAGGAAGAACTGACCCCGAATGAACATTCTTGCCATTGATACGGCGGGCAAAACTGCCGCCGTCGCTGTGATGCGCGACGATACTTTATTATATGAGATGGCTTCCAACACCGGGCTGACCCACAGCGAGACCCTGCTGCCCATGGTGGATACCGCCCTGAAAGCCTGCGGCCTGACCCCCGCCCAGCTGGATTTGTACGCCGTGACCAACGGCTCCCGGCAGCTTTACCGGGCTGCGCATCGGTCTTGCCGCCGTCAAGGGCTGGCTTTTGCGGCCGAACACCCCCTGCGCCGGGGTTTCCACCATGGCTGCCCTGGCTTACGGCGTGTGCGGGGAAGGCACTGTGATTGGCGCACAGGACGCCCGCCGCGGCCAGGTGTACTGGGCCGGGTTTGACCTTGCCACCCACGCCCGGCTGACCCCGGACGCCTGCGAACCGGTCACTGCGCTTGGAAATCTTTTGTAAAAAGAGTGCAAAAAAGCCTTTGAATTTTTGTTGGCGATGGTGCCGCCATTGTGCTACAATACACTATAAAGACCAGCCCGGCATTCTGCCTTGCCCCCAGCCGCTGCGCGTTTTGCGCGGCGCAGGGGTTGCCCTGGCGGGCAAAGCCATGTGGGATGCGGGCACCTGCGTTTCCCCCGCAGAGCTGCTGCCGGATTATCACCGTTTAAGCCAGGCTGAGCGTGAGCGCGCCGAGCGCGAAGCCGCCCAACAATCCGCCACGAATTGAAAGGATTTTGATTATGGCTGTACAATTTGAAAAACCGATTGCCCTGGGTGCTGACCACGGCGGTTATGAGCTGAAAGAGGCCATCAAACAGCATTTGGAAGAGCGCGGCATTGCTTACCGCGACTTTGGCACCAACAGCACCGCCAGCTGTGACTATCCCGATTATGCCGCCGCCACCTGCGGCGCTGTGACCAATGGCAGCAGCGATTTCGCCATCCTGTGCTGCGGCACGGGTGTGGGCATGTCGATGTGTGCCAACCAAGATCAAGGGCATCCGCGCCTGCTGCTGCTCGGAGCCGTTCAGCGCCGAGTACACCCGCCGCCACAACAACGCCAATACCCTGTGCCTGGGCGGCCGCGTTGTGGGCCCCGGCCTTGCCTGCCAGATCGTTGACGCCTTTTTGGACCACGAATTTGAGGGTGGCCGCCACCAGAAGCGCATTGACAAGATGATGGCGCTGGAAACCCTTTAAGGCTCCCCCACTGTTGTACCCCGCCTGGGACCAGGCTTTGCATTGTATCCGATGAATTTTCATATTGTAAGGAGAATCTGCCATGAGCGTTGTTAAAATTGTAGACCATCCCCTGATCCAGCACAAAATCAGCCTGCTGCGTGACCGCAACACCGGCACCAAAGAGTTCCGTGATCTGGTCAGCGAAATTGCCACCCTGCTGTGCTATGAGGCCACCCGCGACCTGCCCACCGAGGAAGTTGAAGTGGAAACCCCGATTGCTCTGGCTCGCACCCATGTGCTGGCTGGCCGCAAGCTGGCCCTGGTTCCCATCCTGCGCGCCGGTCTGGGCATGGTGGACGGCATGCTGACCCTGATTCCCGCTGCAAAGGTCGGCCACATTGGCCTGTACCGCAATGAGGAGACCCTGGAGCCTGTGGAATATTATTGCAAGCTGCCCAAGGATATTGCCGAGCGCGATGTTTTTGTTCTGGATCCCATGCTGGCTACCGGCGGCAGCGCCATTGACGCCATTGGCCAGATCAAAAAGCGCGGTGCCAAGCACATCAAGTTCATTGGCCTGATTGCCGCCCCCGAAGGACTGAAAGCCCTGCACGAAGCACACCCCGATGTTGACATTTATGTTGCCGCACAGGATGAAAAGCTGAACGAGAACGGCTACATCATCCCCGGCCTGGGCGATGCAGGCGACCGCATCTTCGGCACCAAGTAATATTTCCCCGTAAAAGTTCATGACCCCCCGCAGCGCTGGCTGTGGGGTCATTTGTTTGGCGGTAAATCCTGATTATGACGTATAAAGCAGTGT
>ENA-OQBL01000302-OQBL01000302.1-human-gut-metagenome-genome-assembly--contig:-NODE-302-length-27875-cov-5.505730_pt1 | contig 27875 bp, 20 predicted proteins | sample MGYA00242747_ERZ504553 | MGnify/ENA primary metagenome ERZ504553 (study PRJEB26092, sample SAMD00036240) | human gut metagenome | host: Homo sapiens | study: EMG produced TPA metagenomics assembly of...
CCTCCCGTAGGAGTCTGGGCCGTGTCTCAGTCCCAATGTGGCCGTTCAACCTCTCAGTCCGGCTACCAATCGTCGCCTTGGTGGGCCGTTACCTCACCAACTAGCTAATTGGACGCGAGTCCATCCTGAAGCGAATAAATCCTTTTCCCGCAGATCCATGCGGATCCGTGGGCTTATGCGGTATTAGCAGTCGTTTCCAACTGTTGTCCCCCACTCCAGGGCAGGTTACTCACGCGTTACTCACCCGTTCGCCACTAAGTTATTTTCTTCACTCCCAACTCTCTGCCCTCTGTGTTAGTCTTACTTTATGAGCCTAAATCGGTTTTGCTTTTTATGCTGGGCAAAACCGATTGCCGCTCCGGCTAACTGGCAAAAAGCTCGGAGTGAAGAAAATAACCCCGTTCGACTTGCATGTGTTAGGCGCGCCGCCAGCGTTCGTCCTGAGCCAGGATCAAACTCTTTATAAATGGTATTTAATCGCCATTTAAAAGCGTTAAATCTCTGTAATCACTCAGACACAATCGCTTGCGTCCTGTATGAATTACTTGTAAATTTGGAATTGATTAACGTGGGTTTCCAAACCCACGATCAAGGTTCCACAAGTTTCAGTTTTGTTCAATTTTCAAGGTCCTGCTGCGCTGTCGCGTTTCCTTGACAGCTTGTATATTATATATCAGATTCTCTCGTTTGTCAAGAGGTTTTCTGAAAGTTTTTTTGAAGAAGTTTTCTTCAAAAAACGGCGTACAAGCTGTAGGTAAAGGCTCCAGCGGCTGCCGCCGCGGGCTGGGCTCGCGAGACAGCTTGATTATTATAGCAAGTAGTATGACCTTTGTCAACAGGTTTTTGCAAGTTTTTTGATTTTTTGCGACAAAGTTTGGGCGAGAAGTTTGGGCAAGGTGTATATTGGGGTGACGGCGGTTGGCGGGCACAAATTGTGGGGTGGCGGAAGGAAAGCGGGTTGCGGGATCAGGTGGTTTGGGGGAATGGGTGAGCGGTGGAAGATTAACGGCAGGCGGCGGGGAGGTTGCGGGCCGGGCATGCCCGGCCCCTACGGGGTGGCGGAAGGGTGAGCGGGTGCTGGCCGGAAGGTGAGCGGGTGTGGGATGGTTTCGGGCCATCTTTGTAGGGGGGCGGCGTCCTCGACGTGCCGCGGAGGGGTCAAGACCCCTCCCTACGATGTAGGGGTGAGACGGGGTGTGTAAAGCAGTAACGGGCGGCGGCAGAAAGCACGCGGGCCGGGCATGCCCGGCCCCTACGGAGTGGTGGAGGGGTGAGCGGGAGGGGTGAATTTTCCCACTACAACAAAAGAGGAGAGGCGAGCCTCTCCTCTACTTATTTATATAGCTTACTTTTTATGGTACATCCTGTCGTCTTCCTCATAGGTCGGTTCGCAGGTCAGGTACATGCCGAGTTTCTTTAAAGTGTCAGCATCCACGCTGGAGAGGATGACGGTAGAATGGATGTCGCAGCCCTTCAGGTTGGGGATCTGCTCCATGGCCTTGGCGGCGTATTCATTTTCGGAGACCGAACTGGACAGGGCGATCAGAATCTCGTCAGTGTGCAGGCGCGGGTTCCTGCTGCCGAGGTAGTTCGTCTTGAGCGTCTGGATCGGTTCGATGGCGCGGGCGGAGACCAGATCGGTCTCCTGATCGATGCCGGCCAGCTTTTTCAGAGCGTTCAGCAGGGCCGAGGATGCCGCACCCAGCAGCGGGCCGGTCTTGCCTGTGACAATCGTGCCGTCGGCCAGTTCAATCGCAGCGGCAGGCTGACCGTCAGTGGCTTCGGACGTTGCATGGGCACGCTTTTCGACCTCACGCTCACCCAGGGCAATGCCCGCCTGGTTCATGAGCAGCTCGAGCTTGAAACGTTCCGGCTTGACAACACCGCTGGCCTTCTGGTCGCAGAGGCACTTGAAATACCGGCGCACGATCTCATTCAGCGACGCTTCACGGCAGACATCGTCATCGATGATGCAGTTGCCTGCCATGTTGACGCCCATATCTGTCGGAGAGCGATAAGGGCTCTTGCCTGCGATCAGCTCAAACATTGCATTGACGACAGGGAAAATCTCCACATCGCGGTTGTAGTTGACCGTCGTCTTACCGTAGGCTTCCAGATGGAACGGGTCGATCATGTTGACGTCGTTCAGATCGGCGGTGGCGGCCTCGTAGGCCAGGTTGACGGGATGCTTGAGGGGCAGATTCCAGATGGGGAAGGTCTCGAACTTGGCGTAGCCCGCCTTGACACCGCGCTTGTACTCATGGTAGAGCTGGGACAGGCAGACCGCCATCTTGCCGCTGCCGGGGCCGGGGGCCGTGATGACCACCAGCGGGCGCTCGGTCTCGATGTAATCGTTCTTGCCGTAGCCGTCATCGCTGACGATGTGGGCCACGTCGTTGGGGTAGCCGGGAATCTTGTAGTGGCGGAAGGTGCGGATGCCCAGGCCGTTGAGCTTCTGCTCAAACGCCGTGACCTCGGGCGCATCGGTGTACTTCGTCACGCAGACGCTGCCCACAAACAGGCCGACGCCCTGGAAGGCATCGATCAGGCGCAGCACGTCCACATCGTAGGTGATGCCGTAGTCACCGCGCATCTTGTTGGCGACGATGTCCTCGGCGCTGATGACGATGACGACCTCGGCCTGCTCCTTGAGCTGCAAAAGCATCTGCAGCTTGGAATCAGGCTGAAAGCCCGGCAGCACGCGGGACGCATGGTAGTCGTCAAACAGCTTGCCGCCAAATTCCAGATAGAGCTTATTGTCAAACTGGGCGATACGCTCCCGGATGTGGGCGGACTGCATCGCAAGATATTTGTCGTTATCAAATCCGATCTTCATCAACATTCCCCTTTTCCTGTGCTTAAACCATTATGAAATCAGTATACCATTTTTCGCGGCAGCTTGCAATGGGTGGGCGCGCTTTCCTGGCCGGAAGAGGCCCTGCGCGCCAACATTATCGCGCAGGTCAGTCTGGCACTGAACCGCATCTGGACCGAGTGGTACCCCAGCCGCGGGTACAGCTTCAACATCACGGGGTCGCCGGGGTACGACCAGGCCTATGTCAACGGGCGCACGGTGTTTGCGGTCATGGAGCGGCTGACCGCCGAACTGTTCAACACCTTTGTCCAGCGCAGCGGCGACGCCGAACCGTACTTCACCGAATACTGCGACGGCAAGACCGTGACCTGCCCCGGCATGAAGCAGTGGGGCACGGTGGACCGCGCGCGGGAGGGCATGAACGCGCTGCAAATCCTGCGGTACTACTACGGAAACCGCGTGCAGCTGGTCACAACCGACAACATTGCCGCCATCCCGTCCAGTTATCCGGGCAGCCCGCTGCGGCGCGGCAGCACCGGGACGAATGTGCGCATCCTGCAAAAGCAGCTTTCCCGCATTGCCAAGGATTACCCGTCCTTCGGCAAGCCCGCCGTGACCGGCACCTTCGACGAGGCCACCGAGAACAGCGTGAAGAAATTCCAGAAGCAGTTCAGCCTGACGGCGGACGGCGTGGTCGGCAGGGCAACGTGGAACAAGGTGAGCCTTAGTTTATGTCAGCGTCAAGGACCTGGCTGAGCTGACGAGCGAGGGCGAGACTGCCGAGGGCACCCAGAGCGCGGGCGGCTGGCCGGGGACTGTTCTGCGGCGCGGCAGCACGGGCAGCAGCGTGGAGCAGGTGCAATTCTGGCTTTCGGATTTGGCGCAGTTTGATTCGTCGCTGGTGCGCGTGACGGTGGACGGCAGCTACGGCGCGACAACCGAGCGGGCCGTGCGGGCGTTCCAGCAGAAGCAAAGCCTGACGGCGGACGGCGTGGTCGGGCAGCGCACCTGGAACACGCTGTACGCCGCGTGGGTCGACGCGCAGAGCGACCTGGGCGGTACAGCGTGGCCTGGCACGGCGCTGCGGCGCGGCGCTGCCGGCATGGAGGTGCGCCTTGTGCAGTTCTGGCTGCGGCTGGCGGCGGACAACTACAGCGCAGCTGCGCACCGTGACCGTGGACGGCAGCTACGGCGCGGCGACGGTCAGCGCGGTGGAGGCATTTCAAACGCTGTTTGGGCCTGACGCCGGACGGCGTCGTCGGGCGCAGCACGTGGGAACAAGCTGAAGGAGGTCGGGCTGGCCGTGGCGAACAAAATTGTGGCCGCCAACGTCGCGCCCGGGCAGTTCACGACCACCACGCGGGCGGGCAGCAGCGGCACCGCCGTGCGGGCTGTGCAATACTATCTGCGGCGGCTGGCGGCCTACTACAGCGATGTGCCGCGCGTGGCCGTGGACGGAAAATTCGGCGCGGCGACGACGCGGGCCGTTAAGGCGTGGCAGTCCCGCGCCGGACTGACGGTGGACGGCGTCGTCGGGCGGCTGACGTTCCAAAGCCTGTACGACGCCGCGCAGGCACTCGAAGCCAGCGGCCCCGTTGTGCGCATGGTCAGCCTGCCCGCGCCCGCCGCCACGCTGCGCCCCGGCGACACCGGCGCGGCGGTGCTGCGGCTGAATCGGCTGCTGCTCTTTTTGGAGTCAGTGGATACCGGAAATCAACTTTACGGCCAGTGACACGCCCGACGATACCTTTGACCTCGAGTTGGAAACCGCCGTGCGCAGTGCGCAGCGGTACTTCGGGCTGACCGAGACCGGCGCGGTGACGGCGGCGGACTGGAAGGTGTTCCGCGATGCCGCCGAGCAGCTGTTAGCCGCGAACCCCGCCGGGCCCAGCCCCAAACCGGGCGGCGTCTGGCCCGCCAGTGCGCTGGCACCGGGCAGCGCCGGGCCCGCGGTCCTGCAGGTGCAGAAGTGGCTGAATATTATCGCCGCGGCGGACCAGACCGCCGATTTTGTGCCAGAGACCGGCCTGTTCGACACCGAGACCCAAGCCGCGCTGGAAAGCTACCAGCTGACCGCCGGGCTGGAAACGCTGGGCGTCGTGGACGCCAACACATGGGAGAGCCTGCGTCTGGCCGCGCAGGGGCTCTGACGCGAATGTCAGGAGGGATAAGCTATGCCAAAGGTCTACGTGTATGACTCCTATGACAACAAGTTTTTCCGCTATACTTTGCGTGAGAACGACCCGATGCCCTACAGCACCGATACAACGCTGCGGGTGCGGGAGTTCCGCGGGTCCAGCAAGAGCAACGTGCTCTGGACGACCACCGCTGCCATGGAGGCGTGGAACCTGACCCGCCGCACCTACGGCAGCGGTATCCCGGTGGGGTACGCCTTCAAGCGTATCTGGGAGGGCGGCCACGGCACGACGAGCCAGCACTATGCGGGCGTGGCGTTCGACGTGGGGCAGAGCAGCACTGCCGCAAAGCGCCGCAAAATTTACAACGCCGCTGTGCGGACCGGGGCGTGGGGTTACGTGGAGCCGCTGTCGATGACACCCACCTGGGTACACTTTGACCGGCGGTACGGCAAGCCCGCATGCCGCAGCACGACGGCAGGCTACCCCACCGTGCGGCGCGGCAGCCGCAGCACCTACGTGCTGATTTTGCAGGACGCGCTGAACGCGCTGGGTTATACGACGAACACGCTGGACGGCATCTTCGGCCATGCGACGGAGAACGCGCTCAAGGCGTGCCAGCGGCGGTTCGGCCTGACTGCCGACGGCGTATGCGGCTGCGCCAGCTGGGAAAAAAGATCGCCGAGGCGACGGTGGGGATCGGCAAAACGGCGACGGTTATTGATTCTTGATTTATCTGCTGGTATAATAAAACTTGCCTCCTCCCAGAGGGGGCCAAGGAGCTGCACTATATTATATAAGGAAGTGTTCCCACATGGATATGCTGGAGATTTTTGCGCACCCGCCGCACCTACCGCCGCTTTGAACAGCGCCCTGTTGCGCCGGAGATCCTGACCGAGGCCGTCGATGCGGCACGGATAGCCAGCTGCGGTGCCAACCGCCAGACCGTGCGGTACATCGTTGTGCAGAGTGCCGACGCCGTGGCTGCCGTGCAGCCGCTGGTACACTGGGCCGCCTACCTGCCGCCCGAGCAGGGCCAGCCGAAGCCCGACGAGCTGCCCACCGCGTTCATTGCGGTTTTGCAGAACGACAACCTGCCCGGCGCGTCCGATGTGGACGTCGGCCTGGTACTGGGCAGCCTGACCGTCGCAGCCTGGGCACACGGTGTGGGCAGCTGCATCATGGGCGCGATTGACCGCCCGGCCCTGACCAGGCTGCTGGCCCTGCCCGATGGCGTGCGCCTGTGCTACATGGTCGCACTTGGCTACCCGACGCACGCGAGCAAGCTGGTCGAAATGCAGGACGGCAGCGTCAAGTATTATCTCGATGAAAACCGCGGCTACTGCGTGCCGAAGCGCAGCATGGACGAGGTGCTGCTGAAGACGCTGTAAAAGTAAAAATCGCAGTCCCGATGATGAAATCGGGGCTGCGATTTTTTGTATCCGTCAGAAGCGGCGTCTTTCAGCCTTATCCCAAAATAGCAAAGCTCTGTGCGCCCAGGGACAGCGTGTCGTTGACGATCTCCGCCTTGCCGATCGTGTACTGAATTTTCAGATCCTCGGCCAGCTCCAGCGGCAGCTCGATGGAGACCCCCGCCGGGTTGACGGCGCAGATCAGATCGCCGCGCTGCCAGACGAACGGGCGGTAGTCGTCCTTCGCCTTGGGTGCGTACAGCACCTTGAACGGCGCGTCTGCGTTCAGGTCAGCGTGTGCATGACGGAAAGCCAGCAGCGACTTCACGCTGTTCAGCAGGCTGTCGGGGTCGTCCGCCTGAGCGGCCACAGTGGGCGCATCGGCGGCAGTGTCCACAGGCAGATAGATATCCTGCGCATCGGCGGTGGAGAAGCCGTGGTTGGCCGTGTCGTCCCACTGCATCGGCGTGCGGGAGCCCGTGCGGAAGTAGCCGCCCTCCTTGGTGGGCAGCGGCAGATAGCGCATACCGATCTCGTCACCGTAGTAGACGAAGGGCGCACCGGGCAGCGTGAAAATTGTCGCGTAGGCCAGCCGCAGCTCGTCAGTCGTCAGGCCTGCGGAGGGGCGGATCGTGTCATGGTTGCAGGTGATGAAGCACCACAGACCGTCCTTGTGGGTGGCCTTGTAGGCCGGCAGGTACTCGTCCAGGAATTTGTCAATGCCGGTGCCGGAGTTCTTGCAGAAGTACGCCTTGCCGATGTTGTGCGGGTTCGAGTCCATCGCACCGTCATAGTTGCGCATGAGCCAGCTGTAGCCGTTGCCCTGCCAATTGAGATAAAAGTCCATGTCAAAGCCGTTTTTCAGCGACATACGCGGGCCGTTCCACTCGGCGATGAGCGCGGCCTCGGGGTACTCGACGTCCAGCATATCCCGGATATTGCGCCAGATTTTGCAGGTGTACTTTTTGTTCTTAGTGTCATTCTTTACAAGGCTCGACGCCATATCGACGCGGAAGCCGTCGCAGCCCATGTCCAGCCAGAACCGCATGACGTCCTTCATGGCCTCCACCGTCGCCACGCAGGCGGGGTCGTCGGTGGGCTTCTGCCACTTCTGGTTGATCTTTCCATAGCCGTAGTTCAGCGCGGGCTGGCACTTGAAGAAGTTCAGAATATACGTGCCGTTGCGCTCGGTCTCGCCGCCGATGAACGGCATACCGTCGCCGGAGGCAAAGCAGGAATCCGTCCAGATAAAGCGGTCCGAGTATTCGTTGTGCCCGGGCTTGCAGCTGGCCTTGAACCACGGGTGTTCCTCGCTTGTGTGCCCGGGCACCAGGTCGAACAGCACACGGATGCCCTTCTCATGCGCGGCCCTGAACAGCGCGGCGGCGTCCTCGTTCGTGCCGTAGCGCGGGGCGATCTTTTTGTAGTCGCGCACATCATAGCCCGCATCCTTGAACGGCGAATCAAAGCAGGGGTTGATCCACAGGGCATTGCAGCCCAGGTCCCTGATGTAGTCGAGTTTGGCAATAATGCCCTGCAAATCACCGATGCCGTCGCCGTTGGTATCATAGAAGCTCTGGGGGTAGATTTCATAGAACACTGCGTCTTTCAGCCACTGTTTCATGAGATGTCTCCTTTACTATAATAGACAGATAGAATATCCACGGCAGCCCGCAGGGGCGCATTTCCTGTGCGCTCGGGAGGTTTTTCCCGCCGCGCACGGCCACGGGCGGATAGGAAATCCGCCCCTGCGGCGCTCCCTGTCAGTTTGCCGCTTCATGAGTATGGAAACGTTTCATCCGTTTCTACCCCTATACTATCCCCTTCTTCTCCCTTTGTCAACGCAGCAAAGCAGACAAAATAAACCACAAATTTTCTACATTTTGCATCAAAAACTAACATATTGCTAAATTGTGAACGTTTCATTGACAAATTACGAACATCGCGGTAAAGTAGTAGGCACAAGCGATTGTAAAATTTAATAGGAAAGAGGGATTCATGTAATGAATACGCTTGTAATCGTTCTGATTGCCGCGGTTGTCCTGGTATGTGCGTACGCCGGATATGGCCGCTGGCTCGCCAAGACCTGGGGTGTCGACCCCAACGCCAAGACTCCTGCTGTGCGGCTGGAGGATGGCAAAGACTACGTTCCCACCAACGGCTGGACGGTGTTCGCCCACCAGTTCTCCTCCATCGCAGGTGCAGGCCCTGTCACCGGTGCCATCCAGGCTGCCGCGTTCGGCTGGCTGCCTGTCCTGCTGTGGGTCCTGATCGGCGGCGTTTTCTTCGGCGCCGTCACCGACTTCGGTGCGCTGTACGCCTCCGTCAAGAATGACGGCAAGTCCATGGGCCTGCTGATCGAGAAGTACATCGGCAAGACGGGCCGCAAGCTGTTCCTGCTGTTCTGCTGGCTGTTCTGCGGCATCGTCATTGCTGCTTTTGCAGACATGGTCGCCGGCACCTTCAACGCCTTTGACGCCGACGGCGCACAGGTCGAGGCCGCCTTCACCAACGGCTCTGCGGGCATGGTCTCCATCATGTTCATGGTGTTCGCCGTCATCTTCGGCCTGATCCAGAAGAAGTTCAACTTCTCCGGCTGGAAAGAGGCCGTCGTCGGCATTGCCTTTATCGTGCTGTCCTTCGTGGTCGGCATGAACTGCCCCATCATCCTGGGCAAGGCTGCCTGGAGCTACATCACCTTCATCTACATCTTCTTTGCGGCGGTCCTGCCCATGTGGCTGCTGAAGCAGCCCCGTGACTACATGACCACCTTCATGTTCGGCGCTATGATCGCCGGTGCGATTGTCGGCCTGCTGGTCGCCCACCCCACCATGAACCTGCCCGTTTTCACCGGCTTCAACAATGAGAAACTCGGCACCATGTTCCCCATCCTGTTCGTCACGGTTGCCTGCGGTGCGGTCTCCGGCTTTCACGGCCTGGTTTCCTCCGGTACTTCTTCCAAGACCGTTGAGAACGAGAAGGACATGCTGAAGGTCGGCTACGGCGCCATGGTGCTCGAGAGCCTGCTGGCTGTCCTGGCCCTCTGCGTTGCCGGTGCTGCCGCTGCTGCGGACGGCACCCCCGCCTCCGGTACCCCGTTCCAGATCTTCAGCCGCGGCGTCGCGGGCTTCTTTGAGATGTTCGGCGTGCCCGTTTCCATCGCTACCGTCTTTATGACGATGTGCGTTTCCGCTCTGGCCCTGACCAGTCTGGACGCCGTAGCCCGTATCGGCCGCATGAGCTTCCAGGAGCTGTTCAGCGTGGATGACATGGAGCACGCCGAGGGCTGGCGCAAGCTGTTCTGCAACGTCTACTTCTCCACCTTTGTGACGCTGGTGTTCGGCTTCCTGCTGACCCAGATCGGCTATGCCAATATCTGGCCTCTGTTCGGTTCCGCCAACCAGCTGCTCAGCGCTCTGGTCCTGGCTACCCTGTGCGTCTTCCTCAAGGTCACGGGCCGCAACAACAAGATGCTGTTCCCGCCGCTGGTCATCATGCTCTGCGTCACCTTCACCGCTCTGGTGCAGCGACTGATTGCAATGGTCAAGGCCATCTCTGCCGCTGCCGCCACTGCCATCCCCGCCGGTGAGACTACCTGGGGCGCTGTCTTTATCGCCAACGGTCTGCAGCTGATCCTTGCGATCCTGCTGATCGTCCTGGGCCTGAACATTGTGTTCCACAGTGTCAAGAGCTACAAGGCCAGCGAAAAGAACAGCGAAAAGGCTGCTGTTTAATCCAAACAGCACTTGACAAATATACCGTATTGAGGTAATATTTATTCAGCCGCAACGGCGCGGCATTACACTGCACCATTCGGCAGTCATAAGGCATTTGGCCCCGGTGAACCGCACAGTGGAACACCGGGGCTTTTTGCATGAAAATGAGGGAAATTTATAAAGGAGACCATGAACCATGAAGCTTAAAAACACGCTGGCCCTGAGCCTTGCCGCTGTGATGGCCGCCGGTCTGACCGCCTGCGGCTCCGGCGCCGACACCGCTTCCGCCGCCTCCCCTGCTGCGGATTCCACCGCAGCCGAGAGCACCGAGGCCGCCGCTGACACCACCGCCGCCCCGGACGGCGACGGTGACCCCACCACTCTGACCGCTGCGATGGAGTGCGCTTACGCCCCCTACAACTGGACCCAGAACGATGATGCCAACGGCGCTGTGGAGATCCGCGGCTCCAGCGACTACGCTTACGGCTACGACGTCATGATGGCCAAGAAAATCGGCGAGGCGCTGGGCCAGAAGGTCCAGATCGTCAAGCTGGACTGGGACAGCCTGATCCCCGCCGTCATGAGCGGCGACGTGGACTGCGTCATTGCCGGTCAGTCCATCACGGCGGAGCGCGCCGCGCAGGTCGATTTCAGCGACCCGTACTACTATGCCTCCATCGTCACCCTGACGAAGAAGGACAGCGCTTATGCCAATGCTGCAAGCGTGGCTGACCTGGCCGGTGCCACCGCCACGAGCCAGCTGGGCACCATCTGGTATGACACCTGCCTGCCGCAGATCAAGAGCGCCAACATCCTGCCCGCGCAGGAGACGGCCCCCGCCATGCTGGTAGCCCTGAACAGCGGTGCGTGCGACATCGTCGTCACCGACCACCCCACCGGCCAGGCTGCTCTGACTGCCTATCCCGACCTGGTCATGCTGGACTTCGGCGGCGGCGACGGTGACTTCCAGGTCAGCGACGAGGACATCAACATCGGCATCTCGATGAAGAAGGGCAACACCGCCCTGAAGGACGCCATCAATGAGGTGCTGGCCACCATGACCACCGACGACTACAACACCATGATGGACGAAGCCATCAGCGTACAGCCCCTGAGCGAGTAATTTTGCCCGCCTGCCCCTGCCGTTTTGCGCGGCAGGGGCCTTGGTGTTGGTGAAGCTGAGGAATCATAAAGGAGAATCTCATGCAAGACTTTTTCGCAAACTGTGCCACAGTGCTGCAAAAGTACGGCTTCTCGTACCTGCGCGGCGCGGGCACGACCCTGCTGCTGGCGCTGGTCGGCACGTTTTTCGGCTGCCTGATCGGCTTCGCGGTGGGCGCTTTGCAGACCATCCCCGTTGACAAGCAGCGTGACCCCGTGTGGAAGCGCGTGCTGCTGAAGATCCTGCACATCTTCCTGCGCTGCTATGTGGAGCTGTTCCGCGGCACACCCATGATCGTGCAGGCCGTGTTCATCTACTACGGCCTTTTGCAGGTGTTCGGCATCAAGATGGGCATGTGGCAGGCCGGCTTCTTCATCGTGTCCATCAACACCGGCGCGTACATGGCCGAAACGGTCCGCGGCGGCATTGTCTCCATCGACCCGGGCCAGACCGAGGGCGCGAAGGCCATCGGCATGAACCACTGGCAGACGATGCTGCACGTCATCCTGCCGCAGGCGCTGCGCAACATCATCCCGCAGATCGGCAACAACTTCATCATCAACATCAAGGACACGTCTGTTTTGAGCGTTATCTCGATCACCGACCTGTTCTTTGTACACAAGAGCGTTGTCGGTGCGCTGTACACCTACTTTGAGAGTGCGACCATCGTCATGGTCATCTACCTGACGATGACGCTGTTCGCCAGCTACCTGCTGCGCCTGTGGGAAAAAGCGCTGGACGGCCCGCAGAACTACGACCTGAACACGACTGACTCGCTGGCCTACACCAGCGGCATGTACAATGCCCCGGACCCGAACCATGAGTCCCAGAATCTGGATATGAAGGGAGGCGCAGCCCATGTCTGAGCCTGTTATCGAGGTGCGCCACCTCTCCAAGAGCTTCGGCACCCATGTTGTTTTGCGTGACGTGGACTTTACCGTCAACGCGGGCGACGTGACCTGCATCATCGGCGCGTCCGGCAGCGGCAAATCCACGCTGCTGCGCTGCATCAATCTGTTGGAGACGCCCACGAACGGCAAGGTGCTGTTCCACGGCAGTGACATCACAGCCAAGGGGAGCGACCCTTGCGCCTACCGCGCCAAGGTGGGCATGGTGTTCCAGAGCTTCAACCTTTTCAATAACATGACCGTGCTGGACAACTGCACCGCGGGCCTGCGCTACGTGCTGCACCAGGACAAAGAGACCGCCAAAAAGACCGCACTCGAGAATCTGGAGAAGGTCGGCATGGCCCCCTACATCCACGCCAAGCCGCGCCAGCTTTCCGGCGGCCAGAAGCAGCGCGTTGCGATTGCCCGCGCCCTGGCGATGCAGCCCGAGGTGCTGCTGTTTGACGAGCCGACGTCCGCCCTTGACCCACAGATGGTCGGCGAGGTGTTGGCCGTCATGCGCCAGCTGGCCAAAGAGGGCCTGACGATGATCGTCGTCACCCACGAGATGGCCTTTGCCCGCGACGTTTCGAGCCATGTCGTATACATGGCCGACGGCGTCATCTGCGAGGAAGGCACCCCCGCCGACATTTTTGAGCACCCGCAGAATGCAAAGACCGTGGAGTTCCTGAGCCGGTTCCGGCAGGCGTAAATTGGTATAAATACTAAAGGTCGTGCTGACGATGGATCGTCGGCACGACCTTTTTTTGTTTGTGATATTGGGATACGGCCCGGGGGGGGAAGGAATCCCGCCCCTACGGATGACGGAAAACTCGTGACGAAAGATGTAGGGGGCAGCATCCTCGACGCCCCGCGGAGGGGGCAAGCCCCCTCCCTACGATGCAAAAGATAAAGGGGCGGTAACGGCAAGGCTGCGGGCGGCATATATGCCGCCCCTACAGAGCAATGATTTAAAGCAGAGTCCATCCCAAAATCAGCAGCCGTTTAACCCTGCGGGGGGTTCGGGGGAACTCCCGAGTTTAAGGTGGAGGAAGGCCCACAGGCGTTAAGCGCGAACAGTAATACTGCGTTCGCGTAGCCTGTGGGCCTTCCGACTTCCTTTTTGGGGGTTCTTAGGGGCGTGCAGCCCCTAAGTCGCGGGTCCGCTGCGTCGAAACAGCGGCAGTTTTCTTTGGTTCTTTCTTTTGCTGCCAAAAGAAAGAACAACCTCCCGGGAGGCAGCCGTTCCCGGTTTACGCCAGCGGCACGTCGATCTCATCCTCGATGGCAAAGCTGTAGATCGTCAGCTTTGTCACCGGTACGGCCAGCCGCTGGGCAAATGCGCGGCGGTAGAGCCTTAACTGCGCGGCGTACTCGTCAATGTAATATTGGGCATCGCGGCTGCGGTCCGTCTTGTAGTCAAGGATCTCCGCGTGCTCGTCAAAGACCAGCACCAGATCGGCAATGCCCTGCACCAGCACCTCCGCCGCGGCGGCACTCCCCTGCCCTGCGGCGGGCGTGACCTCGGCGGCGGGCAGGGCCGTGATGAACGGTTCCTCCCGCAAAATCTGCTTTGCCAGCCGGATGCGCCGCCAGACCGCACTTGCAAAGAAGGGCCGCACGGCGTCCAAATCGAGCTTGTCCGCCAGCGCAGGGTCAAGCAGCTGCAAGTCGGTCTGCCGCCTGACCTCGGCGTCCAGATCGGGCGCGGGGCCGTCAAACGGCACGCTCTGCATAAAGGCGTGGATGGCTGTGCCGCGCTCGGCCCCGGTCATGCCGGTTTTCTGCAAGAACGCGGGGCGCTCCAGCGCTACGGGCCGCGCCGCGTGGGCCACGGCGCTGACGCTGACCTTGGCGGGCACCTTTTCCAGCGCCTCGCGCGGACTGCGCCAGGCAAAGCTGGCCTTCAGCATTTCCACCACTGCCGGATCCGCCGCGGGGGCGGGCGGGGCGGGCGGCTGTTCGGTCTCCTCCGGCAGAGGCAGCACGCGGATGGCCAGCGGTGCGCGGTGCAGCCCGTAATGCGGCAGAAAGCTCGTGTACTCCCACAGTGCGCTGCTGTCCGGGTGGAGCAGCGCCGCGGTCAAAATCCAGCCCGCCCAGCTCGTCATGCTGCGCATGGCCTCGGGGCCGGTAGCCTCGGCGGCAGCGCAGAGCGCCGGGAGCTTGAGGGAGGACGCCGTCTTTTTCATCGGCACCGTGATAATTAAAGCGTCCTGTGCGCGGGTCAGCGCCACATACAAAACGCGCATTTCCTCACTCAATGTCTCGGTGCGGATGGCCTGTGCCAGCGCCGCGTAAGGCAGCGTTTTGAACCGCTTGGCCGCACGGGGCGCGCGCAGCATGACGCCGACGCCCAGCCGACTATGGGTCAGCACCGGGCGGATGGCATCGCTCTGGTTGAATTTGTGGTCGGTGTCGGCCACGAACACCACGGGAAATTCCAGCCCCTTGGAGCGGTGCACCGTCATGATCGAGACGCACCCGGGCCGGGTCTGGCCGCCTGCGCTCTGGCTCAAACCGCCGTTGGCCGCGGCGGCGTCCATGGCGCGGATGAGCGACGGCAGGCCCGCCCGGCCTGCACCGGCAGCCCAGGCCGTAAAGCTCAACAGGTCCTCGCGGCAGCGCGGGCCGTCGGGCAGTGCGCCCACCGCGGCCAGATAGCCGGTGCGGGCCAGCAGCTCCTCGATCAGCTCGTCCACCGGCAGCGTGCGGGCCAGGCGGCGGTATTCGGTCAGGGCGTCGGTGAACAGCGCAAACCGCTGCGGCTCGCTGTAGAGCACCGCGCCGTACAAACTGCCTGTGGGCCGGGCGCGGCGCAACGCCACAAGGTCGTCCGCCGTGTAGGGGAACATCGGGCTTAACAGCACCGCCGCCAGCGGGATGTCCTGCGCGGGGTTGTCGATGACGCGCAGCAGTGCCGCAAACGGGCGGATGTGCGGCTCGTCCAGCAGGTCGGTGGCGGAGTCCGCAAACACCGGGATGCCCACGGTGCGCAGCGCACCCTCGTAGGCCGCAAAGCCCTTGCGCCCGCGCAGCAGAATGCAGAAGTCATCGTACCGGCAGGGCCGCGGGCCGTCCTTGCCGCGCACGGGGAAGCCCTGCCCGACCATCTCGGCAATGCGGCGGGCAATGACGGCGGCGTCGCCGTCCACGTCTGCGCCGTCGATGACGTCGATCTCGCACATACCCTGATAGGCCGCGTCCTTATCGCCGCCCACCACAAGCCGCTGGCCGTCGCCGTAATCGACGCCGCCCAGCCCCCGGGAGAGAAGGTCTCAAACAGATAGTTGATGCCCGCAATGACGCCGGGCGCACTGCGGAAGTTCGCGTCCAGCGCCAGCGTGGACGGCAGCGGCGCGGGCTGCGGGTGGGCTGCCAGCGCTGCTGCTTGTCCACAAAGATGCCGGGGTCGGCCAGTCGGAAGCGGTAGATGCTCTGCTTGATGTCGCCGACAAAGAACAGATTGTCGGCCTCGGGCCGTGCCAGCGCAAAATAAATCGCGTCCTGCAGTGCATTTGTGTCCTGGTACTCGTCCACCAGCACGGCGGCGTACCGTGCGCTGACCGTGGCGCAGAGCGGTGTGCGCTCGTTGGTCTCGGTCAGCAGCAGGTCCAGCGTCAGGTGCTCATAATCCGCGTAGTCCAGCACCTTTTCGGCACACTTGGCCGCAAAGCAGCTGTCGGCAAACGCTTGGGTCGCCCGCACCAGCGCGGCCACCAGCGGCGCGGCGCGGCGGCGGTCTGCGGCAAACTCCTCTGCCGTGCAGAGCAGCACGTCCTTTTGCAGGCTCGTCATCTGGTCCTTGGCACGGTCCCGCAGCTGGGACGCGGCGGACGCACACTGGTTGGCATCCTTGCCGCCCTTGACGCTGCCCGCGCGCCGCCAGCCGGTCAGGACGGCGTCCAGCGCGGCCAGGCTCTTGTCCCAGTCGCCTTCCTTGAGATAGTAGCAGAGGTTTTTCACCCGCGCGGCGTCGTCCTGCATGACGGCGGTGTAGGCCCGGTCTGCAGCCTCGTCGCGGGCCGCAATGGCTGCGCCGCTTTCCAGCAGCGTTTTGGCACCCTGTGCGCGGGCCAGCGCAATGCCCAGCAGTTCTTTGCCCCAGAGCGTATCCTTCGGCGGGGCGTCCTGCTGCCACATTGCGGCAAAGGCTGCCAGCGATGCCGCCGGGTGGGGCAGCGCGCGGGTAAAGTGGTAGAGGTCGAGGATCGCATCCCCCGCCGTATTGTCGGTGCGGCCCCGGTCATACAGGTCGGCAAAGGCGCGAAAGTCAGGGTCCTGATAGGCAGTCTCCAGCGTCGCGGCCAGCGTCTCCTGCTCAATACGGGCCAGATCGGCCTCGTCCGCCGTCTCAAAATCCGGCGGTACATCGAGCATCGCAAAGTGCTGCTGCACAAAATGCAGGCAGAACGCATCCACCGTGCCGATGGACGCACGCTGCAACAGCAGCTGCTGGCTGCGCAGATGCAGATCGCCGGGGTGGGCGCGGACCTCCTGCGCCAGGCGGGTCGTGATGTCGGCGCGCAGCTTGGCCGCGGCGGCATTCGTGAAGGTCATAATGAGCAGCTGGTTCGCGTCCACCGGGTGGACCGGGTCGGTGATAAGCCCGACGACGCGCTCGACCAGCACGCGGGTCTTGCCGGAGCCGGCAGCCGCCGAGACCAGCAGACTGCCGCCCCGCGCGGAGATAGCCGCCGCCTGCGCCGGGGTAAATTGAATTTTGGGTTGTTCGGGCATGGGGGCTGTCTCCTTTATATGAAAAGGCTTCCCCCTGCGGGGGAAGGCGTTCTCATTCCGCAAACGGGTCATCCTTGATGTTGATCGTTCTCTCGTGCTCACCGTCGCGGTGGGTGCAGGCGCAGCGGAACTCACAGTAGGTGCAGGGGGATCTGCCGCCGGTGCAGAGCGGCTCGGCGTCAATGCGGCCGCTGTACAGATTCTTCGCCATATCGATGAGAAGTCCGTCCAGATGGTCGCGGATGCGGCCCAGCTTGGCCGTGTCGGCCAGCGTGCTTTTGGCGTTCAGCGGCTTGCCGGTCTTGGCGCTGAAGGACAGTGGCACAAACTCGCCGGTGCCCTTCGTGTCCATGGCGCGGTAGATGCTCTCCTCATCCAGCAGCAGGCCGTTCATCGGGTAGGTCGGGGCGGGGTCGGCATCGTCGCCCAGCTCACTGCGATCCACGCTCTTGGGCGCGGGGTCGGCCAGCAGGTATTCGACGCCCGCCGCCGTCGCGCCCGGGAACTGCCGCTTGGCGTTGCGCTCCAGCGTGAAAAGATACAAAAGCATCTGGCAGTCGAGGCCACAGTAGACCTCCTTCAGCTTAAACTCCTTGCCGCCGGTCTTGTAATCGACGACGCGCAGATAGGTGCGGCCCAGCTTTTCCAGCGGCATGGCATCGACGCGGTCCACCGTGCCGACGATGCGCACGATATGACCCGCGCCGTCGTCCAGCTCCACCGGGTCAACGCGGGGCGCGTCGGGGTCGTCGGCGTCGGGACGGTCATCAATGCGCAGCTCAAACGCGACGGGCTGAAAGCCCGACTGCCGCAAATCGCGCTGGATGAACCCCAGCAGCCCCACCAGATTGCGGCGGATGCGCCCGACAAGGTACTCCATCCGCAGTGTCATGCCGGGCAGGCTGGCTGCGGTGTACTCGTCCACCAGATCGTTGACGAGCGTCTCCAATTCCTCCGGTGTCAGGTCCTTAAACGCCTCACCCTGGCGGCGCAGGGCGTTTTCCAGTACCCAGTGGGTCAGCGTGCCGCTGATGTTGGGGGCCAGCTCGGCCTTCTGGCGCGGCGCGGCCTTTAAAATGTACTGCAAAAAGTAGCCGAACGGGCAGTATTGATATTTTTCGAACCGGGTCGGGCTGATGTGCAGCCCCGGGCCCAGCAGGGCTTCCAGCGCAGCGGTGTCCTCGACGCGCTGCTCCGCACCGGCGGTGTCGGCGGCGCGGCGGACGGCCTCATAGCCGGGGGCCAGATTCGGGCTTTCGTCCAGCACAGCGCGGACGGCGGCACCGGCAGTGCCCTGCCCGGGGTCCTGCGTCAGCGTGCCGAGCATATCCAGCGCGGCGGCGGGGGCCGCTGCCAGCTGCACCGCGGTGGGCGCACAGGGCGGCACCTGCAAATATTGCAGCACCGGGGCCAGCGCGGCGCTGGCGGGGGCCGTGTCCCCGGCATGGGCGGCAGTGGGCCAGCTCAACCAGAGATACTTCCGTGCGACGGTCAGCGCCTTATAAAAGCAGATGCCTTCGCGCAGGACTTTATTGGCAAAGCAGTCGGGCAGATCGGCCCCCTGCGCCATCATCAGGTCGCGGTCCGCGTGGGTCAAAAAGCCCATGGTCGCCGGGCGTCTGTGGGAACTCGCCCTCCAAAAGGCCCACCACAAACACGGCATCGGTCTCGGGCAGGCGCATACGGCCCGCCGTCGTCACGATGACGCTGTCAAGGCTCTGCGGTATGTGTCCCATATCCGTCGTGCGCAGCAGCAGCGTGAACAGCTCGGCGTAGTCCGCGGGGGCAAAGACCTCATCCCCCAGCAGCCGCGCCAGCTGGTCCAGCAGACCCATGACAACGTTCCACTCCCGCAATACTTCATCTGCGTCGGGCAGACGGCCCCGGTCACGCAGCGCGGCGGCCAGACGGTTCAGCGCATCCTCGGCTCCGAGGGACTGCAAGAACAGGTAAAGCTGCTTTGTCAGCGCGGCGGCGGGCGCGCCGGCGGCTTTTTTCACAAAGGCAGCGACACGCTCCATCAAAAACGCGCGGGCGGCCTCGGCGTCGGCAAGCGTCTGCACGTCCTGCTCTGTGTCGCGCCCGGCATAGCCCGCCGCGCTGCGGGTGAAGGTCCCGCGCCAGTCGGCGGCAGTCAGCGGCCAGGTGTAGGCGTAGTTTTCCAGTGCGCACTGCTGGGTGTCAGGCAGGTCAACAAGGCCGGTTTTCAGCAGACGCAGCACGCTGCGGCTCGACACACCGCGCAGCAGATCCAGCGCGGCGTGCACGGCGCGGGCCGGGGCGGTATTCTCGGGGCTGGTTGCCTCGTCGCAGAAAAGCGGGATGTTCTGCAGGCGGAACTCATACCGCAGCGGCGCTAAGTACTGGTCGGCATTGCGGCAGATGACCGCCATGCGGCTGTAGGGCGTGCCCTGCCGTGCGCGGGCGGCGATCTCGGCGGCGACGGCCTTGGCCTCGGCTTGACGGGACGCCGCGGCGTGGTAGGTGATGGCCGGGTGCGCGGGGTCAACGGTAAGCTCCGGCGTGTAGGCCGGGTCGGCCAGCAGCAGGTTCAGCTCGGCCAGCGCGGGGGCGCCGGCGTGGCGGCGGTCCTCGGTCAGGACCTCGGTGTGGGTGGGGATGTTCGCATCGTTCGCCATCCGCTTTAACGTGTGGATGACATGCTTCGCGCCGCTGAACAGCCCCATGCCGCCGTCTGAATCCTGCTCACCGTCGCAGCACAGGCAGACCGTCACGTCGGCCACCGGCAGCATGGCCGCCAGCAGGGCACGCTTGGGCGCGTTGAAGGTGTCGAACTCGTCGATGAAAACGGCCCGGCCCGCGAAGAATTCCGCGTCCAGCCGCTCCGCCGCGCGCTGCTGGCGGTCCCCCGGGTCCATGGCGCTCTGGGCCAGCAGCCCCTCGTAGGCGTTGTAAATGAGTGCCAGCTCGTCGAGCTTTTCGCGGTCCGCGCCGGGCGTTTTGGCGTATTCCGCCAGCATTTCCGGCGTGACACCCGCGCTTTTCAGCTCGCTGATCGTCTGGGCGGCCTTCTCGCAGAAGGCCGCGCTGCGGCGCTGGCGGCTGTAGTAGACGACCTTGTCCAGCAGCGAGTCCGCCGCGCGGCGCAGCAGCAGCGCGCGGCCCGCCTCTGTCAGCGTCGGCACCGCCGCCCCGCCGTAGCGGCGCAGCAGCGCCTCCGACAGTGAGGTGAAGGAGTAGCTATCCACATAGGCGGACAGGCTGTCGCCGAGCGTGCGGTAGAGCACGCCTTCCGTGGAGGAGGTGAACTGCTCCGGCACGATCAGGATGCTGCGCTCTCCCCGCTCCGCGCGGGTGCGCAGCTCTGCCAACATTTGATAGGATTTACCGGACCCGGAGGGGCCGAGGATAAAATGTAACATGGTGGTTCCTTCTACGTAAGCCTTTTCCCTTGGGGAAAGGTGGCTGAGGCCCCGCCCGAGGCCGGATGAGGGGCGAGTTTGCCGCGGCAGACCGTCACTAGGCAACCATATCGGGCTTGCCCTCATCAGTCAGCGGGCGGGGCCGCTGACAGCTTCAGTCTACGCGCTAAGAGCCGCCTTCGGCGGTTGCGCTCCGACACGCGCCTGCGGGCGCAGCCCCTCGGGGGAAGCCATTCGACCCACAAGCTCTGCGAGCGCGAACCTCACCTCATACCTTCCAAACACCAGCGCGTTTTCCGCTTTCGTGGGGTAGTCAGACTGTGCGCCGGAGAGGCAGAGAGCCGGGTAGAGGACGCAGAACCAGTTGCGGCCCTGCGCGCCGCCCAGTTCAATGCGCAGGGCGGTGTACTCCCCGCCGGGCAGGGCAAAGCCGCCGTAATCCCGGGCAGCAAAGGCAAACCGTTCCAGCCGCAGGCGGGCGGTCTGGGCACTGTGGGCGCGGTGCAGTGCATTGTCCGCGGCGTTTTGCAGCGCGGGCAAAGCGGTTTGCAGCGCCGCCGCGGCCTGCTGCGGGGTGTCGGCCCGGGTCACTGCTTCCGGGATGGCCGCCAGCACGGCGTCCCGCACCTGCAATTTCAGCAGCTGGTCGTCCCAGGTATCGCTGTTGGCCAGGATATGCAGCCGGATCGTATCAGCCCGCACCCGGGCGGCGGTGCGCTGGTGCCAGTCGGCCAGCGCGGTAAGTACAAGCGTCAGCGCCAGCCCCAGGCCAACGCCCAGCTCCAGCACACGGCGGGTATGGCTCGTCATAACACATTTCCCCTTTCAACCGGAGTATGGGATGAAAGGGGAAACTCTAAGCATTATTTTTTTGGCCCCAAACAGGCGGCGGACCGTCACGCGGGGGCCGCCGTGGGTCGGCTTGCAGAGATAGACCTGCTTGTAGCCGTTTTTCAAGGCGGCTACAGCGCTGCGGGCGGCGTTCTCGTCGTCAAAAATGCCGAACACCGCCGCGCCGCTGCCGGTCATCTGGGCCATGACGGCCCCATGCTCCCGCAGCGTCTTGCAGATAGCGGGCGTCTCCACCGCACCGGAGCAGTGCTCCAGCGCGTTGCCGCCCGCGGCGCAGACCCCGGCCAAATTGCAGTCGCGGATGGCCTGCTCCTGCGCCTCACAGTCGGGGTGGACAGGGCTGCCCATCGTGTCATACCGGGCGAACGCCTCAGGCGTCGAGACACCGACGCTGGGCATCGCCACCACGAACCGGCAGTCCGGGCAGGGCGGCAGGGCCTTCATCAGGTCGCCCACGCCGCGCACGCGGCAGGTGCCGCCCAGCAACGCAAACGGCACGTCCGCGCCGATGCCCGCACCGATGGCACACAGTTCGCTCATGGACAGGTGCGCACCGTACAGCTCATTCAGGCCGACGAGCACGCCGGCGGCGTCGGCACTGCCGCCCGCCATGCCCGCGCGGACCGGCACGCGCTTGTAAATCGTCATATCCACACCGGCCAGCAGGCCCGTGTAGTCAAAAAAGGCCAGCGCCGCCTTGACGGCGGTGTTCTTGTCGTTGACCGGCACAAAGCTGCCGGGCAGCGTCAGGGACAGATCATTGCTGCGGCGCAGCGTGATTTTTTCATACAGATCAATCGTCTGCATGACCATATCCAAATCATGGTAGCCGTTGGGCAGCGTGCCCACAACGTCCAACGACAGGTTCAGCTTGGCCGGGGCCAGCACCGTTACCGAGCGGTATTGCATAGGGGTCACTCCTGTTTTTACTTTTTCATCCAGCCGTGTTCGGTCAAAAATTCGCGGATGCGCTTCATCGCGGTCTGCAAATGGTCTACGCTGTAGGCGTAGCTGATGCGGGCATAGCCCTCGCCGGAGGCACCGAACGCCGAGCCGGGGATGATGGCGACCTCCTTTTCCCGCAGCAGCTGCTCGCAGAACTCGCTGCTGGTCAGGCCGCTGATCTGGATAGACGGGAACACATAGAATGCACCCCGCGGCTCAAAGCAGGTCAGGCCCATATCGTTCAGCGCCTTGACGACGTAGCGGCGGCGGCGGTTGTATTCGTCGCGCATCATCTCGATCTGGTCGTCGCACTGGCGCAGCGCCGTGATAGCCGCGTACTGGCTCGTGGTCGGCGCGGACATGATGCAGCTCTGGTGGATCTTCGTCATGACTTTGACAAGCGGTGCCGGACCGGCGGCGTAGCCGAGCCGCCAGCCGGTCATAGCGTAGGACTTGGAGAAGCCGTTGACCACAATCGTGCGCTCCGCCATGCCGGGCAGCGACGCAATCGAAACGTGGCGGTCCAGGCCGTAGGTCAGCTCGGAGTAAATTTCGTCGGACAGCACCAGCACATTCGTCTCGCGCAGGACGGCGGCGATCTCCTCCATCTCGGCGGCACTCATGACTGCGCCCGTGGGGTTGTTGGGATACGGGAAGATCAGCAGCTTCGTCCTGGGCGTGATAGCCGCGCGCAGCTGGTCGGCGGTCAGGCGGAACTGATCCTCGGCGCGGGTGGCAATATGCACGGGCACGCCGCCGGTCAGCTGGGTGATCGGCTCATAGCAGACAAAGCACGGCTCCGGGATGATGACCTCATCCCCGGGCTGGACCACCGCACGGATGGTCAGGTCGATGGCCTCGCTGCCGCCGACGGTGACCAGGATGTTTTCCTCTTTATAGTGCAAATCAAAGCGGCGCTGTAAGTAATTGCAGATCTCGCCGCGCAGCTCCTTTAAGCCGGAGTTGGCCGTATACTTGGTGCGGCCCAGCTCCAGGCTGCGGATGCCCGCGTCGCGGACGCTCCACGGCGTTTTAAAGTCCGGCTCCCCGACGCCCAGCGAGATGCAGTGGGGCATATCGGCTGCCAGATCAAAGAACTTGCGGATGCCGGACGGGCGCATAGCCTTGGCGGCAGGGGCAAGCAGCTCATCGTAGTTCATCACAGGACGGTACACTCTCTTTCATCGGGTTCTTCGGCCAGGTACAGGCGGCCGCCGCGCTTGTAGGGGCGCAGCACAAAGCTGGTCGCGGTGGAGAGCACGTCGTCCAGCGGGGAAAGGCGCTTGGCTACGAAGATGGCGATTTCCTGGAAGCTGCGGCCCTTGATGATGACCTGCAAATCATAGCTGCCGCTCATCAGCAGCACGGTGTCGACCTCATCAAACTGGGCAATCGTCATGCCGATGTCGTCAAAGCCGCGGGCCTTATGGGGGGTCACGCGCAGCTCAATGACAGCCTCGACGAGGTTGACACCGGCTTGTTCCCAGTCCACGAGCGTCTCATAGCCGCGGATATAGCCCTTTGCGGCGGCCTCATCCATCATGGCGGCGATTTCTTCAGGCGTTTTATCCAGCATCGCCGCGATGTCCTCAATCGGCATACGGGCGTTCTTTTCCAGAATGCGAAGCAGTTCTTCCATAGTAGGTACACCTCACTCAAGTATATATAGATGTATTATAGCATATTCCGCAGCGGATTGCACTAGTGTCCGGCGGATTTTTGCAGCAGAACTGCAGGGGCCATCTCATAAGAGGTCATCTATGGCAAGGCTGCGAGCCGTACATGTGCGGCCCCTGCGGCGCTGCCGAAAAAAATGCGCCCGCTCATGCGCATGGCACAAGCGGGCACTTTTCAAATTCAGGGTTTACCCCTCTGCGGCGGCATCCTCTGCCGGGGTATCGCCGGTATCGTCGAGGTTTTCGGCATCCGGGGCGACCTCAGCGCCTTCCTCGGGGACGGGCGCGGGCTCGGTGCTCGCAGCATCCGACGTGCCCATTTCCTCGTTCTGCATGTTATCCACAACGGCATCCGTCGGGGCGGGGATCGGCGTGACCTCAACCTGCATATCGCTGTCGCGCAGGGCGGTCAGGTACCACTGGCGGTTCTCGCCGCGGGTAAAGACATAGTCCATATACTTCGTCGGCTCAGTGGGCGCGGTCAGGGACAGCTCACCGGTGGCGTTGTTCGACGACGTCGGCACATAGCCGACGGTCACGATGCGCTGGCCGTCCTTCTTGGTGATCTTTTCCACCGTCGGCGTGTACAGCGCCACCGAACTGGTGACGGGCACCAGATAGGCCTGCTTTTCTTCGTCGTACTGGTAGACGAACTCCGCCGTGCTGAACGTGCCCTCCGTCACCTGGTAGTCCGGCCCGAGCAGGTTGGAGATGTAGGTGTCGATCTCCAGCGCCGGGATCAGGGCCGAGCCGGTGTCGGGGTCGCGCTCGTACTGGTCCAGGCTGCCGCCGCTGTTCTGCACCTGATAGACAGTGCCCCAGATGGCGGCCTGTTTGAAAATGCCCTCGTCCACGCTGTTCACGTCGTCAAAAGCGACGGGGTCCAGCATGACCATGCCGTACAGGCGGTCACGGTACTCATTGCGCAGGTCCGTGTCGTCCAGCGCTGCGCGCACAAGCCCGACGATCCAGCCCAGCACGGTGAACAGGCCGATGAGCGCCAGCAGCAGTGCCGCCGCGCCCACGACCTGCCGTGCCAGACGGCGGTTATTGCGGATATGTTCTTCTCTGTAATTTGCCATTGTGGATGTGTTGCTCCTTTTGGGGGATTCGTAGAGACTTGCCTCCCTCTGCGAGACAGACTCCCCCGCTACGGGGGAGGTGACGCTTGCGCCGGAGGGGGCCAAGAGAGCAGACTTACTTATTCTTATACATCTGCTCGTAATATTTCTGGTAATCGCCGCTGGTGACGTGGGCCATCCAGTCGGGGTGCGCCAGATACCAGTCGATGGTCAGGACGATGCCCTTCTCAAACGGGGTCTCGGGGTACCAGCCCAGATCCTCCTTGATCTTGGTGGGGTCGATACCGTAGCGGCGGTCATGGCCGAGGCGGTCTGCAACGTGGGTGATCAGCTCCTCGCTGATGCCCTCGTCCTTCAGGCGGTCATGCAGCTGGGCAATGACGGTCTTGACGATGAAGATGTTCGGGCGCTCGTTGTGGCCGCCGACGTTGTAGACCTCACCGTCCTTGCCGCCATTGGCGACCATGTCGATGGCCTTGCAGTGGTCCATAACATACAGCCAGTCGCGGATCTGCATACCGTCGCCGTAGACGGGCAGCGTCTTGTGCTGCTTGGCGTTGTTGATGAGCAGCGGGATCAGCTTCTCGGGGAACTGGTAGGGGCCGTAGTTGTTGGAGCAGCGGGTAATGTTCATCGGCATGCCGTAGGTGTCGTGGAACGCCTTGACGAACATATCGGCGCTGGCCTTGGAGGCAGAGTACGGGCTGTGCGGGCACAGCGGGGTCGTCTCCATGAAATAGCCCTCGGCACCCAGTGCGCCGTAGACCTCGTCGGTGGAAACCTGCAGGTATTTTTTGCCTTCCTTCCAGGTCTTGGCGGCGGCGTCATACCAGGCATCCTTGCAGCACTGCAGCAGGTTGACCGTGCCCAGCACGTTGCTCTCGACGAAGATCTCGGGGTTCTTGATGCTGCGGTCCACGTGGCTCTCGGCCGCAAAGTTGATGACGTAGTCGGGGTCGTACTTTGCGATCAGGTCGGTCACAAGCGCCTTATCGCAGATGTCGCCCTGTACAAAGATGTGGCGGGCATCGTCCTCGATGTCCTGCAGGTTCTCGAGGTTGCCGGCGTAGGTCAGCTTATCGAGGTTGACAAGGCGGATGTCCTCATACTTTTCCAGCATGTAGTGGACAAAGTTCGAGCCGATGAAACCGGCGCAGCCGGTCACAAGATAGGTTTTCATATATTAAAGTTCTCCATTCCAGTTTGCAAAAAAGTCCTTGAGGGCGTCCTGCCAGTCGCGCATCTCGTCGCCGACGGTGCAGCGCAGCATCCGGTTTTCCAGTGCGCTCCACGCCGGGCGGCTGGCGCTGGCGGGGTTGGCGGCGGCATACTCGGCGCTGGTCACAGGCTCGACCTTGCAGCTAAGCCCTGCGCCCTGCATGATGGCACAGGCAAAGTCGTACCAGCTGCAAATGCCGTTGCCGGTGCAGTGGTAGATGCCGTAATCGTGGCTGACAGCCAGCTTGAGAATGTGGTAGGCCAGGTCAACGGCGTTCGTCGGGTTGCCCAGCTGGTCATTGACGACGGTGATCTTATCGTGGGTCCGGCCCAGACGGATCATCGTCTTGACGAAGTTTTTGCCGTAGCTGCTGTAGAGCCATGCCGTGCGCACAATGAAGTGCCGGCGGCAGAAGCGCTCGACATACTGTTCCCCCAGCAGCTTCGTCTGGCCGTAGGCCGAAATCGGCGCGGGCACGGCGCACTCGTCCAGTGCGACGCCGCCGTTGGCGGTGCCGGGGAACACATAGTCGGTGGAAATGTGGATCAGGCGCGCGTTGACCTTCTCACACGCCAGCGCCAGATTGCGCGGGCCGATGGCGTTGACCTTAAAGGCCGCGTCGCGGGCGGTCTCGCAGCCGTCCACGTTCGTGAAGGCGGCGCAGTTGATGACGGTGTCGGGCTGGTGGCGGCGGATGTAGTTGATGGTGGCCTCACGGTCCGTGATGTCCAGCTCATCGACATCCACCGGGATAACGGTGGCCTTGCGCAGGCGCTCGGGCAGCGGGCCGATGGCGCAGCCCTCCGCGGAAAGCTGGTGCTGCAGCTCGGTGCCCAGCTGCCCGCGGCAGCCGGTAATCAGAATTTTCATGCGTATTCCCCTACTCTATCAGTATTGCAGCTTGTCGTCGGCGACATTCTTCAAATGCTGGCCGTAGGGGGATTTTCCGTAGCGGGCGGCACTTTCCAGCAGCTTTTCCTTGGTGATCCAGCCGTACTTGTAGGCGATCTCCTCGGGGGCGGAAATCTTGATGCCCTGGCGCTGCTCGACGGTCTGCACAAAGGTAGCCGCCTCGACGAGGGAGTCCATCGTGCCGGTGTCGAGCCAGGCGTAGCCGCGGCCCAGCAGCTGGACGTCCAGCTTGCCCTGGTCGAGATACATCTGGTTCAGCGTCGTGATCTCCAGCTCCCCGCGGGCGCTGGGCTTGACCTGCTTGGCCATTTTGACAACGTCGCTGTTGTAGAAGTACAGGCCCGTGACCGCGTAGTTGCTTTTGGGGTTGGCGGGCTTTTCCTCAATGTCGGTGGCGTGGCCGTCCTTGTCAAACGCAACGACGCCGAAACGCTCGGGGTCGTTGACATAGTAGCCAAAGACGGTGCTGCGGCCATTGGCAGCGTTGGCGGCGGCATTTTTCAGACGCTTGGAGAAGCCCGCGCCGTAGAAGATGTTGTCGCCCAGGACCATGGCGCAGCAGTCGTCGCCAATGAACTCCTCGCCCAGGATAAACGCCTGGGCCAGGCCGTCAGGGCTGGGCTGGACCTTGTACTGCAGATGCAGGCCGTACTGGCTGCCGTCACCCAGCAGCGCCTCAAAGCGCGGGGTGTCGGTGGGGGTGGAGATGATCAGAATGTCCTGAATGCCCGCCAGCATCAGAGTAGACAGCGGATAGTAGATCATCGGCTTGTCGTAGACGGGCAGCAGCTGTTTGGATGTGACCATCGTCAGCGGGTAAAGTCGGGTGCCGGCGCCGCCGGCCAGGATAATACCTTTCATCGTTTACAACTCCTTTTTTATTCTCGGTGCCGTGCGCGCCGCCCATCCCATTGGGGCATAATCTCACACAATACGATT
>ENA-OQBL01000303-OQBL01000303.1-human-gut-metagenome-genome-assembly--contig:-NODE-303-length-27841-cov-4.957747_pt1 | contig 27841 bp, 29 predicted proteins | sample MGYA00242747_ERZ504553 | MGnify/ENA primary metagenome ERZ504553 (study PRJEB26092, sample SAMD00036240) | human gut metagenome | host: Homo sapiens | study: EMG produced TPA metagenomics assembly of...
CCTGCTGTGTGCCTGCTTTTTACTGCATCACTTCTCATTGTTTATTTCCTCTTTCTTACTGTTTATTATTTTAATGATTCAACCGGAATTCCTGACCCGTAATCTGCCTGCGCCGGCTGAATCCTCTTAATATCAATTCTTACAGAGCTGCTGCGATCAGGTCGCCCATCTCTTTTGTTCCTACAAGTTTGCATCCCTCTGACATGATATCGCCTGTGCGGTATCCCTCTGTCAGGACTTTCTGCACCGCTGCTTCCACTGCATCTGCTTCTTTATCCATGTCAAGGGAGAAGCGCAGCATCATTGCTGCGGAAAGGATGGTTGCGATAGGGTTTGCCTTATCCTGTCCTGCAATATCAGGTGCAGAACCATGGCTTGGCTCATAGAGACCGAATTTTGTTTCATTTAAGCTTGCAGAAGAAAGCATTCCGATGGAGCCTGTTACCATACTTGCCTCGTCTGAAAGGATATCTCCGAACATATTCTCTGTCAGGATAACATCGAACTGTTTCGGATCACGTACAAGCTGCATTGCGCAGTTGTCAACCAGCATATGCTCTAAGGTAACATCCGGATAATTTTTGGCAACTTCCTCTACCACTTTTCTCCAGAGTCTGGAAGAATCCAGAACATTTGCCTTATCTACGCTTGTTACTTTATTTCTTCTCTTACGTGCGATCTCAAATGCTTTGATGGCAATACGGCGGATTTCGTTTTCATTATAGGAAAGTGTATCAATTGCTTTCTTCACACCATTCTCTTCAACAGTCTGACGTTCTCCGAAATACAGACCGCCTGTAAGCTCACGTACAATGATCATGTCAAATCCGTCTCCGATGATCTCATCGCGGAGAGGGCACGCTTTTCTCAGCTCATTGTAAAGGTAAGCCGGTCTTAAGTTTGCAAAAGATTTAATACCTTACGGATTGCAAGAAGTCCTGCTTCCGGGCGTTTGGACGGCTCAAGCTTATACCATGGAGAAGTTTTTGCATCTCCGCCAATAGAGCCCATCAGTACGGCGTCTGATGATTTGGCAGTGGCAATTGCCTCATCAGTAAGGGGTACGCCGTGTACATCGATGGATGCACCGCCTAACAGAACTTCTGAATAGGAAAAGCTGTGTCCATATTTCTCGCATACCTTGTCCAGTACTTTCTTTGCTTCTCTTACGATTTCCGGTCCGATTCCGTCGCCGGGGATCAATGCAATCTTATAATCCATAATAATTTCCTCCAAAAATACTCTAATTGCGTAATTGTTATTATAATAACGCACTTTCCGACAGATTTCAACCTATTAAAGTGAAAAAATACAAAAGTGCCAATCAAAAAAGCAGAACCACAGTCATCACTGACTATGTGTTCTGCTTTTTATCATTTCTCTTTCATTATTCGGCAGCGCTTCCGGCTTTCTCAACTTCAGCGATTGCCTGTTTTCTCATTGGAATACGGCAGTTTTTGTTGTTACCGAATTCTACGATCACATCTTCTTCTGTCATGTCAATGACAACTCCATAAAAGCCGCCGGTAGTAACAATGCTGTCGCCAACTTCCATGTCATTTAACATTGCCTGAAGTCTCTTCTGCTCTTTTTTCTGAGGGCGAAGCATTAAGAAGTACATAATTCCGAACAGTACTACCATCCAGACAATAGCGCCAACCATACCCATTCCGCTTGATGCGTTCATTTTGATTCCTCCTGTAACTTTTCCTGTTATTCTGCATATTTGCAGTCCATCATGTATTCACAGACCGTCCTGACGGCTGCTCATACTGAAGAGCTGCTTTGCGATCCACTTATAATCTCCGTTACCTTCTGTATGAAATCTTGTTTTCATGCATAACAATCTGATTAAAGCGTCACTACACATCATACACAAAAAAACGCTTTACTTCAAGAGTTTTTGGCATATTTAATAATTATTTTATATACAGATTATCTTTTCGAATTAATTTTGCCCTCTTCAAAGCCTTCCAGCCGCATTTTCTTATATTCTGCGAAGTTTCCTGCATCAAGAGCATCTCTTATCTCTTCCATCATATGATTATAGAAATACAGATTGTGAAGTACACAGAGACGCATTCCCAGCATTTCCTTTGCTTTCAGAAGATGACGGATATAGGCTCTGCTGTAATGCTGGCATGCAGGACACTGACAGCCTTCTTCGATAGGACGTGTGTCCAGTTCATATTTTGCATTGAACAGATTCATCTTTCCATGATTGGTATATACATGTCCATGGCGGCCGTTACGGCTTGGATATACGCAGTCAAAGAAATCAATTCCTCTCTCAACACCTTCCAGAATATTTGCCGGTGTTCCCACACCCATCAGGTAAGTAGGTTTATTCTGAGGAAGATATGGAACTACCGCATCCAGGATCCTGTACATCTCTTCATGGGTTTCTCCAACTGCCAGACCGCCGACAGCATAGCCATCCAGATCCATTTCAGAGATCGCTTTGGCATGCTCAATACGGATATCTTCATAAACAGCACCCTGGTTGATTCCAAACAGAAGCTGTTCTTTGTTAATGGTATCCGGCAGACTGTTTAGTCTCGCCATTTCCGCTTTACAGCGGGCAAGCCATCTTGTGGTCCTGTCTACAGATTTCTGCACATAATCCCTGTCAGCCACACTGCTGGGACATTCATCAAATGCCATGGCAATGGTGGAGGCAAGATTGGACTGGATCTGCATACTCTCTTCCGGTCCCATAAAGATCTTATGCCCGTCAATATGGGAATTAAAATAAACTCCCTCTTCTTTGATCTTTCTCAGCTTTGCAAGGGAAAACACCTGGAATCCGCCTGAGTCTGTAAGGATCGGTTTGTCCCATACCATAAATTTATGAAGACCGCCTAACTGCTTTACTATTTTATCACCCGGGCGCACATGAAGATGATAAGTATTTGATAATTCTACCTGTGTTCCGATCTGCTGTAAATCCATGGTGGATACAGCGCCTTTAATCGCACCGATCGTTCCCACATTCATAAAAACAGGAGTCTGGATCGTACCATGCACTGTATGAAACTCTGCACGTTTGGCACGGCCTTCTGTTTTAAGAAGTTTATATTCTGCCATTTTTTCTCTCCTCTTGATAAAAATCACTTTTTCTATTATATCCCGAAATAGCTGAATTTTCAACTGCAAATAAGGTAATCATTGGTAAAGTTTCATATTGTCTTTTCCAGACCGTTAGCGTATAATATTACGGAATATTCATATCTGGAAATAGATATTTTAATAGGAAAGAATTACTTCAATATTTTTTCTTTTATACAGAAAGAGGAGGCTTGAATTTACTTTATGAATTACAAAACACTTGGAATTGACATTGGTTCCACTACTGTAAAGATCGCGATCTTAGATGAGAATGAAAATCTCATTTTCGCGGATTACAAGCGTCATTTTGCGAACATTCAGGAAACCCTTGCAGACCTTCTTCAGGAGGCCTTTGACCAGTATGGCGAGATGACTCTCCATCCTGTGATCACAGGTTCCGGCGGTCTGACCCTTGCCAACCATCTGGGCGTTCCTTTTACCCAGGAGGTTATTGCAGTTTCTACTTCTCTGCAGAAGCTGGCACCAAAGACAGATGTTGCCATCGAGCTTGGCGGTGAGGATGCCAAGATCATTTATTTCGAAAACGGAAACGTAGAACAGCGTATGAACGGTATCTGTGCAGGCGGTACCGGTTCTTTCATTGACCAGATGGCTTCTCTTCTCCAGACAGATGCCACAGGTCTGAATGAATATGCCAAAGATTACAAAGCGCTCTACCCGATTGCTGCACGCTGCGGTGTTTTCGCCAAAACGGATATCCAGCCGCTGATCAATGACGGTGCAACCAAACCGGATCTGTCAGCTTCTATTTTCCAGGCAGTTGTAAACCAGACCATCTCCGGTCTTGCCTGCGGAAAACCCATTCGTGGACATGTTGCATTCCTGGGTGGTCCGCTTCACTTCCTGTCCGAACTGAGAGAATCCTTTATCCGTACTTTGAAGCTGGATGAGGAACACACCATCATTCCGGAGAACTCCCATCTTTTTGCAGCCATTGGTTCTGCATTAAATGCAAAAGAAGACAACTCCATTTCCCTGACAGAAATGAAAGACAGACTCCGCAATTCCATTAAGCTGGATTTTGAAGTAGAACGTATGGAACCACTTTTCGCTTCTCAGGAAGAATACGATGCATTTGCAAAACGTCAGAGTTCCTACAAAGTAAAAACAGGAGATCTGGCTACATATAAAGGAAACTGCTATCTGGGTATTGATGCAGGTTCCACCACAACCAAAACTGCACTGGTAGGCGAAGACGGAACACTTCTCTACTCTTTCTACAGCAGCAACAACGGAAACCCGTTAAAAACTACCATCCGTTCTATTAAAGAAATCTATGAACTGCTTCCCAAAGACGCAAAGATCGCTTATTCCTGTTCTACAGGTTACGGCGAGGCTCTGATCAAAGCGGCCCTGCTCCTGGATGAGGGCGAGGTTGAGACCGTATCCCATTACTATGCAGCTGCATTCTTTGACCCGGAGGTAGACTGTATCCTGGATATCGGCGGACAGGATATGAAATGTATCAAGATCCGCAACAAGACCGTTGACAGCGTACAGTTAAATGAAGCATGCTCCTCCGGATGTGGTTCCTTTATTGAAACCTTTGCCAAATCCCTGAATTATACAGTACAGGATTTCGCAAAAGCTGCTGTTTTTGCACAGCATCCTATAGATCTTGGTACCAGATGTACTGTTTTCATGAATTCCAAGGTAAAGCAGGCACAGAAAGAAGGAGCTGAGGTATCCGATATTTCCGCAGGCCTTGCTTACTCTGTTATCAAAAAATGCACTCTATAAGGTTATTAAGGTTTCTGATGCTTCCGAACTTGGCAGACACATCGTTGTACAGGGTGGTACCTTCTACAATGATGCGGTTCTTCGAAGCTTCGAAAAGATTGCAGGCTGCGAAGCCATCCGTCCGGATATCGCCGGAATCATGGGTGCCTTCGGTGCCGCACTGATTGCCCGTGAACGCCATCAGGAAGGCGCAGAAACGACTATGCTCTCCATTGATAAGATCAACGAACTGAAATATACAACTTCTATGGCAAACTGTCGTGGATGTACTAATAACTGCCGTCTGACTATCAACAAATTCTCCGGCGGCCGCCAGTATGTAAGCGGTAACCGCTGTGAACGCGGTATCGGTAAGGAAAAGAACAAAGATCATATTCCGAATCTTTATGAATATAAATATAAACGTATTTTCTCCTACACACCGCTTACTGCTGATAAGGCAACGCGAGGCAAAGTAGGTATCCCCCGTGTTCTGAATATGTTTGAGAATTATCCTTTCTGGTATACTTTCTTTACAGAACTAAAGTATGAGGTTGTACTCTCCCCTACTTCCACCAGAAAGATTTATGAGTTAGGTATTGAGTCCATCCCAAGTGAGTCCGAATGCTACCCTGCCAAGCTCGCACATGGCCATGTAACCTGGCTGATCCGCAATGGTGTGAAAATTTATTTTCTACCCATGTATCCCATATGAACGTAACGAGTTCCCGGATGCAGTCAATCACTATAACTGCCCGATCGTTACCTCTTATGCCGAAAATATCAAAAATAACGTAGACGAATTAAATGATCCGTCCATTACCTTCCGCAATCCATTCCTTGCATTTACTTCTGAGGAAATTCTGGCAAATCGTCTGGTAGAGGAATTTAAGGATATCCCGGCAGGAGAAGTCAAAGCTGCTGTGCATAAGGGCTGGGAGGAAATGGCTGCTGCACGCCGCGATGTACAGAAAAAAGGGGGAAGAAACCCTGAAATATCTGGAAGATACAGGACGCCATGGTATTGTCCTTGCAGGACGCCCATACCATATTGACCCGGAAATCCATCATGGTATCCCGGATCTGATCAACAGCTATGGTATTGCCGTACTTACTGAGGATTCCATCTCTCATCTGGCACCTGTGGAACGCCCGATCCGCGTCAATGACCAGTGGATGTACCACTCCAGACTGTATGCTGCTGCAAACTATGTAAAGACACGCGATGACCTGGATCTGATCCAGCTCAACTCTTTTGGATGTGGTCTGGATGCAGTTACTACTGACGAGGTTTATGAAATCCTTGACGGAAGTGACAAAATCTATACCTGCTTAAAGATTGACGAGGTAAATAACCTTGGTGCTGCAAGAATCCGTATCCGTTCCCTGATCGCAGCGATCCGCGCGAAGAAAGCACAGGGACAGAAACGTACTGTCAAACCTGCTTCTATTGATAAAGTATCCTTTACAAAGGAAATGAGAAAGGACTATACCATCCTCTGCCCGCAGATGTCACCGTTCCATTTCAGCCTCCTGCAGGCAGCATTCAATTCCTGCGGATACAACCTGGAGGTGCTTCCGAATGACAATAAGCATGCAGTGGATGTTGGTCTGAAGTATGTAAACAATGACGCCTGCTATCCGTCTCTGATCGTTGTGGGACAGATCATGGATGCTCTGCTTTCCGGTAAATATGACCTGAACAAAACGGCCGTTGTCATGTCACAGACAGGTGGCGGATGTCGTGCTTCCAACTATATTGCATTTATACGACGCGCATTAAAGAAAGCCGGTATGGAACAGATTCCGGTTATCTCTGTTAACTTAAGCGGTCTGGAAAGCAATCCCGGATTCAAACTTACGCTTCCATTAGTGAAGAAAGTTGCTTACGGTGCCGTATTCGGAGATATCCTGATGAAATGCGTATATCGTATGCGTCCTTATGAACTGGAAGAGGGAATCGTAAACAGGAAACATAAAATCTGGGAACAGCGTGTGATCTCTTTCTTAAGCGGAAGCAGTGTCAGCCACAGCCAGTTTAAGAAAATGTGCCGCGAAATGGTTCATGAATTTGATACCATTCCGATCAGTGATGTGAAGAAGCCTCGTGTCGGCATCGTAGGTGAGATCCTTGTCAAGTTCCTGCCTGCTGCAAATAATCATCTGGCAGAGCTTCTGGAATCTGAAGGCGCTGAGGCAGTTGTACCGGATCTGATCGATTTCATGTGCTACTGCTTCTATAATCAGAACTTTAAGGTAGAAAATCTTGGATTCAAGAAGTCCAAGGCAACCATGGCAAACTGGGGAATCAAAGCAATCGAATGGGTGAGAAAGCCTGCAAGCGAAGCTCTTGCACAGAGCCGCCATTTTGCACCGCCTGCTGATATCAGAGATCTGGCAAAAATGGCATCTCCGATCGTTTCCACCGGAAACCAGACAGGTGAGGGATGGTTCCTGACAGGTGAGATGATGGAACTGATCCATGGAGATGTTCCGAATATTGTTTGTATCCAGCCTTTCGGATGTCTGCCGAACCACATTGTAGGTAAGGGTGTTATCAAAGAGATCCGCAGAGAATATCCGACAGCCAATATTGTAGCCATCGACTATGACCCGGGTGCAAGTGAAGTTAACCAGCTCAACCGAATCAAACTGATGCTCTCCACAGCTCAGAAAAACCTGAAAAAAGCAGAAAAGAAAGACGCCTAAAATAAAAGAGTTATATTTCAGAAATTTTAAATGTGTTTCTATTTCAGAAATACATTTAAACCATGAAATATAACTCTTTTGTTTTTATAATTTCAGTGTTTAATTATTCTGCCAGAACGGAAGTTTCTCTGCAATCCTTATCAGATAGCTTCCACCCGGAATTCTTCTAAGCTGTGATTCTGACGGCTTGCTGATGATCAGGTAAGCAAACAGATAAACAACCGCAGCAACAGGAATGGAAACGATCAGACAAATGAAATTGGATTTTACAAAAATGTTCAGTCCATAGCAGATACAGCCTGCAACAATTCCCATGGGAACAGATGCAAGAACAGGATACAGATATCCTTCTTTCCATGGATTCTTATACTGCAGATATTTCTTCATGGCTCTGTCATTTAACACACATACAACCACAGAATAGATCACCATTGCGATCAGCAGTGCATAAACTCCAAGGTTTGTAGTAAACAGCAGCACTACCACTACCACAATATCCACAACCAGTGCGATTGCTGCCGTAATCACCGGAATCCTCTGCTGTCCGATTGCCTGCAGAACTCCATTGGAAATATTTGACATTCCATTGAGCAGGATCGAAAAAGAACCAAGGATCAGCAGGTTGGCTGCCAGTCCTGTGGAATTTCCGTAAAGCAAAAATACAATCGGCTGTGCAAGCACTGCCAGTCCCATGGCACATGGGGCGGAAACTACCATAGAAAGCTGTACAGTCTGGTCAATGCACTCTCTGGTCGCTTCAATGTCTCCGGTGGCATACAGGGCGGAAACTTCCGGAATCATTGAAGTAGGTGCCGTACTGGACAGCGTCAGAGGAATATTGATAATTGTCATAAAGTAAGTAGCATACTCTGCATATAAAATACCGATCTGTGCCGCATCTCCACCTCTTCTTCCCAGAATATCCGAGAAAAGATACCCATTGATATAAGCATTTACATTATAAACAAAGGCGCTGAGAATGATCGGCGAAACAACCAGGATGATCACACGAAAAATCTCTTTGTAGGACTCTTCCTGATGTCTGTGATCTCTCTCTACCCGGTGCAGGATTTTTCTGCGGTTTACACCATATACCAGAAGCATGAATGCCAATGCAGTCACCACTCCGGCTCCGGTTCCTACTGTGGAACCTGCTGCCCCCCATTTTGCAATGCTGTTCTCTGTTCCATCTGAAAATGCATTGATGAATCCCCAGGCTGCCAGAAGACTGACTGCCGCATTAAATACCTGCTCAATGATCTGGGAGATAGATGTTGGCATCATATTTCTGTATGCCTGAAAATATCCTCTGAATACCCCAAGAATACCGGACAAAAAAATCGTCGGAGCCAGGATCTGAAGTGCCGGAATTGCATCCTTCTGATTCTGAGGGATGATCAGCCCTGCTCCAAAGAGACAGAATAAACCGACCACTCCGCCAATCACCATGGCATAGATCATGGCACCCTTAAAGAACTTATGTGCATTTCTGTAATCCTTCAGAGCAATACGCTCGGAGATCAGCTTGGATACCGCCTGTGGAATACTAAAGGATGCGATCATCAGAAGGATCATATAGGCATTCTGCGCAAGGCTTGTATAGCCCATTCCAAGGCTTCCGATAATATTGGAAAGGGGACTCTTGTACAGAAGACCGATCACCTTGGAGATCATAGCTGCAATCATCAGAAAGGATGCATTTTTTACTAAATTGTTTTTCTGATTCATGTTATCACTGTGTGTCTTTTACCTGACTACACATTACCTCTTTTCTTATATATTTTCTATCTGCCAGTCGATTGGTTCCAGACCATTGGCAACAAGAAATTCGTTTGTTTTACTGAAATGTTTACACCCGAAAAATCCCCTGTAAGCAGACAGAGGACTTGGATGAGGTGCCTCCAGGATCAGATGCTTCGGATTATTCAACATGGATTTTTTCATCTGCGCCGGACGTCCCCAGAGCAGAAATACAATAGGACGGTCCTGCTCATTCAGAACCTGGATCGCAGCATCCGTAAACTGCTCCCAGCCGATCCCCCTGTGTGAATTTGCCTGATGAGCGCGTACAGTCAGAACTGTGTTCAGAAGAAGCACTCCCTGCTTCGCCCACTTCTCCAGATAGCCGTTATTGGGGATATAGCATCCACAGTCATCATGAAGCTCCTGATAAATATTCACCAGGGACGGTGGCGTCTCCACTCCTCTCTTTACGGAAAAACAAAGCCCATGAGCCTGCCCGTCATTATGATAGGGATCCTGACCCAGAATCACTACCTTCACTTCGTTTAACGGTGTAAAATGAAATGCATTAAACAGATCATCCGCAGGAGGAAAAATCTTCCTGGTCTGATATTCTGTCATCACCGTTTTATATAATTTTGCATAATACGGCTGGTGGAACTCCCCCTTCAGGGCTTCCAGCCAGTCACCTGAAATTGCTGACATACCTTATCCTTCACCTCTTGTATTTTTCGTGGTCATCGTCTGACAGAAATTCCCCTGTCAGACAGATAATCCTTCACCTGAGAAATCTCCAGTTCTTTATAATGGAACAAAGACGCAGCCAGTGCAGCATCTGCTCCCCCTTCGGTCAGTGCATCATAAAAATGCTCCAGTGTACCTGCACCGCCTGATGCGATCACAGGAATGGAGACAGCATCAGCAATTGCTCTGGTAAGAGCCAGATCATATCCTGCTTTTGTACCGTCACAGTCCATACTGGTGAGAAGGATTTCCCCTGCACCCAGAGCTTCCACTTTCTTTGCCCACTCTATGGCATCAATCCCTGTATCCAATCTTCCGCCATGTTTGTAAATGTTCCATCCGCCGTCTTCTCTGCGCTTGGCATCAATAGCCACAACTACACACTGGCTTCCAAACTTGTCAGCCGCCTCACTGATCAGTTCCGGTCTGTCAATTGCTGCAGAATTTACGGAAATCTTATCTGCTCCTTCTCTCAGCAGTTTCTTGAAATCATCTACAGTACGGATACCGCCGCCTACTGTAAACGGGATAAATACATTGGCAGCAACCCGTCTTACCATGTCAACTACCGTATCTCTCTGTTCGCAGGATGCTGTAATATCGAGAAACACCAGTTCATCTGCTCCTGCTGCATCATAGGCTTTGGCAATCTCCACCGGATCACCTGCATCGCGAAGCTGCACAAAATTTACGCCCTTTACCACACGTCCGTTATTTACATCCAAGCAGGGAATAATTCTCTTTGTAAACATCTTATTTTCCCTCCTTCTCAGCATTGCCGTCTTTTCCCACAGCAGCAAAATTTTCAAGTATCTTCAGTCCCCATTTGCTGCTCTTTTCCGGATGGAACTGGCAGGCAAATACATTGTCCTTTTCTACGGAAGCATGAATACAGGTGCTGTATTCTGTAGTAGCCTTTACAATCTCAGGCTCCTCTGCCTGCAGATAATAAGAATGCACAAAATATACATAGGTCTGTTCCGGGATTCCCTGAAACAGTCTGCCATTATTCTGAAAATGCAGGGAATTCCATCCCATATGTGGAATCTTAAGCCCCGGCGCAGGCGGAATCTTAACAATTTTCCCTTTCAGGATTCCAAGGCCTTCCACCCCCGGTGTCTCCTCGCTGCTTTCAAAAAGGAGCTGAAGTCCCAGGCAGATTCCAAGAAATGGCGTCTTCTTCTCTACAATCTCATGGATCACAGGTACAAGTCCGTATGTATGAAGATTCTCCATCGCCCGTCCAAAGCTTCCCACGCCCGGCAGGATTACTTTATCCGCATTTAACAAAGTCTGCGGATCGCGGGTTACTGTTGTTTCTTCCCCAAGATAATGAAGTGCTTTTTCTACACTTTTAATATTTCCGGCATCATAGTCAATTATTGCAATCATGTTATCCTCCTGATGTCATTATCTGTTTTCCTCATTATGGTAATCCAAAGGTTTTCCGGATCACATGTCAGACCGGAATAAAATATCCGATCAAAACGCTCCAATACAGTATAACCCAAAAACAGACAGTTGCAAAGTGCTTTCTTTGCTTCTGTCTGTTTTTATTCCGGTCATACTACCGGTTACTGTTCACTCCGTTCACAATACCCGGATATCTTATCACTGCCTGCAATCCAGAGTGAACCAGAACTCCACGCCATTATCATAATTGCATACCCCATATTTCTGGTTCATACTCTCAATGATTGCCTTAACAATTGAAAGTCCGATACCACTTCCGCCATATTCTCTTGTCCGGGCCTTATCTACTTTGTAGAATTTATTCCAGAGATTTGGGATATCCTCTTCCGGAATCGGAGTACCTGTATTAAATACGGTTATTTTCACACAGTCCTCTTCCTGAAGAACCTTAATTTCTACTTTTCGTTCTCCGTCCAGATGGTTCAGTGCATTGCTTGTGTAATTGGTCACAACCTCTTCAATCTTAAACTCATCCGCCCATACATATACAGGTTCTGTTTCTTCAAAAATCACAGTTGCTTCTTTCTGTTCGATCATAATATGCATAGAACCAAGTACACCCCTGATCAGAGATACAATGTCAAATCTTTCCATCACCGGGGCATCTTTACCGGACTCCAGCTGATTCAGCGTCAGCAGGTTTTTGACCAGCTTGTTCATCTTTGAAGCCTCATCCATAATAACTTCACAGTAAAATTCCCTGCTTTCCGGATCATCGGAAATATTTTCATTCAGCCCCTCTGCATATCCCTGGATCAATGCAATAGGAGTTTTCAGCTCATGAGAAACATTATCAAGAAATTCCTTACGCATCTCATCAATTTTAATCTTATCTTCTATGTCTTTCTGAAGCTTGTTATTAGCCGATTTCAACTCTGAGATCGTGCTCTCAAGTTTTCTGGACATTTTGTTAAAGTTATCGCCAAGTACATCAATCTCATTACCTGCCCTGCTTTGATATCTGGCATCAAAATCCAGATCAGACATCTTCTCTGATAATTTGGTCAGTTCACTGATTGGGCGGGTAATACGATTTGTCATCACAAGAATCACAATACCGCTGACCACAATTATGATTATTCCTACAATGAAGTAAAAACTGTTGGAAATAGATGCACTTTCCTTAATACTTTCCAGAGGAGAACGGATCAGGAAATAGTAACCATTATCAAACTGTCCCCAGCATTCCACATATTCCATGCCTGCAAAGCGATCATGCACCTGCCACATGGTACAGGTATCTGTCTTTTTGAGCACACGACTGTGCTGCATATCCTGATCCAGATTATTAATATACCCAAACAGCTTACTGCGGAGCATTTTTGCCATATTATTCTCTCCCCAGTAATAATAACCGCTGTTTTCCTCATTTACTATGATCCAGGTAAGGTTATTTCTGGAACTGCTCCTCTCAATCTCATCCGAAATCTCATCTGTTGCCCCTTTTTTGTCCTCTTCTATATCTGTATCATACTGCAGGATGTCATCCAGATTCATCTGAGACAACACTTCTTTTGCCTCCTCCAGCACTTCTACTTTTTTGGATACATAATATTTTTCAAGAAAAAGACCATTGATCAGAGTAATGGTAAAGATCGAAAGCAGTAACAGACATATAAACACTACTGAAATCTGATGTTGCAGAGTATGAAATTTTTTATCTGTTTTTCCGTTTCCTGTCATTCGTCTACCTCAAACTTGTATCCCATACCCCATACAGTCTTTATATATTCACCTTTATCTCCCATTTTACTTCTGAGCTTCTTAACATGGGTATCAATCGTACGGGCATCTCCAAAGTAGTCATAATTCCATACAGAATTCAGGATCTTTTCTCTGGAAAGTGCGATTCCCTGATTCTCCAGAAAATATGTCAGAAGTTCAAATTCCTTAAAGCTCAGTTCCATAGGCTTACCATCCACAGTAGCCAGATGTGCTGCTTTATCTATAACAATGCCGCCTGCTGAAATTACATCTTCAGGATTATTCTGACCTGTACGTCTCAGAATTGCCTCCACTCTTGCAACAAGGATTTTCGGACTGAATGGTTTAGAGATGTATTCATCTACCCCCAGATCAAATCCAAGAAGCTCATCTCTCTCATCACTTCTTGCAGTCAGCATAATGATCGGAACTTTTGAGTTCTTGCGAATCTCACGGCAAACTTCCCATCCATCCATCTTCGGCATCATGACGTCCAGAATGATCAGTGCGATGTCCTTCTCCTCATAAAAGATATCCATGGCTTCTTCACCATTACCGGCTTCCAGTACCTGGAAATTCTTCTTTGTCAAGAAATCCTTTACCAGCTTTCTCATGCGGCTCTCATCATCCACCACCAGGATTTTTAATGTATCCATTTGATCCCCTCCGTTTTTCTTCATTATTTTCCGAAACAGTTTTTACTTTTTATTTATACTGTTTTCCGAGTATTGTTAAAATCCACGACTGTTCAGCGCCTTTACAGCCACAGCGCAAAATCCGGGAAAATCGCCCTCAGCAACAGATTTTATCTTTCATATGGTTACTATAGCAGAGATTTATGTAAGATTTGTGAACATATGACAGAAAAATTATAAGTATTGCTGTTCACAACACCAAATAGCCTCAAATATAAAAATCTTCTTGACAAATTCTGTTTTTATTTCTATACTGTTAATCAGTCGATATATCTTATATAATGAATGATATATCAATATTAAAAAGTGCTTTCGTCTCATCACCAGTGCTGTTTTATGAAAAAACAGCGTTGCAGACTCATTTTCAGGGCTTGTACTGGTTTCGACGGGGGCTTTGAAGTTGGGGAAGCCATCCGCAGACTCCCAGACTGCGTACCAACCGGGAAACTAAATATAAACGCAGACGAACAGTACGCGTTAGCAGCCTAATTGCTGCTCGTCAGCCCTGATGCACTCACACTTCAGGAATCTGACGTCGACCATGTGAGAAACCTTGCCGGGTAAGCTTTGCCCCGGTAGATGTATCATGAAGCTACTAAGGTTGTAAGCCTGTCGGTGGGCGTACATCCAAGGGAATGTTAAAACAGCGACTGTGATGGGAGATGCCTTAATGAATAGGCTTTCGGACGCGGGTTCAATTCCCGCCAGGTCCACTTGACCACGACAAAGCGAACCCTGACAAATTTTTGTACAGTAATTGTATATAAGAATGTCGGAATGTTAGTTATGTCGTTGGAACGGTAAACAAAAAGAGGGTTTTTAGCCCTCTTTTTTTGTGTCTGTTTCTCTTAATTGTAATGAGACAGCACTATTTAAGTATCCACAGTCTCAAAAAAATCCTCAAAAAACTTCTTTTTTTCAAAGCAGGGCTGGCACAGTTTGTATGGGTAGCCAAATGGCAGGTTCCTTCCGCAGACCATACACCTCCGTCTTTTCAATTTCTTTTCCCTGATCGTATCTGTCAGCTCTTTTGAGATTTCCTTTTTTCTCTTACGTATCAGATTCTTATCCCAGTTTTGTCTCCCCGGCATTCCAAAAAGACGGACGAAACTGTGGAACATGTCATATTTCTGATAAGCCATTTCTCCACCTCCGCAGCCCTGCCTGTCCCATGTTTGCAGTGGATGTCCAGCTGGTCTAAGGAAATGACAGACGGGATCTGTTCAAGGACTTTTTCCGGATCAATGTGCCTGGTCTGCCAGTTGAGGTAATCCGTATGTGTCAAAATACCGTCAATATCAAGAAATATTACCTTCATGAACATTTCCTCCTCTTTTGGACAGTATAGCATCTATCTGTTTTTCGTTCCAGTTCCTCTGGAAAATAATATCCCCACCGTGAACACAGTATCCTTTCTCATCAGATTCGACACAATGATGCGAAAAGTAGAAAGTTTCGCACAGGATATGGGCATATGTTTTTCCCGTTTTTCGAACCGGAATCCTTCTACATATCCTTCTCCGCGGAAAGGAAAGCCTTTTTTCCCCTCAGAACAAAGGAAGAAAGCAGGACATTATCCATTTCGATGTATTTGGACATTCCAGCTCCATCTCCTGTGTAGAAATCTGCCTCATGCCAGGAATCTCCTGTCTCAAAGAAATACGTATACTCCATGCCGGAAGACCATCTGAACCAGTCCACCCCACAGAACACAAGCATTCTTCCATTACACAATGCTTTTTCACCTAATTTGCAAGGAATCGGAATGATCATACTTCCTCCTTTCTGTCACACCTGACTACTTTTCACAAATTTACTACATTCTCTTCACAATCTCACCATTATTTTCCGTTATATTAATAGTCGTAAACAAGCAGGATTGCTTTTTATATACATTTTTTCTCCTTTTGGGCCGGGATTTTCCCGGCTTTTTCTTTTGCAAATTTCCCTGCTCTCGCATCTGTAAGACGATGGTAATTGTTTTTTAGCCGCCACTCAGAGACATCTACCTGCCATCCCTCATACAACTCCATATATCTGCCAATCATGACAGCTTCTTCCTTTTCCCGTTTCCGGATATACTCCAGTGCTTTATTGAGATACGGAATACTGTTGGCATAGTCTACCGTCATTCCCCCAACGTCGCCATCCGCCAATCTTATGATTCTGGATCGCATAGACCAGATATACAGAATTTAAAAACTGTCAGATTCAGGTATTCGCCCGGCCGGATCTCCATGTTGGCAAAGGAATCCGTATCCTTCCAGTAATTATCCTTTTTCGGCGGAAACGTAGTATTCTTTTTCTGTTTCCGTATGCACAATGCTCTCAAATACCGTGTAATAAGAATGCGTGTGGTCCATCGTGATCTGCTCTGCATCTGTATGGACATAACCATAGGCTTTTGCAGCTGCAAGGATCTGTTCGGGCGACTTTCCTTTCACATCGATCTTTTCATATAGCTTGTTGTTTTTTACTGTCAAATAAGAAGTTATTTTACCAAGATACTCATTGGTCTTTTTCGTATCGTACCGGTAACTGGGTCACCGTTGTATTTCCTTCCCTGACTACCTTTACCGGAACTTCCGTAACGGTCAGGCGGAACTTCTTTTCCGTAATAGTGTAAGTATCAATCGTATCTATCAGATTAACCGGGACAACTCTCCTGTCGGGGATATGGGCATCGTGGGTACGGTTCCTTTCTCCTCTTCCGCGGTCATTGTTCCACGCATCATACCTTGTACTCCTTCCATTGTTCCAGATATTCCCAAGGCCGGCATCATCGCGCTCGATCTTTTATCGTAGTGAGGATCATATCGCCTTTCATAAGAGGTGCATCTGTGCGCTCAACAATATCCGCAAAAGTTCCATACCGGTTGTCTTCCAGCCACCCGTCTGCCATGGAAAAGATCAGGTATGGGGACGGTGTTAATACATTGATCTTCTCCGGAACCTTTAATATCCTGCCATCATTCAATACCCCCTGCAGGATGCTGAATACAAAGTAACGGGAAGCAACCTCTTCCCGGGACTGGGATTCTGCTTCTTCCAGGGAATCTTCCCTGGTTTCCGGCTTCAGATATACATTTTCATCTTTGATACGGACCTTCTCCTCATCCGTCCACCCCACGTACAGGTTCTCTCCATTCCGGATAAGGATACCGATCTGTTTCCCATGAAATTTCTTATAGGTATCCAAAACATTCGCTACCATATCTGAGGCACCGCATAAGATATTGTTTTTACTGATCCGGATCACAGAGACAGATTTCGGTCCGGGAGCAAACCTTTCCCGGATGTCTTCCCGGTTTTTCAATGCATCCTCGAAGGTCGCAATATCTTTTCCGTCAAATTCTGTGGAATGATCCTTAGGATCTACATAAGGCTGCCCGTACGGCATACCATTGTTCATCTGTGGATTGCCATAATACGCTCCGTTGTTTCCCTGTGGATTTCCGTAGCCGTATGGCGTCCCCTGCGAATTCTGATTTTCCTGTGTTCCTGTATGTAAGCTGGCTCCGCATCTGGTGCAGAATGTACTGTCATCTGGCATTTCACTGCCGCACTTCGGACATATCATATAAAATTCCTCCTCTTCGTTTGAAATGAACTCTGCGAACATCTCCGCGCCTTTTTATTTTATATAAGTTTATGTTGCAAGTCAATTTAGATTCTCTTAAGTTTTCCTTTTCTTTCTTCATAAATTGTTTTCAGAACAGACACTACCACAATCTGATACCCCGGATGCTGCTTTCCTATACCCCTGCCAAATCCTATAATTCCGTTGTAATCAGTTGTCCAAAGCTCACCAGCGGAGAAACGTACACGCTCCTTGCCGGTGATACCACCACAACGGTTACATTGGATTCCCTTGTAAAATCGGTCAAAAAAATAAAGTGTGCGTTTACCGCACACTTTCGCGCCCTTGCGGAGACACAGCATCATCTTTGACTCCGCAGGGCGCGCATCTTTGCAGGCTGACCTGCTTTAATTGCCAAGTTCCAGCATGGTATCAATACAGCGTTTTGCTTTTATACGCACTTCTTCGTCCAGCTTGATTTCCTCTCCGCCGGTGCCCTTTACACACTTGTACACATCTCCGAGTGTGGTCAGTTTCATATTGTGGCAGACACAGTCTCTTGATAATGGATAAAACTGCTTGTCCGGACATGCAAACTGCAGATGCTGCACGATACTGTTCTCGGTTCCGATAATGAATTCCTTTGCATCACTTTTCTTTGCATAGTCCATGATTCCGGTTGTACTTCCCCGATAATCCGCCAGCCCGGAAACCTCCGGCAGACATTCCGGATGTACCAGAAGAAGTGCGTCCGGATGTGCCTTTCGTGCTTTTTCCACATCCCGTTTCGACATGCGGACATGCGTTGGACATCCCCCCTGCAGCAGTTTGATATTTTTCTCCGGCACCTGATCAGCCACCCATTTTCCCAGATTGCAGTCCGGGATAAACAAAATATTTTTATTCTCTATATTCTTTACAATCTGAACTGCCGATGAGGAAGTTACACAGACATCACAAATCGTTTTTAACTCGGAAGTCGTATTAATATACGCTACCACGGTATAATCCGGATACATCTTTTTCACCCCGGAAATCAGTTCCACATCCATCTGCTCTGCCATCGGACATCCCGCATTGCTGTTGGATAACAATACCCTTTTCTGTGGGGACAGAATCTTGACCGTCTCTGCCATAAAACGGACTCCGCACATCAGCACAGTGCTCTGCGCTGCCTTGGCAGCCTGCACGCTCAGCCCATAGGAATCCCCTACATAATCAGCCACCTCCCAGATATCATGACTCTGATATGCATGTGCCAGAATACAGATATCCTTTTCTTTCTTCAGGTGGATGATCTCGTCCTGCAGTTCTCTTGTCGTTAACATAAAATACTCCTTTTCACGAAATACCCTTCTATACAGACATTTCTTGTTACATTCAACATATTACATAGAGTATACTCACATGCCCGTCAGGTGTCAAGACACAAAAGGGTTAAAACCACGGAAGCCTGTGAAACGGGATGATAAGGATTTCCTTCGACTTCATGTCATCCGTTGTAATGTAGGTATGTTTCCAATATCGCGCATCCAGGGAAATTTCCCGGTTATCCCCCAACATGAAATAAGAGCCCTCCGGAACGGTAAAGGTTTTATCTTCTTCTCCACAATCCGTTTCGACAGTGTCATCCAGATAAGCCGATTCATCCAGCGGTTCCCCATTGATGTATACTTTTCCTCCGACAAAAGAAACCGTCTCCCCCGGAAGTCCGATCACACGTTTGACCATGGTTTCATTTTCATCTTTCTGATAAAACATGACAATATCGCCGCGTTGTGGTTTTTCTTCCTCATATGCATGACGGTCTCCGATGAGCCAGTCATGAACCATCAGTGTCGGTTCCATACTCTCAGATGGCACCCGCCCGATCATCAAAAAACAACGGAATGTGATAATAATGGCAAGAAGAACTGCTATGTAAATCACCCACCCCACGATATCTTTTCGTTTTTGTTTTGTCTGTTCGTCCATAGATTCCTCCCTGTATGTTTTTCATTTGGAATTAATCATATCATACCAGAGGCAAAGATGTATAAATTTTTTTAAGATTGTAAGTAACGTGAAAAATTTATGCAATTACTGTAAATCTCTGTGGATATTTTCGGTTGTGAGAACCCCGGGGTTTATGTTAAGATGGGGGTGTCTGTTATAGAAAGGAGAAACAGATTTCGAAAAGTTAAAAACTTTAGCGCCATGTACCCTGTGATACAGCTTTCGCGGAAGCAATGTGCAAATGTGATACAGCTTTCGCTGCACCGAAATAAGGAGCACATTGCATGAAAATTCCGCTTTCGCGGAAGCAATGTGCAAATGTGATACAGCTTTCGCTGTACCACAAGGGTTAACGAGGATTCAGGTGATCGAAGATTCGGCGGATGCCTGAACGCAGAAAGGGGCTGCGCATACGAATCACAAACAGGATGGTAACATCCGAACAAAGGATTCGTACCCCGATGGAGCCAATTGCATGAGAATTTGCTTACGCGAAGCAATTGGCATAGGTGATAACACTTACGTGTTACCACATAATGCACAATGAAAAATATTCTGATGAACGAAAACAATATCGGGATCATAAAATTATATGAGAAAAAGGAGATTTCAATTATGTGTGGAATTATTGGATTTACAGGTAAATTAAAAGCCCAGGATGTCTTATTGACAGGACTTGCAAGCCTTGAATACCGTGGATATGACAGTGCGGGAATTGCGTACTTTAAAGATACCGGAAAAATTTCACTTCGGAAAACTGTCGGAAAAGTAAAAGATCTTCGTGCAATCTGCGATGATGATAACAATTCTACGTGTGGAATCGGCCACACCCGCTGGGCAACCCATGGTGGCGTTACCAATGCCAATGCACACCCTCATAAGGTCGGACAGGTTGCATTGATCCACAATGGTATCATCGAGAACTATCATGATCTCGCCACCAAATACGATCTGACGGATGAACTGATTTCCGAGACGGATACCGAAGTTGCCGCCGCATTGATCAATAAACTCTACGAAGGAGATCCAAAAAGAAGCTCTTCGCAAGCAGTAGCCGAAATTGAAGGTTCCTTTGCCTTCTGCGTTCTGTTCAAGGATCATCCGGGTGAAATTTATGCGGTAAGAAATGTCAGCCCTATGGTTGCAACATACTGTGATGACGGTGCTTTTATTGCATCTGACCTGACTGCTTTTATCGCATACAACAAGCGTTATTTCATCGTGCCGGAATATCATATTTTAACTATGACTGCGGACGGCATTACGTTAGAGGATTTAGACGGTCATTCCGTAGAACCGGAATATATGGAAGTAAACTGGGATGTTACCGCAGCCCAGAAAGATGGTTATCCGCATTTCATGATCAAAGAAATTCATGAACAGCCGGCTGCCATCACAAGAACCATTACCCCACGTATCAAAGATATGCTCCCGGATTTTTCGGAAGATGCCATTGCGGATTCCTTCTTTGAAAATGTAAGCGACATTACAATCGTTGCCTGTGGTACTGCAATGTACGCGGGAATGGTAGGAAAAACCATGATCCAGAACCGCCTGCATATTCCGGTTACCGTGGCAATCGCATCGGAGTTCCGCTATGAAGAACCGGTAATCAATGAAAAATCCATGGTGATCGTCGTATCCCAGTCCGGAGAAACCATTGATACTTTGGAAGCTCTTCGCCTTGCAAATAAATATACAAAGAAAACACTGTCTATTGTAAATGTAAAAGGCTCCAGCATTGCACGTGAAAGCAGCTATGTATTATATACACATGCCGGTCCGGAAATCGCTGTTGCAAGTACAAAAGCATACACCGTTCAGGTTGCTTCTTTTTACCTGCTTGCATGCAAACTTGCCATGAAACAGCAAAAGATTTCTGTCGAAGAAGCACGTACATTTATTGGAACACTGCAGGAAATTCCAAATTACATCGAGGAAGTTCTTGCACAGGCTCCTGATATTGAACAGCTGACCAAACGCATGATCAATGCCAACAACGCGTTCTTTATCGGCCGTGGACTCGATTATACCCTTTGCATGGAAGGTGCTTTGAAATTAAAGGAAATTTCTTATATTCATGCCGAAGCCTATGCTGCCGGTGAATTAAAACACGGAACCATTGCTCTGGTCAGTGAAGGGGTTCCTGTCATTGCCGCTGCTACCCAGAAACATGTATACAGCAAAGTTATTTCCAATATCCGGGAAGTAAAAGCCCGTGGTGCTTATGTCATCTTTTGTCCAAAGACAAAGAAATCACAGATCCTTCTATCTGTGATGTACACATCAATCTTCCGGATGTATCCGACGAATTTACGATTTTTGAATCTGTTGTAATTTTCCCAGCTGATTGCATATTACACATCCGTTGGAAAAGGCTTAAATCCGGATCAGCCACGTAACCTGGCAAAATTCTGTAACGGTAGAATAAGAAAAAAGCTGTCGCGCGAAAATTCGTGCGACAGTTTTTTTCGACATAGAGCCTTTCTAAAACTTTTGAGGCAAAAAAAGGAACCCCAGAAGCTCTCTAAACGCTCTGAGGTTGCCCCTGCCAAGGATTCTCTCACCCATGTACCGGAATCCTTGTATCGTCGGCGCGACAGGATTTGAACCTGCGACCTCTGCGTCCCGAACGCAGCGCTCTACCAAGCTGAGCCACGCGCCGCTTTCAACTTAGCCCAACATTATAGTAACACATTCTCCGGTGTTGTCTAGTGAATTTTTTTAATTTATGGTACAATACAAAAAAAGAATGGAGAAGAACAATGAAACATACTGCTTTGATTACAGGTGCATCCCGTGGAATCGGTGCAGCCCTGGCATGTCGATTTGCCGCTGAAGGCTATCATCTGGCTCTTTGCTGCCATAACTCTTATGAAACGCTGCAGGCACTTGCCACAAAACTTGAAACAACCTACTCCATACAGGTGCTTTGCTTCCGTGGTGATGTAGGAGACTATACTTTTATCTGTGACATGGTGCAAAAATCACTGGATACCTTCGGCCAGATTGATGTGTTAATCAACAATGCCGGCATCTCTTATATCGGTCTGCTCACCGACATGGATATTACCGACTGGAACCGGATAGTTGCGACAAACCTCACATCCGTCTTTTCCACGTGCAGACAGGTCATCCCTTCCATGGTTCATGCCAAATCCGGACATATCATCAATATTTCTTCTGTATGGGGAAATGTCGGAGCTTCCTGCGAAGTTGCCTATTCTGCATGCAAAGGCGGGATCAATTCCCTTACACGCGCTTTGGGCAAAGAACTTGCCCCTAGCAATATCCAGGTAAATGCCATCGCCTGTGGGGTAATCGATACGGATATGAACCGTTGTTTCTCCGAGGAAGAACGCTCTGCACTCATCGAAGAAATTCCTGCCGGCCGTATGGGATCCCCGGAAGAAGTTGCTTCACTGGCATATTCTCTTGCCACAGCAAGCAGTTACCTGAATGGACAGATTCTCACCTTAGACGGTGGATGGATTTAATTTCTTATCTTTTTGGAAATCTTTTTCCATTTATTTAAGAATTAAAACGCAATACGCGTTTTCTCTGTTTTTTATATCAACTTTCTATAAAATCATTTGTATGAAAACGAATGATAAAAATAAATACAAAGATTTTGGTGACCGTCTGAGTCTGATTATGTATAAACAAAATATTTCCAATATCCAGCTGGCAAATGCAATGTTTGTTTCGCCGTCCACGATCAGCGGATACCGTACCGGCCGTCGTTCTCCGACCGTTGCGGATCTTGCAGCCATCGTGCAGATTCTGAATGTTTCTGCAGATTACCTCATCGGAACCAGTGAAATTACAACCAGACCCGATACCACCGAAAAAAAGAGTTGAGCACGCCCTGTTTCCAGAGCGGTGCTCAACTCGTTTTTTATAAATCATGTTCTGCCAGTAAAATTACCGTAGAACGTTCCGGAACACGCACACGTGTCTGATCTCCCTGTGTCTGGGCTTCAAAATCTACCCCATCCTGGTATTCACAGAAAGTATTTACTACAAGTTTCCAATGATAAGACTCCGGCAACGAAGGCAGGCGCATCTCCAAAGGCTCCCAATACGCATTCATTCCGTAAAAGATCATATCATCATCCGTATCATCGGCATTTCTTCCCGCATACATGATTCCAATTAAATGTGTATTATAGTCCGTATAATTCCGGTTCGGCTCTCCGTTATGGATACTTACGGAAGGTAACCCGCAGACTGCCGGCTTTGTATCCCTTCGCAGAATCGGATGCTTTGCACGGAAATGGATCATAAAACGGGCAAAATCATGAATCTCCTGAAATTCTTCCAGTCTGTTCCAGTCCAGCCAGGAAATAATATTATCCTGGCAGTATGCGTTGTTATTTCCATACTGCGTATTACAAAATTCATCCCCTGCAAAAAACATAGCCGGTCCACGGCTGCATAACAACGTGGCAAATGCATTCTTCACGAGTCTGCGTCGCAGGCTCATAACCGCCGGATCATCCGTCTCACCTTCCACCCCGCAGTTCCAGCTCAGGCCGTTGTTATCCCCGTCCGTATTGTTCCATCCGTTTTTCTCATTATGCTTTTCATTATATGAATACAGATCATACAACGTGAACCCATCATGACAGGTCAGAAAATTGACGGATGCACTATATCCGCGGCTTGCCGGATCATACATGTCGGAAGATCCGGTGATACGTGTAATTGCACGCCCTGCGACGCCACTGTCGCCCTTTAAAAAGGCTTCTCATATCATCACGGTATCTTCCGTTCCATTCGGCCCAGCGGTTCCAGGACGGGAAACTTCCAACCTGATACAAGCCACCCGCATCCCAGGCTTCTGCGATCAGCTTCATATCCCCCAGAATAGAGTCAAATGCAAGGGCTTCCAGAATCGGCGGATTCTCCATCGGTGCACCATTCTGATCTCTTCCCAGAATCGATGCCAGGTCAAACCGGAATCCATCCACACGGTACTCTACTGCCCAGTGCCGCAGACAATCCGTAATAAACCGCCGTACCACCGGATGGTTACAGTTTAAGACATTGCCACAGCCGCTGAAATTATAATAATATCCATCCGGTGTAAGCATATAATAAATATTATTATCAATCCCCCTTAAAGCAAAAAGCATGGACCGTTTTTCATTTTCCCCTCTGCCGTATGGTTGAATACCACATCAAGAATGACTTCAATTCCATTTTCTTTCAGTTCGCGGATCAGACGCTTTAATTCATCACCCTCATGATTATGCTCCTGATGAAATGCATAACTTGTATTCGGGGCAAAAAAGGAAACCGTATATAGCCCCAAGTAATTGTACAAACTGCACGCCATCCACCACACGAGCACTTTCCATTTCATCAAATTCAAAAATCGGCATGAGTTCTACCGCATTGATTCCCAGATCTTTCAGATACGGAATTTTCTGCCGCAGACCTTCAAATGTTCCCCCGCCTTTTACGCCGGAGGACGCATCTTTGGTAAATCCCCTGACATGCATCTCATAAATCACCAGATCTTCAAATTTGTGATTCAGATTCCGATACCGCCCCCAGTCAAAATCACTTTGCACCACACGGGCTTTGTAGACAAAATCCTTTCCGCCTTCCGGTTTTTCTCCCCAGTTTCTCTGACCCGTAACAGCTTTCGCATATGGATCAAGAAGCGTATGTTTTCTGTTAAACAGTAACCCTCTCGCCTGATCGGCAGGACCGTCCATCTGATAGGCATACTCAAAATCCTCTGCTTTTAAGCCAAAAAACAAGGATAGAATACGTATTTCCAATTTTATAACTTTCCGGAATGCGGATTCTTGCATATGGTTCCTGTGCTGCCGGCCGGAATAACAGCAGGACACAGCTCGTAGCTCCATGGGAGCTTACCGTAAAGCTTACACCTTCCTCTGTCTGATATGCACCATTCATCTGATAAAATCCCGGACGTACATCAAATCCACCGATATTATCGAGTGGATGAATGACTTCCCCGAGACTTTCCATTTCTTCGTCTATCGGCCAGCTTTTCTGTTTTGACGGATAATTCCAAAAACTTGCATTCATGTGCTGATTCCTCTTATCATTATTATTTACTTGCCACATAAAATTTTATATTATCTCCCTACTCTTCCCTGATGATTACCCTGCCATTTGCGTCAAATCCGATTTTACTGTACTTTTCCGAATACTCATTCATATGATCAATAATCGTCTGTTTTCTGTCGCCTTTTGCTATGGCAGGCTGAAAATTATTTCTTTCTGATGTGGAAGAAATGCTGCATGGTATCATATCGGCTGATATATCTGTCTGCAGTACCCCATCCACAAAGGTAAAGGTCTGTTCATAGATCGCCGTATCTTTGTCTTTTGGATTCCTGTTCCCCCCAAAGCAGAAATTTTCCAAGACTGTAGCAGATCCATTTTTCCGTTGTATAATTCCATTCCCTGCAATACATGAGGATGTGTACCGACCAGCAGATCTGCTCCCCAGTCAATCACCTGGTGTGCCAGCTTCTGCTGATAATCATTCGGATAATGATCCCCCTCTATCCCCCAGTGGCAACAGGCAATTACCAGATCCGCTCCTTCTTCCCGAAGTTTTGCAATCCCATCCCGGATATAACCAGCATGTGTTTCATCAGCGGACAGCTGGCTTGCGGAGACAATTCCGATTTTGATACCATCCTTCGTGGTATAGGTATCCACATGATCATTGAATCCGAAGATAATCCCTGCTTTATTTAACACTTCTCTGGTATCATCAAGTCCCTGCTGCCCATAATCAAACGTATGATTATTTCCCAGACTTGCCCCCTCCACAGAACTGTCTGTCATAATACCAACATACTCCGGTTTTCCTTTTAAGTTCCACGTTTTTTCCACACGCTCGGTCGCATTTGACAACACACATTCCAGATTGATCAGTGTAAAATCATCCTGCTCAAAAATACTTCTGACATTTTTAAAAAAAGTAATCCTGCCCGTATTTATCATAGTATTCATGAAAGGAACCTGCATACCCATGCGTCTGTGTTGCCCCAAGCGTACAGTCACCTGTCGCCGTAATTTTTACCGTCTGTATCACCGGTTCCTGCTGCGTTTCAGTTGCAGTCCCGGTTTCCGTTTCTTCCAGCGTACCCGGTTCTTCCGTCATCTGTGTCTCCGTGATTTTTTCCGTAGAAGAGGGCAAAGCCGATGACGTTGCTGCAGGAGAAGAACATCCCGTCAGCAAAAATCCTGCCATTAGGATTGGCAATATCCATTTTTTCATACGTTTTCAGACTCCTCTTTCACAAGAATATCCACCGTGTGACCGCTTGCACCCATAAGATCCATCCGTTCACAGGTTGCCAGATGATACTGCAGAAACGCATCAAACTCTTCTTCCGTCAGCGCATTTAAAAACGGACGCATATAATTTGCTGCACCGTCTGCCGCTATGATCTGCCGGCGCCTGACCTCTACCTGCCGGTCCAATGCTTCAATATCTTCCAGACGAACCATGGAATACAGAGGATTGGCTTTTGAAGTACAGTGATAATCCTCTGTGAGCATTCCCTCCTTAAGCGCCTCCAGAATATGTTTTTCCTTAAACGCATACGTGATAACGGAAAATTCATTCATAATATACGCCACGAGAATCCTGCCTCCGGGTCTGGTCACCCTCACCGCCTCCCGCAGCGCAGCAAGCTTGTCCTTTTCCTCATGCAGGTGATACATCGGCCCAAACAACAGGGTTACGTCAAAGGAATCATCGGAAAATTTTTTCAGATTCATTGCATTTCCCTGATATGCATGCACGCCTGCACCTTTTTGCTTCAGGCGCCCCAGATTATGCTTCACCAGTTCCACGGCCGTCACATCGAACCCTTCCTGTGCCAGCGGTACGCTGTATCGTCCGGTTCCCGCCCCGATATCAAGGATATGGATTTCCTCTTTTGCACGTTCTTTACAATTTCCTCCAGACACTGATGGATATAATGCATACTTGTCACAAATTCCACCCTGCCATGCCGGCTGTCCAGACGCTTCTCTTCATTAAATTTATTATAATAGGCTTCTAAGTCTGTCATATTTTAATACTAACACATTTTCTTTAAAATTTCACTCACAATCGCTGAAGCAACATCTGCTTTGCTCATAATTTCCAGTTCCCTGCAGTCATCTGCCGTAATCAGCGTCACCACATTGGTATCTGTACCAAATCCGGCTCCGGCTACCTTCAGGTTATTCGCCACAATCATATCTGCATTCTTTTTTGGCAAGTTTTGCACGGGAATTCTCCAGCATATGTTCCGTCTCCATGGAAAATCCACACAAAAACTGTCCCGGTTTTTTGTTCGCGCCC
>ENA-OQBL01000304-OQBL01000304.1-human-gut-metagenome-genome-assembly--contig:-NODE-304-length-27744-cov-2.453090_pt1 | contig 27744 bp, 36 predicted proteins | sample MGYA00242747_ERZ504553 | MGnify/ENA primary metagenome ERZ504553 (study PRJEB26092, sample SAMD00036240) | human gut metagenome | host: Homo sapiens | study: EMG produced TPA metagenomics assembly of...
AGAGAAAGAGAAAATAATGTCAAAAATGCTTTTCAGAGTTCGGATAATGTAGTAAAATATAAGAGAATTCTGATTGTGGATGATATTTATACAACCGGATCTACAGTAGAAGCTGTAGCGGAGAGATTAAAAGAAGCGGGTGCGGAACAGGTTTATGTGCTGACTGCCTGCATTGGCAGAGGCTTTTAGGAGGGATACTATGGAAGTAAGAAATTGTAAAATGTGTGGCAGATTGTTTAATGTTTTGAACAATGAGCGTATCTGTCCGGCATGTCAGAAGAAATTGGAAGATAAATTTCATGAAGTCAAACAGTATCTCGAGGATCATCCGGGTGCTTCGGTAGAACAGACAGCAACGGATAATGATATATCAACCAAACAGATCCGGCAGTGGGTAAAGGAAGAAAGATTGATTCTTTCCTCGGCTACGGAAGCAGGGATTGTATGTGAAAAATGTGGCAAACCGATCCGCACGGGACGCTTTTGTGATAAATGCAAGGAAAGAATGGCAAACGAATTTCAGAATGCCTATCAGAAACCGGAACCTAAGATGGAAGACTTACGCTCTACCAGAGACAGGGACCGTATGAGATATTTAAAAAATGGAATAGTGGACAAATAACCAGACCCCGGATATTTCCGGGGCGTTTTTTCATGGAAACGGGCGATTGGAAAACAGACTTTGCAAAAAAGAACTATCTATGGTATAATAGCAAATAATGCATCATTGTGTCCAAATTCCGGGATGCGTTCGAGACAGGAGTTATCTATGATCAGTGAAGAACGGGTAAAAGAATTATATCATCTTGCAGCATTTGATGAATATGAAAATAAAAAATATCATCAGGCGGGAGAATATACGATGTGGGACTATGTAGGAAAAGAAATTGTAAAAAGTTTCTTTTCGGGAACCATCGCATTTATTCTTCTGATTGTGTTCTGGGGACTCGGGGATATTGATACAATTACGAAATGGATCAATCGCGTGGATCTTACGACGTTCGTCCCGAAACTTATTGTTGCATATGCCGGATTTATGATCGTGTATCTTCTGATTACCGCACTGATCTATTGTGCCCGGTATGCAAAAGGCTATCGCAAGATGAAAGCATATGGAAATCATCTGAAGAGAGCGCGCAGATTACTGCGGGAAGAAAAATAAAGGATGGGGCATAACAGGAGGATTTATGACGAAGTTGTTGGAAATAAAGGATCAGCTGATCCGGGTTTTACAGTAAATATGAAACATATCTGTATCCGATCGTAAAATTTGCCGTTGCACTGGCTCGTTTTTACCGTGATCAATACCAATATCGGATTCATGGAGAAAATCAGCCGGTTTCCGGTGGCGTTACTGCTGGCGCTTGTCTGTGCCATTCTGCCGACTGGTGCCATATTATGGATTGGCGCAATTGTGGTGCTTGCGGATATGTATGCGCTTTCCATGGAAGTAGCACTTACCGCACTGAATTTTGTTTGCGATTCTGTTCTTTGTATACTTTTCGTTTCGCACCGAAAGACGGACTGACGGTTGTGCTTACACCGCTGTGCTTTAAACTGCATATTCCGTATGTGATGCCGGTTGGCAGCAGCCTGCTGCGCAGTGCGTATTCCGTGATCGGAGTGGTATGCGGTACGGTTGTCTATTATTTCCTGGACGGAATTCACCGGATGCAGGAGCACTGATGAGTGCGGCAAATGCAGATGAGGAACAGTCTTCTTCCAAATTTGATATTTCGGTGGGGCAGTTTCTGGGAAATAAAGAAATGTATCTGGTAATCGTTATCTTTGTAATTACTGCCATTGTAGTTTATCTGGTACGCCGGATGGAAGTGGATAATGCCTGGACACTGGCAATTATTTCCGGTGCGCTTATTCAGATTGCCGGATTATTTGTAGGTTATATTGTTCTTGGAGTTACAGGAAAGACATTATGGCTGATAGCCGGCAATATTATTTCCCTGCTTATTGCATTTATCCTTCAGTTTCTGTTTATGAATCTGGATTATGCGCGGACCGAACGGGTGCAGTTTGAGGATGATGATTACTATTATTATGTCAAGGCTGTGCCGAAGAAAACGGTCGCTGTCCGTGAGGTTACGGTAAAACATTTCGGAAATACCGCAAGCATGGGAAAGCGGATTGACCATAGCAGATCCGTGCTGTCTCCGGAAGAGGAAGAGAACAGCCGGAAGGTTATTGCGAAAGAACTGGACATTGATGAGGATTTACTCAAATAAAGGGGAACGAAGCATCAAAATAATGAAATGAAGAAAAGAGGAGCCAGATGCAAAATTTTCTGGGAACATTAAGCCAATTTTATGACAATGCAACAGGATTGTTCGGTATGCCGGATATCTCTTTTTCCTTTGTGGATATCGTGGAAATACTGATCATTTCCTTCCTGTTTTATCATATTCTGCTTTGGATTAAAAATACGCGTGCGTGGAATCTGTTCAAAGGAATCATCGTGATTCTGCTGTTTGTACTCGTTGCAGCAATCTTTCAGATGAATACCATCCTCTGGCTGGCAGAAAATACGTTGAGTGTCGGACTGACGGCCCTGGTGATTATTTTCCAGCCGGAACTTCGGAAGGCACTTGAGAATCTTGGCGGAAAAAATGTTTTGGGAAAGTTATTTGACTTTGGAAAAGTAGAGGAAAATAAATTTTCCGACCACACAATTGACGAACTGATCAAGGCTTGTTATGCCATGGGGAAAGTAAAAACCGGTGCCCTGATCGTAATAGAAGATGAAATCCTGTTAAATGAATATGTGAGAACAGGAATTGATATTGATGCAATTATCAGTAGCCAGCTGTTAATTAATATATTTGAAAAAAATACTCCACTTCATGACGGAGCTGTTATTGTACGTGGAGACCGTGTGGTTTCCGCGACCTGTTATCTGCCATTGTCGGACAGTATGACACTGAGCAAAGATCTGGGAACCAGACACCGTGCAGCTGTAGGAATCAGTGAAGTGAGCGATTCACTGACGATCGTAGTTTCGGAGGAAACCGGTAAGGTATCAATCGCTATGCGGGGACAGATTTACCGGAATGTCAATGCGGATTTTCTGAGAGGCAAATTAAAGTATCTGCAGAACAGAAATCAACAGGTGACCAAACTGAGACTGCTGAAAAGGAGGTTTATGAATGGCAAAAAAGATTCTAAAAACCTTGGTGAATAATCTGGGCTTTAAAATTCTGGCTGTAGTTCTTGCATTTATCTTATGGCTGGTTGTATATAATATTGATGATCCGAAAAATCAAAACATTTACAACAAATGTAACGGTAGAAAATGCGTCCGCAGTTACAGATATGAACAAGTGCTATGAAGTGCTGGACGGAACCAACACGGTTACCTTTACTGTGACCGGAAAACGCAGTGAACTTGAAAACTTGATGACACCGATTTCTCTGCGGTGGCAGATATGAACCGTCTGATCATAAATGACAAGGGGAATAAGGCAAGTGTTCCGATCGAGATCAGTGCCAAGCGGACGTATACATCCGTGAGCATTAACAATAAAAACAAATATATGGAACTTTCTCTGGAAGATCTCATGAGCAGAAGATTTATGATTTCTGCGGACACCAGCGGAAAAGTTGGCAGCGGGATATGCCCTCGGAGAAGTTTCCGTGACAAACCCGAATGTTTTGAACGTGTCGGGACCGGCATCTATTGTGAAAAAAGTAGATAAGGTTGTGGCTACGATTGATGTGGATGGAATGTCATCGAATCTGACGGATAATGTGATTCCGGTTCTCTATGATTCGGATGGAAATGAAGTGGATACCACCCAGCTGAAGCTGAGCAATACGACGGTGACGATTTCGGCAAAAATCCTGAGTGTAAAGGAAGTACCGCTTGTATTTTCGACAACAGGAACCCCATACGGGGAATACCGGGTAGTGGAGATCAGCAGCACACCGGATACTGTGAAACTGAAAGGGGCATCCAATGTACTCAATCCGCTTGTTTCACTTGAAATTCCGGCAAACGTAATCAATGTGAGCGGGGCAAGGGAAGATGTAAAGACAACGATTGATATTTCCGAATATCTGCCGGACGGCGTGGAACTGGTAGATTCTTCTGCGGCATCCGTTACGGTAACCGTCAGAATTGAAGCGTATGCGTCCAGAACCTATCATCTGCCGACATCTGATATCAAGGTTAACAGTCTGCCGGACGGCCTGAACTTATCTTTGATAAGGCACAGGTTTCTGTGACGATCAGTGGGCTGCAGGATGATCTGAATAAGCTGAATGCATCGGAGCTGGCAGCATCCATTGATGCCTCCCGGCTGAGCGAGGGAACGCATCAGGTGGAACTTTCACTGAAACTGGATGAAGATCATTATGCATATCAGCCGATTACTGTCAGCGTTACCGTGAAAGCGAAGAATACACAGGACGGAGATACTTCGACAGACAGCGGTGAGGATACCGGCGAATAGTAAAGTATATAAAGGAGTTATAATTATTATGGCAAGAATGTTTGGAACCGATGGAGTCAGAGGAGTTGCGGGGACAGAGCTTACAATTGAACTTGCAATGAAGCTCGGTCAGGCGGGCGCTTATGTTTTAACAAAGGAACAGTCCCACCAGCCGACAATCATCATTGGATGTGATACAAGAATTTCCGGAGGAATGCTTGCAAATGCATTGATGGCAGGAATTTGTTCAGTCGGAGCAAATGCTATTTTTGTGGGAGTTGCCCCGACACCTGCAATTGCATATCTTACAAGGAAACATAAAGTAGATGCAGGGGTTGTGATTTCTGCTTCCCATAATCCGATGGAATTTAACGGAATCAAATTTTTTAATGGAGATGGATATAAATTATCCGATCAGCTGGAGGACGAAATCGAGGCATTGATCCGGAATGATATGGAAGACGTTGTTTTTCCGATCGGACCGGGAATCGGCAGGGTTGAGTATCGGTTTGATATTGTGGATGAGTATATTGCGTTTGAGAAAAAGACGGTTCCGGTAGATCTGTCTGCGTTGAAGATCGTTGTGGACTGTGCAGAAGGCGCAAGTTCCTATACTTCGGTTAAGACGCTGAAAGATCTGGGGGCAAATCTGATCGCTATTCATACCAATCCGGATGGAACGAACATTAATTCCAATTGCGGTTCTACCCATATGGACGAACTGTGTGCAAGAGTTGTTTCCGAAAAGGCAGATATCGGTATTGCATTTGACGGAGATGCGGATCGTATGCTTGCTGTAGATGAAAACGGAAAGCTGGTAGATGGAGATCAGATCATGGCGATTTGCGGAAATTTCCTGAAAGAAAACGGAAAACTTGCAAAGGACACCATTGTTGTCACCGTGATGACGAATCTGGGATTCAGTCTGATGGGAGAAAAACAGGGAATTCATGTGGAGAAAACAAAAGTCGGAGACCGTTATGTTCTTGAAAATATGTTGGAAAACGGATATAATCTCGGAGGAGAGCAGTCCGGTCATGTGATTTTTCTGGATGACAACACAACCGGAGACGGACTTCTTTCCGCATTACACTTATTGCAGGTGATGGTGGCAACCAAAAAGAAATTATCAGAACTTGCACAGATCATGGAGGTGCTGCCACAGGCATTGGTCAATGCAAAAGTGCCAAACCATAAAAAAGAAAGTTACATGGAGTATTCAGAAATTGCAGAAGCAATCGGCGAACTGGAGAAAAAAATTTTGCCGGAGAGGGAAGGGTTCTGATCCGCCCGTCGGTACAGAGCCGCTGGTTCGTGTCATGATCGAAGGAAAAGATCAGGAAGTCATTCAGCAGGAAGCGAAACAGCTGGCAGAACTGATTACCAGAGTTATGTTATAAGGAGGAGTTCTTATGGTATCCCAAAAAAGTAAAAATTATTAATCCTACAGGACTGCACTTACGTCCGGCAGGAAATTTATGCAAAGAGGCAATGAATATAAAAGTAAATCACCTTTGAGTACAGTGGAAATACAGCAAATGCAAAGAGTGTGCTGAGTGTACTGGGGCATGTATCAAATCTGGGGACGAGATTACACTTGTCTGTGACGGTGAGGATGAACACGAGGCACTTCGGGAACTGGTCGCTTATGTAGAGAGCGGACTGGGAGAATAAAATTTCTGTGGGTACAACCGGAAAACTACATGTTAGAGGAAAGTTTTAATGAAAGATAAATACAAGCATTTATTAAATTTTGCAGCGAATATCATATCGCTTGCGGTGGAAGCGTGTATGTTCGGATGGGTATGGTATATGCTCTATATTCCGATGCTGGATAAAAGCGAATACATTTTTTCAACAGAGGTAACTGGGCAGTGATTGGTATGTATGTACTCTTTGTGTTCATTTTTCACGAAGATATTTGGAGGATACCGGATCGGATATATGCGGATTTCGGATATTATATTATCCCAGATACTGGCAGTGGTTCTTGCGATGATTGTTGCGTATTTCGAGATCTGTCTGGTCGCCAACGATTATCTGCCGCCACAGCCATTGCTTCTGATGACGGTAACAGAGATTATATTTATCGTTCCGTGGGTCATACTGGTGCGAAAGGCATATACACGTCTGTATCCGCCGCGTCAGATGCTTGTTATTTATGGAAATTATTCGCCGGATGATCTGATCGGAAAAATCAACACAAGAAAAGACAAGTATAATATCTGTGCAGCGGAAAGTTACCGGATTGGTTATGAAAAGCTGTATCCGATGATTCAGAAATATAATGCGGTGGTTCTGTGTGATCTGCCGTCTGAAGTGCGTAATCAGATTATGAAATACTGTTATCAGGAATCTATCCGCACATATGTTACACCAAAGATTTCGGACATTCTGTTCCGCGGAGCGGATGATATTCATCTGTTTGACACGCCACTGTATCTGTCCCGGAATCAGGGGCTTGGCATTGTGGACCTGTTTGTAAAGCGACTGATGGATATTGTTATTTCCCTGATCGGTATTGTAATCGCTTCCCCATTTATGTTTGTGATTGCCCTTTGCATTAAATTATATGATCACGGCCCGGTATTGTACAGGCAGGAGCGGCTGACAAAGGACGGAGAGCCGTTTATGATCTATAAGTTCCGCAGCATGACAACACATTCCGAAGATGCGGGAGCACGTTTAGCAGCCAAAGGAGATGCGCGCATTACGCCAGTGGGGCGTGTCATCCGTGCCATTCATTTTGATGAGCTTCCACAGCTGTTTAACATTTTAAAAGGAGAAATGTCGGTTATAGGCCCGCGGCCGGAGCGGCAGATTATTGCGGATCAGTATACCGAAGAAATCCCGGAATTTGTGCTGCGTCTGAAAGTAAAAGCTGGGCTTACCGGATATGCACAGGTGTATGGAAAGTACAATACGACACCGTATGACAAGCTGAAACTGGACCTGACTTATATCGAAAATTATTCTGTCTGGATGGATATCAAGATTTTATTCCTGACATTTAAGATTTTGTTCCAGAAAGAAAACACGGAAGGCGTGGATCAGGATCAGACCACTGCAATCAAGTAAAATGTCAAAGGAGACGGTAATGAGCGACATTAAAATCAGCATCATTATGCCGGTATATAAAGTAGAAGAATATGTAGGAAAGGCAATCGAGAGTATTCTTGCACAGACCTTTACCGATTTTGAATTTTTAATTGTGGATGATGGAACCCCGGACAGAAGTGGAGAAATCTGCGATGCGTATGCTAAAAAAGATCACAGAATCCGGGTGATTCATAAGGAAAACGGAGGCGCACCAAGCGCAAGAAACACCGCTATTGATATCGACACAGGGAAAATATGTTTATTTTCTGGATTCGGATGACTGGGACAGAACCACAGATGCTTGCGGATATGTACGAACTGCCGAGAGCATCAGGCACAGCTTGTGGTCTGTGGATTTTATATTGACACTTACTGCGGACAGAATCATTTGTCAGAAAAAATCTGTGTGGACGACAGGGTGTTTACCGATGCAAAAGATTTTCGGGAAGAGGCATACCGGTATTTTGACCGAAACATGCTGTATACACCGTGGAATAAATTGTACCGCATGGATGTGATCCGGCAATACGGACTGTATTTTCCAAAAACACTGTGGGATGATTTCCCGTTTAATCTGAGTTACCTGGATCATGTGGAAAATGTTGTATTTTCTACAAATGCCTACTATCATTTCATACGTGCACGCGCAGAGTCGGAGACCGCGGCGTATCGTGCTGACATGTACGAAAAGAGAGAGGAAGAACAGGGTTGGATGGAAGAACTGTTTCGCAGCTGGGGTGTGACCAATGCGGCAACGCAGGAGATGGTTGCCAGAAGATATATTGAGCGCATGGTGGGATGCATTACAAATGTGACCAGTTCGAAATGTACCCTTTCCGGGAAAGAACAGCGGGCAGAAATCAGAAAGATGCTGCACAATCCGCGGGTGGACAAGGCACTTGCACTGGCAAAACCACGGTCGGGATATATGAAGGTTATGCTATTGCCTATCCGGTGGAAAAATGTTACACTTGCTTGGATGGAATCAAGCGTCATCACTTTTGTGAAAGAACATAATGGAAAGTTATTTGCCAGAATGAAAGCGGGCAGATAGAGGTAGGTTGTGGCTATTTTACAAACAAACGATATTTTTAAAACGGAATTATCGGAAGGACAGCACCGCCTGTCACCGGAGGAGATTCATAAGGTGCAGCAGGTTGTCTATGGTATTACGATAGATATTACGGAATTGTGCAGTGAATTAAATATTCCCTATATGCTTACCGGGGGAACCGCTCTTGGAGCCGTCCGGCATGGGGGATTTATTCCCTGGGATGATGACGTGGATATGGTTGTCGAGAGAAAATATATTGAACGTCTGCTTGATGCGATTGAACAGAGGTATCCGGACCGGTATTTTGTAGAGGCACCGCTTCGGACACCGGGGTATCTGAGTTCTTTTATTCAGATTCACCGGAAAAACACAGTGTGTCGGGAATATTTAGAGATCCCGGAAGAACGATGTGGAATTAAAATTGATATTTTTGTGGTGGAAAACACCTATGACAATGCCTTTTTGCGCCGTTTGCACGGTATGCGGGTAGAGGCAGGATTATTGCTGCTTTCCTGTTATCGGATGTATTTATGGAGAAATGAATTTTATAAGTTGTCCCGGGGCAATAAAAAGGCAGCCACCATGATACATCTGAAAAGTTTTATCGGGCGGCTGATTGCACCGACCGGGAAATTTTGGTATGCTCATGTACAGCGGCTGATGCAAATGTGCAGCAATGACCAGTCAGAATACATTGTTGTACCATCAGGGAGAAAGCACTTTTTTGGCGAACTGAAATTGCGAAGTGAATTTTTTATGTGCGCAAAAGCGGAAATTTGAGGATCGCGAATTTCTTTTTCCCAAAAACATTGACTGGTATTTGTCCTATATGTATGGAAATTATATGGAAAATTCCGCCGGAGGATAAGCGGGAATATCATGTTGTTTATCAGCTGAAAATATAGACAGATTGAAACAAGCAAGAGGAAGAATGATTTATGAAGAAGAGAATAGATACGTTTTGGCGTATCGGAATTTATTATTTGAATTAGTCAAAAAAAGGAATTAAGTTAAAATACAGAAGATCTTACCTGGGAATTATCTGGTCCCTTCTGGAGCCGGTTATGACAACAATCGTACTTACCATTGTGTTTGGAACACTCTATGGTAATAAAGATCACACATTTCCACTGTATATTCTATCGGGACGTCTTCTTTATTCCTATTTTGCACAGGGCACGAAAGTGTCACTGAAATCGATCCGACAAAATTCGGCCATGATAAAGAAAGTGTATGTGCCGAAGTATCTGTATCCGTTATCATCCGTACTTTATAATTTTATTATATTTTTAATTTCGCTGATTGTATTAGTGCTTCTCGGCATTTTTACAGGAAATTATCCGACGCTGCACTGGCTTTTGATCGCTTTCCCTTTACTGGTACTTCTGATCATGACGTTTGGTGTGGGAATGATTCTGGCTACGATTGGTGTCTTCTTCCGTGATATGGAGTATTTGTGGGAAGTTGCGCTGATGATCGTTATGTATACCTGTGCTATTTTCTATTATCCGGAGCGATTGTTAAAGAGTGGTTATTCGTGGGTACTTACAGTGAATCCGGTATATAATGTCATTATCAATGTAAGAAATATTATTTTCCATGAGGCGTTTAACTGGAGCTGCATGACATATGCGTGTGTGTTTGCGGTAGCCTCCGTAGTGGTTGGAGTGATTGTATTTCATAAAAATCAGGATAAATTTATTTTATATATTTAGTAACAATATGCTTGAGGATAAGGAGTATTTAAACAATGGCAGAGACAGTGTTGCGTGTGGAACATGTTGGCATGCGGTTTAATCTGAGTAAAGAAAGAGTGGACAGCCTGAAAGATTATATTTTAAAATCTATTACTAGACAGATGAAATTTGATGAATTCTGGGCATTAAAAGATATTAATTTTACGTTGGAAAAAGGAGAACGTATTGGTATTCTTGGAACAAACGGAGCAGGAAAGAGTACTCTTTTGAAGGTAATTGCCGGGGTATTTAAGCCAACGGAGGGAAGCGTAGTCCACAAAGGAAAGATTGTCCACTTTTGGAACTTGGAGCCGGATTTGACAAAGAATATACCGGTCGTGAAAATATTTATCTTTATGGAGCTGTTCTTGGATATTCCAAAGAATTTATAGACAGTAAATTTGACGAGATTGTAAAATTCTCAGGTTTGAAGAAATTCCTGGATGTTCCCCTGAAAAATTATTCTTCGGGAATGAAAAGCCGGCTGGGATTTTCCATTGCGACCATTGTGGAGCCGGAAATTCTGATTCTGGATGAGGTTTTGTCTGTAGGAGATGCCAAATTCCGGAAAAAGAGTGAAAAGAAGATTCTTTCCATGATGGACAAAGGTGTGACGGTACTTTTTGTATCGCACAGTCTTGAGCAGGTAAAGAGAATCTGCACGAAAGCAATGATTCTGGAAAATGGTTCGATTCGAAGTATTGGAGACATTGATACGGTTTCGGCAGAATACGAAGAAATGATCAGTGGGGATTAGAAAGGAGAAAATTATGATTTATGGAGCAATGTTAGCAGGCGGCGTAGGCAGCAGAATGAAAAGTGCAGTGATTCCGAAGCAGTTTCTTGAAGTGGACGGAAAGCCGATCATCATTTACACCCTTCAGAATATGCTGAAGGTAGACCGCTTTGATTATATTTATATCGCCACACACAAGGATTATCTGGCGTATATGAAAGAAATGGTTCAAAAATATACAGATAAGCCGGAAAAAGTCCGGATTATCGAGGGAGGAAAGGAACGTATGGACAGTATCCATAATGTGACCGATGCCATTTTAAAGGACGAAGGGGTACATGAGGATGATGTGATTGTGATCCATGATGCGGTACGTCCCCTTGTGACAGAAAAAATTTTTAAATGACAGTATTGATGCGGCAGGAACTTATGGCGCGTGTGTATGTGGGTTACCGGCAGTAGATACTATGCTTTATTCGGAAGATGGCAAAGTAGTGACAACGATTCCGGAGCGCTCTAAACTGTTTAACGGACAGGCTCCGGACAGTTTCTCTTTACCTCGGTTTTTGGAGATGCAGGCAAATCTGACAGAGGAACAGCGGGAAGTGATTACAGGAACTTCCCAGATCTGCACCATGAATAACCAGCCGATTTATATTATAGAGGGAGATCCTCTGAATTTTAAGTTGACAACCGATGGGGATCTGTTGATTTTTAAATCGATCATTGATGATCAGACGGTATAGGTTGAAAGGAGATAGTAATGAAATCATTAATAGAAATTCCAAAGACAATGAAGGCACTGGTTCTGCATGAGATCGGAAAGCTCACACTTGATGAGGTTCCGGTAGAGCCGCTTCGTCCGGGTACGGTTCTGGTAAAGATTAAAGCATGCGGGATCTGTTCTTCGGACGTGGAGCGCGTGTTTATCAACGGAACTTATCATTTCCCGACAATTCCGGGACATGAGTTTTCCGGACAGATCGTTGCCGTTGGAGATGACGTGGATGAGAGTCTGCTGGGAAGAAGAACCTGTGTATTCCCAATGCTTCCATGCTTTGAGTGTCCTTCCTGCAAAAAAGCAGCAGTATGCCCAGTGTAGCCATTATGATTATTTTGGTTCACGCAGGGATGGCGGATATGCAGAATATCTGGTTGTTCCGACCTGGAATCTGGTGTTGTTTGACGATGATTTGTCTTATGATGTGGCAGCAATGTGCGAACCGGCTGCGGTAGGAATTCATGCGAACGGACTTGCAAATGTGCAGAAAGGACAGTCGGTTCTTGTAATCGGAACCGGAATGATCGGTTATGTCTGCGCTGCATTTGCCAGTCAGATCACAGATAAAGTTATTATGTGTGGAAATTCTGCTGCAAAGCTTGAGCTGGCAAAGAAATACGGATGGGAAACCATTGCACTGGAAACAGACAATTTTGAAGAACGTATCAACGCACTGACCGATGGAGAAGGCGTGGATGTAGTTATGGAAGTTGTCGGTTCCAATCAGGCAATCTGCAATGCTGTGGCGGCAGCAGGACCGAATTCAACGATCGTTCTGGTTGGAAATCCAAAAGCGGATCTGACCATGGAAAAGAATTTATACTGGAAAATTTTAAGAAAATTCCATTACTTTACGTGGATCCTGGAATTCCAGCTATAATGACAAACAGAATGACTGGAAGACAGCACTTGACCGCCTCAAAGGCGGAGAATTTGATCAACTGATCACACATCGCTTCCCGATGGAAGAATCGGAAGAAGCTTTCCGTGTGATGAGAGACAGAAATACATTCTCTACCAAAGTTATGTTTGTTATGGAATAAATACAGAAGTTAGAAATGGAGATACACAATGGAACTCGCGATATCCAAATTGACTGCCCGCAGGGTTATATATTATTTTGAAGGTTATGTAAAGGGAGAGAGACCGAAAGGTTTAAAATTTGCTTTTTATAATTATGATTTGAAGATTACCATGAAAACCATCCGTATTTGAGTGGGATGGGGATACCTTCCGTATGATGCTTCATGTGGAGCAGGCAAATGAGAATAATCCGATTTCCAGTGGCGATTATTATCCGATTGCTGTGGATGGGAAGGGAAAGCAGTATCCATTGCAGGTGGCAAAAAGCATTATTGAAGAACGGGAACAGGCGGAGTGGAAAAATGATGTGGTCGTTAACAAGGGAAAAGGACATCATGTAATCTGTAAATCCTTAATGGATCTGGATACGGATGAACTTTTTATTCATGTTGATACCGTGCTCCCGAAACCGCGTAAAAATTATATTCGCAGAAAATGTGGGGAATTATATTATGGAGTGCGTAACGATTTAAAGGATTGGGCCCAGAAGCTTTTTGTGGTTGTTTTTAATATTTTCAACAAGTGCTGTAAAAAGCGTGGCAATAAGATTTTATTCTGTTCCGGATCACGTGCTGAAATTGGTGGAAATGAAGAATTTATTTACAACCGTATGCTTGAGCGTGGACTGGACAAAAAATATAAGTTTGTACTGGATTTCAAACCTACGATCAATAAGACATACGGACCATTTAAAATGATACGGTTTATCTATCGTCTGGCGAGCAGTGATGTGATTTTACTGGACGATTATTATCCGGAAATTTATAAACCGGTTTACGATCAGAATGTTAAAGTCATTCAGGTATGGCATGCCTGCGGAGCATTTAAGGCACTGGGACTTGAGCGTATGTCAAAGGCAGGAGCTCCGCCGATCAATACGTCGGTGCATAAATGTTATACCCATGTACCGGTCAGCTCCTATCATTCGGCACTGCATCATCAGGAAGCGTTTGGTATCGGTATCGATAAGTTTTATCCGGTCGGAATTCCAAGAACAGATATTTTCTTTGATGAGGATTACAAGAAAAAAAGCCTGTGAACGTGTATATGCGGAATTTCCGGGGGCAAAAGAAGCGAAGCGTGTGATTCTGTATGCGCCGACATTCCGTGGAAACAGCGCTGTGGATGCACATTTCCCGATGGAAAAACTGGATTTTGAAGAGTGGGGAGAATTATGTAAGAGGACAGATTCTTACCTCATAGTAAAGGATGCATCCATTTGTTCAGGAGAAATCAATATTCCGGAAAAGTACAGAGACTGCATTGCGGATGCGGCACAGTATCGTGAAGTCAATGATATTTTATTCATTACAGATTTGCTGATTACCGACTATTCATCCATTATTTATGAATTCTCTCTGTTGAGAAGACCGATGCTGTTTTACGCATTTGATCAGATCATGTATGTTTCTACGAGAGATTTCTATGAGCCATATGAGGATATTGTACCGGGACGTATCATCAAGCGTTTTGATCAGCTGATGGAAGCTCTGGAGAAAAGAAGAGTACAATACCGACAAGATTGAATGGTTTATTAAGAAGAATTTCGCATACACAGACGGGAAGTCAACAGATAGAGTAATTGATCTGATTATAGGGAATGACGAAGAGATCGGAAAGTATTCAGCAGCATCCATGCAGGGAGCACTTGCGGCAGTAAGCAATAATTTCGGAATGAATGGAGAACATGTAGACAAGCGGTATCGCGATGATGACCGTTCTGTCGTGCAAAACCGCGGAGAAGCACAGGAAAAAGATTCCGAAAGTCAGCATAACGATAAATATTCAGAGTAAAAATGGAGGAAAATTTCGTGAGAGAAAAAGGAAAAATTGCAGCATCTATTATGTGTTCGGGATTTGATCAGGTAATGGATTATGTACATGAATTTGAGAAAATAATATTGAATTTTTACATGTGGATGTCATGGACGGTACGTTTGTCCCAAACCTTGCATATGGTCCGGATTTTGTAAAAAGACTGCGTAAGAAAACAGATATTACACTGGACTGTCATCTGATGGTAGACCGTGCGGAAGATAAGCTGGACTGGTTTGATTTCCAGCCGGGAGAGCATGTGTCCCTGCACTATGAAGGAACCTGTCATATCCAGAAGTGCCTCGATCATCTTGCAAAGAAAGGGGTTAAGCCGGTGATTGCCATTAATCCGGGTACACCGATCCAGGTACTGGAAGAAATTGTAGATTATATTGCGGGAGTTCTGGTGCTGCACGTTAATCCGGGATTTGCCGGACAGAAAATTGTACCGCATACCATTGAAAAAGCAGCACGTATTCGTAAATATCTGGATGATCTGGGACATCCGGAGGTATATATTGAATCCGACGGAAACATTACCTGTGAGAATGCGGCAAAATTATACAAGAATGGTTCGGACATTTTTCGTAGCAGGTACAAGCAGTATTTTCCGGGAGGGAGATATTGATGAACTGATTATGAACTTAAGAAAGGCAATTGGGTGGTGAGAAAGGAGACGTAATGTCAAGAATTTATTATAGAGGAGGAATGTCTCCATTTGAGACATTTTCCCCGGGATATATTTTGACGCATAATGTTATTGGAACCAAATGTTGGTAATTTTTTATATTTAAATGGGGTATTGCGTTCATTGATGATCGACGACAATACAGTAATTTCAGGCAAATTTATTATAATACAAATTATTATAAACCTGAATATGTTAATGAAAACTTCGATTGTTTTGTCATTCCATTGGCTGATGCGTTCAGAGAGAATTTTGTGAATGAATTAAATGAATTAACTTCTTTGTTAAAAAGTTAAAGATTCCATGTTATGTAATTGGCGTTGGGTTAAAGGAATCCTATGAACCGGATTTTTCACAACCCAAACCACAGGATGAAGCTGTAAAGAAATTTGTTACAGCAGTACTTGAAAAATCAAATTGTATTGGGGTAAGAGGTGAATTAACCGGTAAATATTTGGAGACATTAGGTTTTGCAGAAGGACGCGATTTTATGGTGATAGGTTGTCCATCTATGTATATGAAGGGAAAACGATTGCATATACAAAATCCGAAATTAGATGTTAATTCTAAAGTATGTTTTAATTCAAATGTTGCAGCTTCTGTTCCTACTCGTAAGTTTATTAAATTAAAAATGAAGGAATTTGAAAACCATTATTTTATTGGACAAGTTGTAAATGAACTCAGAAGTATTTATTTAGGTGCTCCATATGAATATAAAATCGAATATAATTTTCGCAACGTTACAGATAAAATTTATCAGGATGGTCGATTGAGAATTTTTTTGTAATGTACCTAAGTGGATGGAATTCCTGAATGATTCAGATTTGACTTTTGGATCAAGGTTACATGGAAATATTGCAGCCGTTTTAGCAGGGACTCCGGCATTGCTTGTGACGAAGGACTCAAGAACTAGGGAATTGGCAGAGTATCATCATTTAAATGCGATACATGAGAGTAAGCTGAATGAAAAACTGACATTGCAGGATCTTGTGGAACAGCAGGATTTTACGCAGATTGAAAAAATACCAGAAACAGAATCTTGACCGATATGTTGCATTTTTGAAAAAGAATGATATCCCGAACATTTTTATGGATGGAGAAGATCCACAGGAAACTGCATTTGACAGAAAAATAAAGCAGACGGATTTGCTGGAGGGAATAGTTCCGGTTTCCCAATGTTCTCTGGAAGAAATTGCAGAAAGAAACAGAGATTACTATACAAATTTGGATGAAAAACTGGATAGATTATCGAAAAAATTAAGTTCTACTTCGGAATTTATTACAAAAAGAGAGAATTAAAAATCAGAAAATTGCAACAGAACCCCTTAGCAAAAAAGTCGTAAATAAGGTAAAAGGATTTTTGAAATGATGCAAGTATATATAATTAGGTGTTTGGTTTTATGAAAAGGTTATTGTGAAAGACTGATTTCCAGAGATTATTGACTGGCATTGATAAAAAATATTGTTTAAGAAGCAAGTGGAAGTATCGTTCACTTGCTTCCTTTTTTTTGTAACTGTTCAGAACCAATGTCACTTAGTTAAGCTTATTGGTTCACTATGAGGCAAACCTCTAACAAAAATTTATAAATTATAGTTGACACATCAATCAAAATGTGCGGCCGCTCTCGTTGCTGATATATTTTTAAGGTAACGAGAGCGGCCCTTGAATTAGAACTATATTTCATTCTGATTCAAGGAGGTTTACCTATGACATTTCCTGAAATTGTCAAAACTACACTTTGGGACATTATTGATGAGATGTCCCGCTCACTTTCTTCTTTTGTAAAAAACTCCAGATAAGGATTTTATCCGCAAACGCAAACTTGATTTTAAGAAAATGATGCATCTGATCATTTCTATGGAAAGCGGAAGCCTAAATCATGAACTTCTCAAATTTTTTTGGAGATGATTCCTCAGTTCCTACTGGCTCTGCTTTTTATCAACAACGTTCCAAACTTTCCGTTTCTGCATTCCGTCACCTTCTCAAGGAATTTAACCTTAAATTCCCTTAGAAAAATTTCGCGGAAAATACTATCTTATTGCGTGTGATGGTTCTGAATTTAACATTGCCAGAAATCTTAAAGATGCAGATACTTTCCACGAACCAAATGGTAAATCGGTATCCGGTTTTAATATGGTTCATACCATCTCTTTATATGAGGTATGTTCTAAGCGGTACCTTGATTTAGAAGTCCAGCCTGGGCGTCTTAAAAATGAGTTTCAAGCTATCTGCAATCTTATGGATCGGTATGCCTATGGGGGTACCCCATTTTCATTGCTGACAGGGGATTTTCCAGTTACAACGTTTTTGCCCATGCAATCGAAAATAATGTTGATTTTTTAATTCGTGCTAAGGATTTGAATGTACAGCGTTTTCTTGGCGTCTGGACTCTTCCTGACAAACTGGATACAACCATAGAGCTGATTCTGACCAGAACACAATCTAAAAAGAAACATAAACATCCCGAAAAGAATCACAATACCGCTATATTTGTAAAAACATAGCTTTCGACTATCTTAATCCAGCTGATATTTCCGATGAATATCTGCTGAAACTAAGAATCGTCCGCGTTGAAGTTATCCGATGGTGTTTTTTGAAAATATTATCACTACACTTTTCCGAAGAAGACTTTACACCGGACAATTATAAAATACTGTTACAATCTCCGCTGGGGCATCGAAACTTCTTTTTCGCGACCTAAATGCATACCATTGGAGCTACTAATTTACACTCTAAAAAAACAGAGTATGTTGCATTTGAACTGTGGAGCAAGCTCATTTTGTACAATTTCTGTTCCATAATTATTTTACATGTACCAGTAAAAAGCAGGAATCGCAAATATGAGTACCAAGTCAACTTTTCTCTCGCAATGAAAATCTGTTTTGATTTTCTAAGAGGAGTCGCACCACCAAATGTAGAAAGCCTGATAAGTAAGTATATCCTACCTATCAGGCCCCATAGGAACTATGCCCGACAGCATAGAGTCCAAAAACCAATCAGCTTCTCTTACCGATTTGTATAACATAGAGTAACTGACAATTCTAGTATACACTAATTTTAAGGCAGACGAAAGTCTGTCTTAAGGTCGTGCCTGATATTTATATGATCTTTTTGAATGAAGATTGTTTTAATCTTTTTTTGTTTACCACATCCTTTTCACGCTAGATGCACACAAATCCATTAATTTGTAAAAAGCTTAACTAAGTGACATTGGTTCTGAACAGTTACAAATATAATTCATAAATGCAAAGCATACGGAATCACATTTGGAATGAAATCCAAAGGTAATGAAATCAGCAAAAATAAAATAAGCGGTTGCAAGAGTGGGAAGATAGGCATTGCAAAAGACAGTAATGTTACGTATGTGAAGTAATAAAAGAGAGAATAGATGATGGTTCATTTGTTCTCTTTTAATTTTTCTCTTTTAATATGTAAAATTTACAGTGATCTTTTTTAGCAAATATGGTATACTAAAAATGTTTTACTTGGATTTTACATGAGTGAAAGGATGTATATTATGCGAAAGAAAGGCATTTGTTTTGGATTGATTCTGGCTTTATTACTTCCGTTTGTATTCACAACTGAAGTAAAGGCATCAGATAATACAGAACTTAATATTTATGCACTTTATCTTAATTCAGAAAAAAAGGGGGATTCTACACTGTTAGAATCGAAAGGACATTATTTGTTGATTGATATTGGCGCAGACAATCACGCACCTGCAATCATTAAACAGCTACAGACATTGGGAGTTACTCATGTAGATGTGATGTTTAGCCATTTGCACACAGATCATACTGGAGGATGTTCTACGGATTTACAGGCTGGATTGAAGCAGTTTGCACTTTCCGGGATTACGATTGATACGTTATATCTGCCAGACCCTTCGCTGGCGGTTTTATCAAGAAGTTATCCATCCCGCTATGCAGCATTTCAAGCATTTATGAGCACACAGGGAACAGGAAGAATTGTATATCTGAATGTTGGGGATCAGGTCAATGTTGGTGATGCGACTGGAAAAGTTATTGGGCCAGTAAACACGAATGAGATTTCCCCATATGCTTATACCAGTATTACAAAAGAAAAAGAACGTTTTATACGTTATGAAAATAATTGTTCACTTGCAGTTATTTTTACCTGTGGAAATACACGTTATTTTACAGCGGGAGATAGTTATTCTGATGAATCGGATCGGTTAGTCTCACGTTATGGTACGTCTTTAAAATGTGATATTATGAAAATGAATCATCATGGAATTGGAAGTGGAAATTCAGTGTCATTATTGGAGGCGGTACAGCCATCTTATGCTTTTATTCCGAACACTGGAGTTTCCGAGACAGATGCGAAGACGAATAAATGGCGTACAGGAACAGCGATTAAGCGCATGACATCTTATGGTCTTTGTTATTTGGTGGGAAATGAAGAGAAAACATTGATTTTCCATATTGAGAATGATAAGATTACACTATATCGCGGAGATACTGTAGAAACAGGTAAAAAAATTGACAGGATGGCAGTCATTATATGGAGCTGATGGTCTCTACCGTGACCACGATATGTATTATTTTGATAAAAATGGTTCATTGTCTACCGGGGGATTTAAAAATTGATAGGGAAACACTACTATTATTTTCGCAAAGGTGGACAGATGGATTATGGAACCTATAATTCAGCGGGAAATTACTCGGGATGGCATAGTTACAACGGAAAGAAACGTTATTTCAGATTGTCTGATGATGAAAATTATGCATATATGGATGTCGGCAGAAGAAAATTTGGAAGTGAAACCTATTATTTTGACAAAAATGGTATAAATTAATTCCGGATATTGTTGGTGATGATGAAAATGTTGAGGATGATATCTATCCGACACAGATAGGATCTGATTATTATTATTTAAATGAAGATGGAGCAATGACAGAGGATGACTGGATTAATATAGACGGGGAAGATTATTTCTTTGGGAAAAATGGAAAAATGTACCGTAACGGAGTGTATGCAATTGCAGGAGATAATTATCTGTTTGAAAGCGATGGAACTCTTGCTGTAGGGGATTCTCATACGGAACTTTATGATTTTAAGAATAGTACATATGCTGTTCGGGCAGATGGAACATTAGTGTCGGGGAAAATTGCAAAGATTGACGGGTATCAATATTATTTTAACTCAAAAGGAAAATTACAAAGCAATAAGATTATTCATGTGGGAAAACATAATTATTACTTTGGTAAAAATGGAGTACTAGTTACAAATAAGAAGATTAAACGAAATGGAAAAATTTACTATAGCAATAAAAACGGTGTTTTGTCGAACAAGAAATAATTGGGGATGACACATGAAAACCAAAGAGAAAAAGAAAAGCAAATGGAAAATGATCGCAGGGATTATGCTTGTGATCCAATTGTTACTGAGCCTGGCAACGGTCGGAGTTGTTTTGTGGCTGAATATTGTTCCAACGCTGTATGTGATCCTGCTTGGATTAATTCTGCTGCTGCTGCTCATTATAGAATATTGTCTGTTTTATTTTGGTAAAAAGAAAAAGGGAAAGAAAAAGACTGGATGCTATGTCAGGCGTACGCTTGGTGTAATTCTTTTCCTTGCATGTGTGATTGTGTGTGGGGGTGGTTCCTATATGCTTGTAAAGGCCGGAAATACGCTCGATAATATTGCCGGAAATGTAAAGACCACCGATACCGTATCCGCCTATGTGATGACGGATGATCCGGCACAGACACTGATGGATGCGAAAGACTATGTGTTTGCGATTACCGAAAAATACGATTACGAACATACCCAAAAGGCAATCGAAAAGATCAATGAAACTGTCGGGACACAGATCCACACGCAGGTGTATGATAATATTCTCGACATGGTGCAGGCATTATACGAAGGAAATGCAGATGCTATGCTTATGAATGTGGCATATGTAGACGTGGTAGAGGCACAGGATGGGTATGAAACATTTTCTTCCAGAACGCGTACCCTGTATGATCATGAGGAAGAAACGGTGGTGACGGAGGATTCACAGACGGCAGAAAAATCCATTACAACAGATCCGTTTGTCATTTATATCAGTGGTTCCGATACCAGAACCCTTACTCTTACCACCAGCCGCAGTGATGTCAATATTCTGGCAGTTGTCAATCCGTCCACGAAGCAGGTGCTTCTAATTAATACACCGAGAGATTACTACGTGGATACGGCAGCATCAGCAGGTGCAAAAGATAAACTGACCCATTGTGGAATGTATGGAATAGACTGTTCTATGGCCACACTTGGAAATCTGTATGATGAGCATGTGGATTATTATGTGCAGATTAATTTTAATGGATTTAAGACATTAGTAGATGCAGTCGGAGGAATTACCGTAGAGTCGGAGAAAGCCTTCCGGACAAGTGAAGGTGGATTTTATATCAATCAGGGAACCAATCAGTAATGGTACGGTGCGCTTTCCTACGTGCGGGAGAGAAAATCTTTTGCAGATGGGGATAATTCCAGAGGACGTCATCAGATGCAGGCAATTGAGGCACTGATTAAGAAGATTTCTTCCGGAACAACGGTGCTTAGCAACTATTCAGCAATTATGGATAGTATGTCCGGGATGTTTACGACGAGTATGAGTTCAGAGGATATTTCTGCATTGGTAAAAATGCAGTTGTCAGATCTGGCTTCCTGGAATGTAAAGTCTTATGCAGTTACAGGAAAAGGCGGATCATCGACGACCTACTCCATGCCTACGAAACGAAGCTATGTCATGTATCCGGATGAGGTGCAGGTAAAATATGCAGAGCAGCTTGTCAATAAAGTCGTTGAGGGACAGATTCTGACAGATGCTGATCTGGAGATTCCGGATAATATCGTACAGTAGTGGAAATTTACAGTGAGGAAAAGATATGAAGTTCCGAGAACAAACAGCTAAGAAAAAGAGTATCCGGCAGATCGCGGGGATGTTCCTGGCAGTTACCGTGCTGCTGGCGGGGAGTCCATATATCGCAGAGGCTGCAGAGATTGTCAAAGATATGGATGGAACTGCATATGCGCAGGATGCGGCAGGATTTGTCTATCAGATTCCAAAAGGTGCAACAACGAAAAAAGGTTGTTCCATTTATATGTATACGGGAGAAAAAAGCACAGTTACCTTTCCTGCAAAATGTAATTCCTACGTAGTTACTAACATCGGAACGAATCTTGGCCAGCTGATTCTGACAAATTTGCAGACGGTAAAGATTCCATCAGGATATACCACGATTGAAACACAGGCGTTTCAGAATCAGACGGATTTGTACCAAATTGAGATTCCGGCCAGCGTAAAAACGATTGGAATAGATGCATTTGCAGGATGTAACAAGGCAAGGCTTACGATAGTTACTCCGTATGGTTCTGCGGCGGAAACGTATGCGAAAGCAAACGAAATTCATTATAGCAGTCAGACATCTTTACAAATACAGGCAGGGTATAGTAAACTGTATGTGGGAGAGAGCCGATCCATTGTCGTATTGAATGCTTCTGTGGCACCCGTCTGGAAAAGTTCAAATAGCAGTGTGGTATCGGTAGATGCGGATGGAAGGCTGACGGCGAAAAAAGCCGGAACTGTAAAAATAACGGCAACCATTGGCAAAAAAACTTATACATATCCCTATACGGTGATTGCGCGTTCCCAGAAAAACGTGCTTGATATTATCTGGAATCAGTATGTGACCTCCGGGATGAGCGATTATGAAAAGGCAGTTGCCGCCCAGCAGTGGATGCAGCAGAATGTTTCCCCGAATGGAACATCGGTTCTGGCACAGAAAGCACTCGAGCAGGGCAAGGCAAATTATAAGGGGTTTTGTGAAGCTTATCAGTTGATTATGAAGCACTATGGCATATCCGCAAAAGTGGTCAACGGCAAAAAACACATGGAAAATTCTGTCGTGATCGCCGGTAAAAAATATACAGCATCAACGCTGGAAACTTCAGCGAATGCAGATAAAACATATACTACAACAACCATCCCGGGACTTGCGGTGAACCGGGTAACCATGGTTCTTTCCAAAGGCAGGACCGGCACGTTTAAAGTGACCGGACAAAGCAAAGGAATTACCTGGTCCAGCAGCAACACGAAGGTTGCGGTAGTAAATGCCAGTGGCAAAGTGACGGCAAAGGGTACCGGCACAGCCAAAGTAACATTGAAAGTAAACGGGAAAACATTTGCCTGCACCGTTTGCGTAAATCCATGAAAAGATTGAAAGGAGAAATTGAAAGAATGAAAAAAGTAATGAAGAGGGTAATTACGGCATGTCTGGCTTTTGCCATGATTCTGGCGCTGGTGACACCGGCATCTGTGGAGGCAGCCACAAAGAATGAGAGCTTAACACTTTATAAGGGAGAAACCTATACCTGGTATCTTACCGGTGTGAAATCTTTAAGTAGTGCGTCAAGCACCAAGAAAGCAGTTGCAACAGTAAAGCCAATAAATCGAAAAAGCAGTATACCATTTCTGCAAAGAAAGCAGGAACTTCGGTTGTAACTATAAAAGGGAAAGATTATTACGGACATACGCAGTCTTTAAAGATAAAAGTAACGGTTGCGGAGCCGAAGTTTGACCTTAAGCTTCAGAAACTGGATGGAAATTATATTCTCATCAGTCTGAAAAACAACACAAAGGCAACGTTTGACCGAATTGCGGTAAAGTATTCGCTGAAGGACAGTTCCGGATCAGAACTTGCGGCAAAAGAGGAAAAGGTCTACCGTGTTATGAGTGGGAAGACGGCATATGAGCGCATTTATGTAGCTTCAGCAGCAGATGTTGATATCTCGCAGTCCAGTGTGAAAATTACGGGATTTGACAGAAATCCGGATCAGAAATATAAGGTACTTGGAAAAGATAAACTCTCTGTTACCGTCACAGATGAACAGGCATCTGATACACGTATTACTTTTAAATTAAAGGAAGTAAACAAAACAAGCCAGTATGTATATGGAGAGGTTTATATTCTCAGCTATGATGCAAGTGGAAATATTATAGACTTAAATAATGGATCAATTTATCTGGATAAGAAAGAAACAAAAACAACACCGGAATTTTATGTTTCAAAAAGTTCTCATCCAAATTTTGATCATTACGAGATCGTATATAGTGGATATTATACAACAAAATAATTGTCAGCCAGTAAGGGCGGAGTCATTGCGATTCCGCTCTTTTTTGTCAGAAAATGTTGTTTGAAAGAAAAATGGATAAATTTTCAGAAAAATGGTTAAGAAATGGTAAAGATGTCCGATATAAATAATGTAGGTAAACAAAAAGAACGCCAATCATGGAAGGGAGGCGCGTTACCGCAGCAATCAAGGACAGATATCAGACAATTGTACCCGTAGGAAGCATCATTGCGATTACCTATCAGTCTCCACGTGAGAATCATGGGGAATCCCAGATGAAGCAGAAGAAGGCATCGTTTGCAGGCATGCTGGATCAGCAGATGCAGATGCTCAGTGTTGGAAAGGAGGAGAATTCAACATTTCAGATATATTGCTAGAACATAACGAATGAACGCCGTGTCGATACCAGTGTGTACGATGCGGCGTTTTTGTGTTATGATAAAATCGGCAGTAAAAAGACTGGATGAAGGAGTAGAAAAGACATGATAAGAAATATAATCTTTGATGTGGGAAAGGTTCTGGTTTCCTACGAGCCGGATGCATATATGCAGCGTCTGGGAATCAGCAAAGAAAATCAGAAAAAAATTAATGAAGCAATGTTTCAAAACAAATTGTGGGATACGTCCGATCAGGGACTTGGGACACCGGATGAATTCTTACAGAAATTTATTGCGGGAGCACCCGAACTGGCAGACGAAATTACGAAAATCCATAAAACCGTCGGAAATACCGTGGAACTGTTCCGTATGCCATGGAATGGATTCTCGATCTGAAGGCAAGAGGATATCATGTGTATATCCTTTCCAACTATAGTGAAAACATGCTGGATCAGACAAAGGATAAACTGAAATTTCTTCCGCTTATGGATGGCGTTGTTTTTTCATATAAAATAAAGAAAATGAAGCCGGATCCGGAAATTTATGAATATCTGTGTGATGAATACTGGCTGGAACCGGAAGAAAGCGTATTTATTGATGATCGTCCGGTAAATATAAAAGGAGCAGAAACCTGTGGCATTCATGGGATTGTTTTCCGGTCCTATGAGCAGGCAAAAAAGGAGCTGGATGAGTTTCTTAAGGAATTCTAATATTTCCGTGAAAAACTTTTCAAAAAACCAAGATTGTGATAAAATGGCATACAGCAATTGAGTTTCAGAAAATTGCAAGTGGAGAGAATTTAAAAATCTTGGGCGAAGCATAGAATATGTATCGCAAGGAGTGCAGATCAGGAGGATAGGAAAATCATGGATTACAGACAGGAATATGACAAGTGGTGTAATGACCCGTATTTCGATGATCAGACAAGGGAAGAACTGAAGGCAATTGCCGGTGATGACAAGGAGATCGAGGATCGTTTTTATCGTACACTGGAGTTTGGAACCGCCGGATTGCGCGGGGTGATCGGTGCGGGAACCAATCGTATGAATATCTACACGGTCCGTCAGGCGACACAGGGACTGGCAAACTATATTCTGGCACAGGGAGGACAGGAGAAAGGTGTGGCAATCGCACATGATTCCCGTCTGATGGCAGATGAATTTACCGATGCAGCGGCACTTTGTCTTGCAGCAAACGGAATCAAAACATATGTGTTCAAGAGTCTGCGCCCGGTTCCGGAACTTTCATTTGCTGTCCGGACACTCGGATGTATTGCAGGTATTGTTATTACCGCAAGCCATAACCCGAGAGAATATAACGGATATAAAGTATACTGGGAAGACGGCGCGCAGGTAACACCGCCACATGATACCGGTATTATGGCGGAAGTAGCAAAAGTAACTTCTTTTGACATGGTAAAGACCATGGAGAAGGAAAAAGCACAGGCAGAAGGGCTGTATCAGATCATCAGCGACGATGTGGATGAATCCTATTTGCAGAACTGAGAAATTTATCCATTCATCCGGAAATCATCAAAAAGATGGCAAAGGATATCAAGATTGTTTATACACCGTTACACGGAACCGGTCTTGGTCCGGTCAAGCGTGTGCTGAGCGATCTGGGATTTGAAAATGTATATATCGAGCCACAGCAGGCAGTTGCCGACGGACATTTCCCGACGGCTCCGTATCCGAATCCGGAGAACCCGGATGCATGGGAACTTGCACTAAAGCTTGCGAAGGAAAAGGATGCGGATCTGGTTCTGGCCACCGATCCGGATGCCGATCGTCTGGGTGTATACTGCAAGGATACGAAAAGCGGCGAGTATGTGACATTTACCGGAAACATGTCTGCAATGCTGATTGCGGAATATATTCTGGGACAGAAACGTGCAAATAATACAATGCCGGAGAATCCAGTACTGGTAGAATCCATTGTTTCCACCGACATGGCAAAGGCAATCGCAAAGGCATACGATGTGGAGCTGGTAGAAGTACTGACCGGATTCAAGTATATTGGTGAGCAGATGCTTAAATATGAAAAATCCGGAGAAAAGAATTATGTGTTCGGATTTGAAGAAAGTTACGGATGTCTTCCTGGCACTTATGCAAGAGATAAGGATGCTCCGGCAGCTGTATGTATGTTGTGTGAGGTTGCTGCTTTTTATAAATCACAGGGAAAGACACTCTGGGATGGCATGATCGATATGTACGAAAAGTACGGATATTACCGTGAGGGAATCGCAACCATGACACTTAAGGGAATCGATGGTGCCGCACAGATTCAGCAGATTATGGATCGGGCAAGACAGAGTACTCCGGCAAAGCTTGGAGCGTTTGATGTACTTGCAGTCCGCGATTATAAGGCAGACACCCGTAAGGATTTAAAGACCGGGGAGGTGACTGCTACCGGACTTCCGTCTTCCAATGTCCTGTATTATGAGTTATCCGATAATGCATGGTGCTGTGTACGTCCATCCGGAACAGAACCGAAGATTAAATTTTATGTCGGTGTTAAGGGAGATACCCTGGATGGTGCAGATCAGATGCTGGAAGAATTAAAAAGCAGAGTGTTAAAGCACTTTGAATAATCGGTAGACAGTTATGATGAAAATATACATTTGTCCGCAATGTGGATGGCTCCGATGGTTTCCAGACGAAAAAGATGTCGAATGTCATCAGTGTGGGAAACGCGCAGATGCGGCTGACCAATCTCGACTGGAGAAATATACTTCCATGTCGGAACAGGGACCGCGTCAGTTATGCAGACGCATGGCTGTATATACACAATAGGC